>JGI26082J51739_10001495_pt1 | contig 14634 bp, 13 predicted proteins | sample SaaInl5LU_22_DNA_FD_51739 | JGI IMG/M metagenome (IMG submission 51739)
GCCAGACCTAGTGCAATCGCGAAAACGGTAATTAATCCTTTGTTCTGCATCCTGATGGATTGTTTCAGTTTTTCAATAACGCGCAAATATAGGCAGTTCGAGGTGCCTAACCTAAAGTTTTTTGTACCTGCAAGCATCTAAGTTTATCCTATCTTTGAGTACGTATGAGAAGGACCTGTTTTTTACCCCTAGTTTTTCTGCTTCTTGGCCTAACGAGTTCTGGTCAAAGCAACCGATTAAATTTTGACTGGACGGCTGGACCTACAGTAAATGCTGGAGGTTCGAGCATACCCTATCCGTTTTTGGGCGGGGTGGATTTGCCGCAATGGTCTAAAGTCGATTTGAATTTAGACGGCATAGAAGATTTAGTTGCCTTTGACAGGCAGGGCGGCAGATGGATCACCTTTATCGCCGAAAACGGCAGTTGGGTGGGTAAACCGGAATATGCATCGTTGCTCCCTGCAGTAAAAAATTGGGCATTATTCAGAGACTACAATTGTGACGGGAAGAAAGATCTTTTCGCCTACGTTTTAGGTGGAATAGGTGTTTGGGAGAATACCAGCACTACAGATTCGGTCCAGTTTTCCTGGGCATTAAGCAGCAATTATTTAACCACTGATGTAGGGAGTACAACTACCAACCTTTACAACTTTAGCAGTGATATCCCCGCCATTTCAGATATCGATGGGGATGGGGATTTAGACGTATTAACCTTTGGTCAGAGTGCTACCATTAATTGGCACGAAGGTTTAAATGCTTGCGCGCTCGACTTTAAGCTCAACACTACCTGCTGGGGCCGATTCGAAGAAAACCTCAGCTCCAACGACCTCACGCTGAACGGCTGTGCGGGTGTTCAAAAATTAGAATTCAGTCAGAAGACTTCGAGCGGTATGCATGCCGGCTCCTCCTTGTTAGTGCTCAACCTAAATGGAGATACCCTTCAGGATGTGCTCATTGGGGATGTCAGTTTCACCAACCTTGTCGCGGCGTACAACGGCGGTCATATCGACAGTGCGTTTATGGTAGCAAAGGATACACTCTACCCCCTGGTTCAACCCACAGCCATAGAGTATTTTCCAGCGGCATTTTATGAGGACATTGATTTCGACAGTATTCCCGACCTCATGGTAAGCCCCAATTTGAACGGATCACAGAACACAAAGAACAATTGGCTTTATCCAAATAATGGAACGCTCAACAACCCTAGTTGGGGAACATTAGACTCCGCATTTCTAGTCAGCGACATGCTTGATATAGGTTCTGCCGCAAAGCCGGCCCTAGTCGACATCGACTTCGACGGGGATTTAGATTTAGTCGTCGGTGGCAAAGGACTGTACACGGCACCGAGCACCTACGAAAGCCGAATGCTATTGTACAAGAACACTGGGACAAACACGGCCCCTGCCTTCACGCTGACCGATTCTGATTTAGCCAGTGCCGGGTACAACAACCTCGGCGCAAGCCTCTGTCCGACTTTTGGTGATCTCGACGGCGATTTCGATCCGGATATGATTGTAGGTACAGAAACGGGTGAATTATTTTATTACGAAAACACCGGGTCTTTCACAGCCCACAGCTACACGTACCGCGGAAGTTTACAATCCATCGACGTCGGCAATTTTGCAACGCCCGCATTAGGAGATCTTGACGGCGATGGCGATTTAGACCTTTTAATAGGAAACGAAAGCGGCGCTATTGCCTATTATGATAATACCGGAAGTATACCCAACGCTTTTACACTAGTAGATGCGGCATGGGCCGGAATTAATATGACCAGTCCTCAAGCACCGGACGGCTATTCAGCCCCCGCATTTATCTACGGACAAGACACCACGCTTCTCATAGGGTCTGAAAGTCTCGGAGTCGTTCAGAAAGACAGCCTACGCACTATCATGAGTGGCGCTTCAGCGGTGGATTTAGTTCTTGGCGGTGGTACAATAACATCTGCATCGAGAGAAGAAACACCCTTCGGAGGATCCAAGCGAAACGGCCGGACCCAGATTGTCTTCAGTAAGAACGAATTAATGAATGCAGGAGGGATCTACGGACAGATCAAAACCATTGGTTTTGAATTGGGCACCAATACGAGTCTTTATTTGACGCAGGGCTTTGATATCAAAATGACACACATCACGGACACAACGCAAACCAATTTCGTCACACAAAATCTTCAAACCGTATACAGTGGAATCCGCGTTATGACGACCGGCTGGAATGATGTAGCCTTAGACATGCCGTTCACCTGGAACGGTGAGGATCATCTTTTGGTAGAAATTTGTTTTTCGAAACATGCACAAACAGGTGATATTCCCGTACAACTTCAAAACACTTCCTTCGCTAGCATGCGCTATGGGGAGGTTACCGGTTGGAATGGCATAACGAATGACGGTTGCCAAATGCCTTACGGTGGTCGCATTTCAAAACGTCCCAACATGCGGTTTAATCTTCGCCCAACCCTGCGGAGTGCGGATACGCATTTTCTGGCTTCTGGATCACGTTTACACCCCGCCGTTGGAGATTTGAATGCTGACGGCTATCCCGATGTGATTTTGGGAAATATGAGCGGTGGACTGCACTATTTCGAGGGAAAAGCCTTTAATGATATCTCAATCGAAGAGACGGCCATGCTTCCCTTTACGTGCAAACTTTACCCCAATCCGACGCAAGGTTTTTTCCAATTTGAATGTACAGACCCCCTCATTACTGCTGCACAAATTTATTCCATTCATGGGCGACTGCTCGGTGAAGTAACCGCAGGCGCTAAAATTCCATTCCACTTGCAAAGGGTTTGTATTTGGTTGTTTTCAACACAACAAACGGCTTACGCAGCGTAGAACGTTTAATGGTTCAGTAATGCATGCGGTAGTTTTATTTGACGGCCCTTGTACGTTGTGCAATAAGAGTGTCGACTGGATTCACTGCAGAGATTTCTATGACACATTCGCTTTCGCCTCGTTAACAAGCCAATGGGCAAAAGAACATCTACCTGAACATTTAAAGAGTGAAGATTCTGTCGTTTTATTTTTAGACGACCAATTCTACATTCGTTCCAAAGCCGTATTGCTGATCCTAGAAATGCTACCCGGTTACCGTTGGACCAAAGTGTTTCATCTCGTACCTACCTTCTTGCTTGATATTATTTATAGAATCGTTGCCAAGACACGCTATCGATTTTTTGGCAAAGGCTATTGCACATTCGTCTCCAGCGACGGCGTAAGAATGCTTAAGTAAGTCCCGAAAAAAAATGCATAAAAAACCCCCGAGCGCTGCGCGCTCGGGGGTTTTATTTTGCCCCTACGGGGACTATTTTCAGCGCTGGGCTTATAGATTCTCCTCTAGCGCAGCATTCATTTTACGAACTGCAGCAGCAGAAGCTTCGAACTTCTCCTTCTCATCAGCGCTCAAATCGAACTCAACTACATTCTCCCATCCGTTTTTACCGATGATCACAGGGACACCGATACAAATGTCGTCTTGTCCATATTCACCGTTAAGTAATACCGAACAAGGGAACATTTTCTTTTGGTTGCGTACAATCGACTCCACTAGTTCTGCACCTGCAGCACCTGGAGCATACCACGCTGAAGTTCCAATGAGCTTCGTTAAAGTAGCACCACCAACCATAGTNTCTTTNACNACATGCTCCTGCTGCTCCTNCGTAAGGAACTGTGTTACTGGCATGCTATTGTAGGTCGCGTGGTTGATTAAAGGAATCATAGTAGTATCCCCGTGACCACCTATAACTTGCGCTTGCAGGTCGTTTGGAGAACATTCCAATTGCTCCGATAAACGGTATTTAAAGCGTGCTGAATCCAAAATACCTCCCATACCTATGATACGGTTCTTCGGTAATCCCGAAGTTTTTGACGTCAAATACGTCATGGTATCCATTGGGTTAGAAATGACCACAATGATGATTTCAGGGCTGTGCTTGATCAAATTCTCAGTCACCATTTGAACGATCTTCGCATTCGTACCGATCAACTCTTCACGAGTCATACCGGGCTTGCGAGGAATACCAGAAGTAATCACTGCTACGGCAGAACCGGCAGTTTTACTGTAATCATTGGTCGAACCGACAACCTTTGAATCAAATCCATTCAAAGTTGCAGTTTGGTTCATGTCCATGGCCTTGCCTTCNGCAAATCCCTCCTTGATATCAAGCAGTACAATCTCCTCCGCCAATTCGCGGCGNACCAAGTTCTCTGCTACTGTAGCACCTACGTTTCCGGCACCTACAACAGTAATTTTCATATGTATCTGGTTTTTAGTTAAAATGGTTTTACAAATGTACATCACAGCCTTCGGTTACCACAGCTTCGCAGGGGGAATTCCATTCGCNATTGCATGCCTTAATAATTCAATACTGCGTTGTACCTTTGACCTACGAAAAAACACCCANACCATGGTTGCATTGAAACTTATCGGAATTACCGTTGTGCTTTTAGGATTAGGATTCGCCGGAATCGCTATTAAAATTTGGGCAAAAAAGGACGGAGAATTTGCGGGCACATGTGCCTCTCAGAGCCCGTTTTTAAACAAAGACGGTGAAACGTGTTCCTACTGCGGCAAGGACCCTAACCAGTGTGAAACGAAGCTCGAACAGGCTAGTTAATCGTATACTGCTTCCACCCTGAAGTCTCTACAACTTCAATCTCCCCAAATTTATTACCTACAATAAAGTAGCCTTCTACATCAGGAAAGCGTTCGAGCATGTGCGTTGCGCCACCAATTCCTTTGATCATACAAGCCGTGGCCAAGGCATCTGCCGTCGTCGCATTCGGAGCAATAATACTAGCGCTCAAAAGATTACTGATCACAGGTCGCCCCGTTTCTGGGTCTATACTATGAACAACCTTCTGCCCCGTTTCATCTTCCCAATATTTCCGATAATTTCCGCTTGTCGCTAAGGACATGCTGTCCAACTCCACTATCGTTTGAAACTGGCCGGCAACCCGCTCTTCTGTGGGTTCTTCAATACCAATACGCCATTTCCGGCCTCTTGCATTGATTCCTTTACAACGGACCTCCCCGCCTATTTCGACCATATAATTCGCAACGCCTTCGCCTTCCAAAAGGCCCGCTACAATATCGACCGTATATCCCTGGGCAATCGCGTTTACATCAATCGCGTAGCCTTTCGGTAAGGCATACTTTTCCAATCGTTTGCCCGGCCGTTGGGCAACCATTCCTTTGTAACCAACGAAATTCAGTAAGCTATCTACATTGATGGTGTCCTTTCGCGAGCCGCCAGAAAATCCCCATGCTTGAATCAAAGGTGCTATAGATATATCGAATGCACCATCGGTCAGTTCACTAAGCATCAATGACTTTAAAATAACGCCATGAAAATCCGAACTGAGAAAAATCGAATCTCCCCTATTTAAGGCAGAGATTTCACTATGATCAACCCATAAGCTCATTTGCTGGTCCATAGATAGCAGGATAGAATCNATCGCAGTNCGGTAATCCACACCTTCCGGCACCAGATAGCTGATACTAAAGGTNGACCCTTGAGCGGGGCCCTGGTTGGTCATTTGTACCAATTCGGGACGGTTCGAACACGAAACCAACACCGCGAGTACGAATAGCGCTATATAGTTCTTCATAAGGTGAAAATAAAAAGCCGCTCCTTAGGGAGCGGCTTTAGTTATCATTTTTTTTCGATTATCCACCGAAATCATCGAAGCTGACGTTCTCTGGCGGTACACCAAAGTCGTCTACCATCTTNAGTACNGCAGCATTCATAAGCGGTGGACCACAGAAATAGAATTCTATATCTTCTGGNGCATCGTGGTGGTTCAAATANTTATCAATCACCGCTTGGTGAACGAAGCCTACGAAACCATCGCCATCTGCTTCCATACTGTNTTTAGGACTCCAGTTATCTTCCGGTANTGGTTCNGACAANACAATGTGGAATTTGAAATTTGGGAATTGNTCCTCAATCTGACGGAAATCCTCCAGATAGAACAACTCACGCTTCGAACGACCGCCGTACCAGTAACTGACTTTACGNCCCGTCTTCAAGGTGTGGAANAAGTGGAANAAATGCGAACGCATCGGAGCCATACCNGCACCACCACCGATGTAAAGCATTTCCGCCTCAGTCTCCTTAATGAAGAATTCTCCATAAGGACCTGAAATGGTCACCTTATCACCTGGTTTTTGATCAAACACGTAAGACGAACAAACCCCTGGGTTGACGTCCATCCAGCCGCCTTTCTTACGATCAAACGGAGGAGTGGCGATACGAATGTTCAACATCACGATATTCCCTTCTGCAGGGTGGTTGGCCATAGAGTAAGCACGGAATAACGGCTCCGGATTGACCATTTTAAGATCCCAAAGCTTGAATTTATCCCACTCTTCTTTGAACTCATCCGGCGCCTTACCCAATTTAGGGTGCGAAGTAATATCTATATTTTTAAAATCTACAGTAGTTGCAGGTACGTCGACCTGAATATAACCACCCGCCTCAAAATCAAGATTCTCACCTTCCGGTAAACGGACTACAAATTCCTTAATAAAAGAGGCTACGTTGTAGTTACTTACTACCTCACATTCCCATTTCTTGATTCCAAAAATCTCTTCCGGAACTTTCACCGTCATGTCGTTCTTCACTTTGATCTGACATCCTAAACGCCAGTTATCCGCAATCTCTTTACGGTTAAAGAATCCGGTTTCAGTTGGCAGAATCTCACCACCACCTTCGGTAACTTGACACTTACACATACCGCAAGTACCACCGCCACCGCATGCGGAGGGTAAGAAGATTTTTTGGCTGCTCAAGGTAGTGAGCAGGGTTGTTCCTGATTCTACCTCAACATCATCACCGTTAATATTCAATTTAACCGGTCCGCTTGGTGATAAACGAGCTTTCGCTTGCAATAGAATAGTCACCAGCAAAAGGATCACTACTACGAAAACGACTACCGATGAAAAAATTACTGTGCTAGATAAAAACATAGCTGCCTATAATTATAATTTAATACCCATGAAGCTCATAAATGCAATCCCCATCAATCCAGTGATGATGAAGGTGATCCCAAGACCACGCAAAGGAGCTGGAACATTCGAATAGCGGATTTTTTCGCGGATTGCAGCAATAGCAACAATAGCAAGGAACCAACCTACACCTGAACCCAGGCCGTAAACCGTGGCTTCTGCTATGGTTCCGAATGCGCGTTCTTGCATAAAGAGTGAACCACCCAGAATAGAACAATTCACCGCAATGAGTGGCAAGAATACCCAAAGCACTGTACAGTGCTGGTGCAAATTTCTCAACGATCATCTCAATCAATTGGACCATAGAGGCAATTACTGCAATAAACATAATGAATGAAAGGAAGCTTAGGTCAACTTCTTCAAATCCTGCACCCAACCATTTGCTCAAGGCACCAGGTTGCAATACATAGTTCTCTAACAACCAGTTTACCGGTAAAGTGATGACCAGTACAAAAGTTACAGCGATACCGAGACCTACAGCGGTCTTTACCGTTTTAGAAACCGCCAAATACGAACACATACCTAAGAAGTAGGCGAAAATCATGTTCTCGATAAAAATCGATTTGACGAATAAGTTAATTAGTTCTTGTCCCATGTCGGCTTAGTTTTCTTCAATGAGTTTAGTATTCTTGGCACGTTGCGCCCAGATAATCATTCCTACAACAATCAATGCCATTGGAGGGAATAAAAAGAATCCATTATTGGCGTAGAATCCTGTTCCATTGTCCATGTCGATGTACCAGCTCAATGGAATGATTTGTGCTCCTAAAAGCTGACCTGAACCCAAGAGCTCACGTACAAATGCTACGGCAATGAGAATAACACCATAACCTATGGAGTTTCCNATGCCATCGAGGAATGCCTTCCANGGTCCATTTCCAAGAGCAAAAGCTTCAAAACGNCCCATGATGATACAGTTCGTGATAATCAAACCAACGAAGACAGACAGCTGCTTGCTCACATCGTAAGCAAAGGCTTTTAAGAATTGGTCCACGAGAATTACCAAGGAGGCAACTACTACCAACTGAACGATAATACGAATTCTGTTAGGGATCAGGTTACGTATCAATGAGATGATCACATTACCTGCCGCTAGTACAAACATCACGGAGAGTGACATTACGATCGCCGGCTCCAATTTAACGGTGATCGCCAAGGCCGAACAAATACCCAAAACCTGNACGGTNATAGGGTTGTTGTCATTAAAAGGATCTTTTAATAGTTGCTGATTCTTCTTCGAGAACAACGACTCTTTAGTTTTTACTTCCGTACTCATGGCTTAGATATTTTTGAAGTATTCTGCATAAGGCGCAAGACAATCTGCAAGCATATCGTTCACACCATTAGATGTGATCGTACCTCCAGAAATTCCATCCACCATATAATCGCCTGACGAGGTACCTTTTTTCACCACCGAAATGGACTGGAACAAACCTGCCTCAGAGATTTTTTTACCTGGGAACTGGTCGGTAAACATTGGTGTTGTGATTTCTGCGCCCAAACCTGGCGTTTCACTTTTGTGACCAAAGTTGGCGCCTACAACTGTATTTCCATCGGACTCCAAACTCACAAAGCCCCAAACGGGTCCCCAGAGNCCTTTACCGCGCAATGGAATGATGTAGTAATTTTCACCGCCTTTATTTGCTACGTACAAGGGCACTTCGCGATTCATATTCTCTGCTTTGATGGCACCTGCCATATCTACATTGAATCCCGTTTCACGATCCGTGCTTACCACTTCACCACCTTTAATGGTCAATACTTCTTTGATTACTTCGCCGTAAGCGGCTTCTGCCTCGCTGCGATCGACTTCAACGCCTACAGAAGCCAAAATGCTTTGCATTTTTTCCTGTTTAACGTTGTTTTCTTGTTTTGATTTGAGCCCTAAAGAGGCACCTGCTAATAATACGGCTACTAATACTACCATGACAGTAGCGAAAGTGTACGTATATGCATTGCTATTAACGTTCATATTTTGGGGATTAGGCGTTAGCTAAACGTTTAGCGCGACGTTTTACGTTCGCTTCTACTACGTAATGATCAATCAAAGGCGCCATAACATTCATGAATAGAATGGCAAGCATGATACCTTCCGGATAGGCAGGGTTGAAAACACGAATCATGATTCCGAAGAATCCTGCTAAGAATCCATAGATTAACTTACCGGTTGTGGTTTGCGCAGCGCTTACAGGATCAGTAGCCATAAAGACCATACCGAACATGAATCCACCCAACATCAACTGGTGCAAAGGATTTAATCCCATGAACTCATTTACAGCGAAAGCATTAAATATTGCTGCCATTACAAAACCTCCGATAAAGAAGCTTACCATAATGCGCCAAGACCCCACTCCTTTGAATACGAGGAATAATCCTCCCAGTAGAATTAAAGCCGCTGAAGTCTCTCCNATTGATCCAGGAATAAGCCCTAGGAAAGCGTTCATNAGTGAGTAGGTTCCTTCCGGACCAAACTGTGCCATGACTGTTTCTGTAGAAGGATTNCCCATACCTTGACCCACGGTCGTNGCGAGATCTCCTAATGCGGTTGCACCAGAATATCCGTCAACCAATTGGCCACCATCGGCTGAAGTGGTATTGATCCATACCTTATCTCCTGACATCCAAGTTGGATACGCAAAGAAAGCGAACGCGCGTGCCGTTAAAGCAGGGTTCAATAGATTCATTCCCGTTCCACCAAACACTTCTTTACCGATCAATACGGCAAAAATGGTACTGACTGCAACCATCCACAATGGGATATCTACAGGCATGATCATAGGAATCANCAAACCCGATACCAAGAAACCTTCGTTTACAGGGTGGTTGCGTTTCCAAGAGAAATAGATTTCAACACCTAAGCCCGCTGCATAAGTAACGATGATTAGGGGCAACAATTTCATGGCACCGAAAATCACGTTATCGATCAACGTGCTCTCTTCACCGAAAGCACCGAAGTGCAAGCGGCCAATGTTCCACATACCAAAAAGCAGTGCCGGTACCATCGCGAAAATTACAGTTACCATGGTGCGTTTCATCTATAGCATCTCGCACGTGTGCACCGGAGTGCGCGGTGTGATCTGGAACAAATGCCATCGTCTCAATTGCGTTGTGCAATGGGTAGAAGATGTTTCTTTTGCCATCTTTTTCAACAAGCGGTCTAGTCTGGTCGAATATGTTTTGTACAAACTTCATAATCTGGCTATTAAATCATTTCTTTTCTAAGGTCATTCAATCCGTTGCGAACGATTTCCTGCAAAGGCAATTTAGAAGTACATGCTACCTCAGCCAAAGCGAAATCTTCAGGAACAACTTCGTAGATGCCTAATTGTTCCATCTTTTCGATATCACCAATCAAAATGCTACGGAGCAACTGCTGTGGGAAGATGTCCATAGGAATGAACTTATCATATTCTCCAGTCACAACAAATGCACGCTCTTCACCGTGTAAATTGGTATCGAGATCGTATTTTCTGTTTGGGAACAACCATCCCCAAAAAGCACGGTTTGTAGAGAATTTTCCAAATCCAGGTAGAACCCAGCCGAAAAATTCAGTTTGGTTACCTTCTGGTATAGCGGTGATTTGACTCTTACCAAAGGATAAGAAGCCTGCAGCTTCAATCTTAGCACCTGTAAGTACGTCACCTGCTATGATGCGAGTGTTGTCTATATTTACATGTGCACCCAAGAAAGAGGTCAGGCTTGCTCCTTGGAGCATTGTCGCATAACCCGGTTTGGTGATTTTCGAACCTGCAACGACCACTTTGTATTCAGGTGCATATTCCCCTTTAAGGAAAGCACGTCCGATGACAGGAAGATCGATAGCATTAACAGTCCAAACAATGTCACCTTTGTTGATCGGTGCAGCCTGAGCAATCTGCGTACCTACCATTCCCTTAGGATGTTTCCCAGAAAAGGTGAGTGCGGTCGCTTTACTGTGTTTGAGAGCTGCGATACTTGGTACCTCAGCATCTTGGCTCACATATACCTTACCAGAAGTCATTAGCGCTAAAGCTTCAATTGCTGCTGCAATTTCGACTTCTTTACCCTCTAGCTGGTAGGCTAGATCACCAGCAAGCGGTCCGCTCTGAACACCGTTGACAAAAATGTCACGTGGCTCTTCGCTCATCGCTGCCACGACGCCATATGGGCGCGAGGTAATCAACGCTCCGACACCTGTGTTGGCGAAGTGGTTTGCAGCTGCAGTACGGTCGCTTGACTTTAAGTCAAACGACGCGTGATCCGCATACGTGATTGTACTATCAGCAAGGACTACAACCTGTAGAATCTTGCGTTTAGCACCACGCTTTACTTCTGCTACCTCACCAGATACGGGAGAACAAATTTTAACTTCCGGACGATCCTTGTCAAAGAATAGAACGTCGCCCGCTTGGACTTTTTCACCAGCTTTCACTGCCAATTTTGGCGTGATACCTGGGAAATCTAAAGGGCTCACCGCGTAAGTGGTTGCCGAGACTACTCCTAAGTCAATTTTAGGAGCATCGCCAACCAGCTTGATATTGTGACCCTTGCGAATCTTAAAGGATTGAGACATCGTACGTTTCAGTATGATTTTGGTTTTGCGAAATTAGGATACGTTTGTGTTTTTTCCACGATTATTAGGGACGAATTGTACCTTAGACACCAATATTTCTACAACATGCCTGTTAAAAAGTTCATATTTATTATTTACATACTGACCTTCAGCCAATTAAGCGGTCAGGATTTGAACGACACTACAGTGTTTGATTACATTAAAACCACTCAGATTGCTCCTGTCGGATCTCCATTAGATTTCCCAGCTTATGAATTGGGTGCTTCTAAAGGCATAGAATTGAGTTTTGACGACATGGCGTATGAATGGAACAACTACTCCTATCGCTTATTTCATTGCACTAAAAATTGGACACGTTCGGAACTTTTGATCAATCAATATTTGCGTGGCTTTGAAGGCAACTACCTCAACAACTTCGCGATCAGCATAGGCACCTTTGTCCCTTATACTCATTACAGCGTATCTATTCCTAATCCTGATGTACAACCTATCATCAGCGGTAATTACGTGATTGAAGTCTATCAAAATGACGATCCTAATGATTTGGTATTGCGTAGGAGATTCATCATTTATGAGAATCTAGTACAACCATCGGTAACAGTCGGAAGAGCCGTTGATATGGCCAATTTCTCTTCCCAACAGCAAGTAAGTGCTCGCGTTGCAACCGCTGGATATCCAATCCAAGATTACTTCAACGATCTAGACTTGAGTATCCTTCAGAATAGGAGATGGAACAATGCTAAAACGGAACTAAAACCCGCATTCATTAACGACGGAGTACTACAATACAACTTCATGGGGCAAGATGCTTTTGACGGCGGCGTGGAATACCACACTTTTGACACTAAACGACTTAATCAGACTGGACTAGGAGTCAAAACTTCAAGACTTGACACGTGCTGGGAAGTATATCTGAACGAAAAGAAAAATAGAGGTATTTCCGTATACAGCTTTGAAAATGACATTAACGGTAGACGCCTGATACAGCGCGCGGATGTAGGAAATCCTGACCTAGCAGGAGATTATTGTTGGGTAGAGTTTTACTTTGAGAGCCCGGAGCTCGATGTTCCCGTGTACATATATGGGCAACTTAGCGATTGGTTACTCAGAGAAAACTTCAGACTCGACTACGACCGTGGACGTGGGGCTTATTTGGGCAAAGTTTTATTAAAACAAGGCTATTATAATTATATTTTTGCACACCCGGGTCCCGATGGAGGCGTCAGTACTGAAGAAACCGAAGGCACTCATTGGCAAACCCGAAATGACTACTCTTTGATCATGTACAACCGAGGAATGGGACTGCGATATGATCGAATTATTGGCTACTTAAAACCGGCATCAGCACTGTAATCATGAAGAAAACTATTTTAACTATTGGCGCAATTTTGTTCGCTACGGCCTCTTTTGCATGGGGCTTAACGGGACACCGTATCGTAGGACATATCGCTATGGAGCACTTGGATAAAAGTGTGAAGAAAAAGGTATTAGCTGCTCTCGAAGGCGAAGATTTGGCAATGACTGCGAATTGGATGGATTTTATAAAAAGTGATCATGCCTATGATACTCTTAAGCCACTTCATTACTGCACGGTAACCTCTATAGATGACATTGACACTCATGTACACCCCGATCAAGGGGATGTTTGGCAGGCGATAGAGAAGTACCTCAAAGAGATCGAAACACAACAATATAGTGTTGATGAGGCATTCGCTTTAAAGGTAATTGCCCACTTAATAGGAGATGTCCACCAACCTTTGCATTGTGGAAATGGGACAGATCATGGTGCTAACGATGTTAAAGTCACGTTCTTCTGGGAAAAATCGAATCTTCACCGTGTATGGGATAGTGGGATGATCGACTATTGGAAAATGAGCTATACCGAGTACGCTGCGTGGATCATGTCTACACGAAATAAAGAGGTCATAGCGTCATGGGAAAATACACAAGTCAAGGATTGGGTACGTGAAAGTGTCACCTACCGAGAGCAGTGCTACGAGACCGGAAATCCCGAACGTATGGGATATCGTTACATTTACGACCAAAGCGACCTGCTTCATTTGCGCTTGGCACAGGCGGGTATTCGTCTAGCAGATGCTCTAAACAAGGCTTACTCCGCGCGGTAATCTTCAGCAACCAGCTCTACTAATTTTACAATCACGTCAGTCGCACTCTCCATATCCTGGAGGGACACAAACTCATATGGGCTATGAAAAGCATGTTCACCTGCGAATATGTTCGGACACGGCAGCCCCATGAAACTCAGTTTAGATCCATCCGTACCTCCACGAATCTTAGACTTTCGTACCGGTAATCCGACCGCTTCTATCGCACGTTCTGCATAACGAACGACATGAGGATGCTTATCCAAGACTTCCTTCATATTGCGGTATTGAACCGAAGTTTGAATCTCGAAGCTTGTGCGTTTCACCGCTTTTGAAGCCTGTTTCGCTAACGCGGTTAACAACGCTGCATAGTCTTCAAGTTCTTCTGTATCGAATGAGCGTAAGATCATTGTTATTCGTACCTCTTCTACCCCACCAGTTATTTCATAGGGATGAACGAAGCCTTGTTCACCTTTTGTAGATTCCGGTGCCCATTCTTGCCTTGGTAATGATGCTAAGAATACTCCAGCAGCTTTCATGGCATTCGCCATTTTCTTATGCGCAAAACCTGGGTGTGTATTTGCACCTCTGAAGATGACAGTAGCACCATCGGCACTGAAGGTTTCATCTTCCAACGATCCCTTTGTCGCGCCATCCATGGTGTAACCAAATTCTGCCCCGAGCTTCTTCAGGTCAACATGATCGGCACCACGACCTATCTCTTCGTCAGGTGTAAAAAGAATTTTCATAGCCGCATGGGGAACATCGCTTTGCATTAAATAGGCTGCGGCAGACATGATTTCAGCAACACCCGCTTTGTTATCCGCACCTAAAAGCGTAGAACCGTCAGAGGTAATGATGGTGTGTCCCTTCATTTCTTTCAGAGGACCGAATGCTTTGGTAGTAAGAACGATATCGCCTTTAGGAAGGGTCAGATCACCACCGTCATAGTCTTCGTGTAAGATGGGC
>JGI26082J51739_10001506_pt1 | contig 14556 bp, 10 predicted proteins | sample SaaInl5LU_22_DNA_FD_51739 | JGI IMG/M metagenome (IMG submission 51739)
TGTTTGCCCAAGCATCAATGAAGTACTTAATAGTAGTACTATTATTAAAAGTTTGTTTTTCATGTTATGGAATTTAAATTTGTTTTTTTTGATTTGTTAACTAAAAACTGAATTAAGGTAAATTTAATACTAAAATTAAAGTTTTATATAAAAAGACCTTAATAAAAAACATACATNATAAAAAAAACTAGTAAAATTTAGAAATATGGCAAGAAATGCTCTTTGTTTATATGATATTAGCAGGGTTTTATTTAAAGAGCGGAAATCATAACAAAAGCCNCATGTTGTGGGCATGTATNGGTATTTTGTAAATGTGTTAAGGTTTTAACAAGACTTAGAGTGTTGTTTTTGTTAGTATAAGGCGATAATTAACACTTTTGGTATAGTCAAGAATATTTGATTGTATACCTATCCTTTATGTAGTTTTCTTTGTTTTGAAAGAAAATAAAGGTTGTTTTCTATTATTATATCTGTAGTATATAGCTACTTAAACTTGCTTCATGTGGTAAATTCATCTTCTTTCTTAGTCGATACCTTTTCACTTCAACACTTCTAATACTAATATTTAGCAGAGGCGCAATCTCTTTTGAAGATAGATTTAATCTTAAATAAGTACACAATCTTAAGTCATTAGAAGTAAGGTTATCGTGTCTGGATTTGATTTTTTTGATAAAGCCCTTGTCAGTGTTTTTAAAAGCTTCTTCAAACAACTTCCAATCATCTGAAGTGTTTAGATTTTTATTGATTAGTTTAATTACTTTAGTTATTTCATCGAGGTTATTTGTATTACTTAACTCTTTTTTAATGGTACTTAATAATTCATTTCGTTTTATTAAGTTCATAGTAGATAAGCCTAACTCTCTATTTTTAGAATCAATGTCTTTTTGTAGATCTAGATTTTTGTAGTGCATTAGTTGCTGCTCATTCTCTAATTGTTTAATCTCTAATTCTTTTTCTTTTGATTTTAAGAGTTTTTTACGTTGATTTTTATAATAATTTNTATAGAAAAAGTGAATTATTAATATAATAATTATGGTAGAAAATAAATAGATTATTAAAGCAATCGATTGCAAGTGCCATGGTTTTTCAATAGAGAAATTATAAATAATTGAATTTGAGCTTATTTGATCACCAATCTTTGCCCGTGCTTCAAAAGTATAACCACCATAGGGTAAGTTTTCGAAATAGATTTCAGATTTAGAAGACCATTCACTCCAGCTATTATTAAATCCAACTAATTTATATTGATAAACAGAATTTAAATATTTGCTATAATCAGGGACACTATATGAAATTTTAATATGGTTTTCAGAGTTTTCTAATATGTCATTTGTATTAAGATTTAACCAAAACTCATTACCTCCAAGAGCATGAGCACTAACAGCATCTAGTTTTATTTCGGTATTTATTTTTTCTCTAGAACTTAAATCAGCAACTATATAACCGTTAATCGTTCCTATTAAATATTTATTATCACCTATAAAAAGAATGTTTTCGTAACCATCTTTTGTTTCTCTGATATTGTTTGGAATTGGAACTGAATTCAGCTCATATTTAGAGCTCAGTTTTCCTCTTTGCACATAAGATATGTTTTGATTGGTAAATGCAAATAGTTTGTTGTTAGCGGTAATTAATTTCCCTGAGATGAATCCAGCGGAGTCTAATAGCTTACTAAGGATACTGTCTTTTTTGAAACTTGAAGATGCATTTATGTAATTGTAAACACCTTTATTTGAACCATAAAGCACACTATTATTGTAGTAACTAAGACTCGATTTTATACTTTTATTTACTCCTGTTTTAGTATAAGATAATATTTCATTAAAATTACCATCTATTTTTAACCGATATACACCTTTATGTTCATGACTAATTAGTAGCTCATCTTTACTAATAAACTCTATATGTCTTGAAGAGATGTCAAATCCTTTAATTTTGTTTTTGAATGTCCATTTGTTATTTTCTTTTTTTAGAGTATATAATCCGTTATAATTTCCTTGAATCAATAAATTTGGGTTGTCTAAAACTTCTTTAATAAGCCAAGTCCCAGAGGTATTCTTAATTTTTTCTGCCTTACCGCTAGAAATTATAAAGGTGCCGTTATCATGACTACAAAACAAGGTGTTTTTAATTTTTTGAAGCGACCAAACTTGCCCCTCAGTTCCCTTTACAAAGTTAAATGAACCTTTTTTGTTTTGATCTTTATAAAACAACCCCTGATTGGTTCCTAAATATAAAATGTTATCATCTAATATGGTAGTATAAACAGAGCCCAGAATTCCTAATTGATCTTTATAAACCCTAAAAGGAGCATTAAAGTTTATATTACTAATCCCATTATCCATGCCTAGCCATACATTTTGATTGGCGTCTTCAAACAATGAAAGTATTGTATTATTTCCTAAACCTTTACTTTGATTAATCTCATATACAATCTCTTTATTTGTGTTTACATGAAGAATTCCGTTAGAAACCGTACCCAAAATTAGACCTCCATTGCTTAGTTGTAAGCTATTATAAATACTATACTTGTCAAGTTTATAGTTTAGCTTTATGTCCCATTCTTTGATCGATTTATCACTACCCATAGTAAAAAGACCGTTTTCTTTAGTTTGAAATAGTAATTCATCATTAATGTCAAATACATTAACAACAATTCTATCTTTTAATAAGAGATCATTGGTTACTAAAACCTCTTTACCGTCTTCAAACTTGAATATACCATCATTTATTTTTTGAAAATAAATACTTTTTTTAACCTTATAAATTTTAGTAATTGTAGTTTTTGATTTTATTATTTTAAAAGATTTATCAGCTGTATTGTAAATATATATTCGGTCTAAGGATTGAAAAACNATCCATTGATCAAGCGCTAAGATGNTCCAAAACTCTTCGTCTTCGGCGAGAGAGATGCTTTTCTTAACCAGAGAAGTATAGTTTAATACACCAAATTCATTCTTCTCCCAATAACCAAAATCCATATAACACCCAGTATATATTTTCCCATCAATGACCTTAACAGATCTTATGATTGATGAATTTGGAGATTTATAAAGTTTCCATCGGGCGCCATTATAAGCGAGTAAACCTTTATTATTTGCAAAATAAATTGACTTATCAGTGTCTTGAGATATTCCCCAGTTTTGATCTTCTGCTCCATAGTCTTTTGGTTTAAAAACTTCAATAGGAGGAAGCTCTTGAGAAAAAACACTAAGTTGAAAAAGTATAAAAAAAGTGATTAAATGATTTAGTTTCATCGCCTATTAGTCATAAATATTAATAACAAAGAAAATTGATTAATTCACTTTAAAAAGCAAAGTATTTTTTTTGTTTGGTTACTAAAGTAGTTTAAATCTTTTAAAACAATGCTATTTTAACTTCATTGTATGGTTAGTGTTGTCGTTATTTTAATTATTGTAGTACTATGTATAGGGTTAAAAGAGGTTAAATCAATCATAAAAACTAATTCGTTAAAAAAAAACATCATGAATAATTATAAGTTTTTGTAACTTATCAATCGATATCTTAAACAATAAATTATGCCAGATTATACACTAAAAATTAATGGTAAAACAACAACGGTAACCGCAGACGCAGACACACCGCTTTTATGGGTTCTCAGAGATGAACTTGATATGGTAGGAACCAAATTTGGTTGCGGTATTGCTCAATGTGGAGCTTGCACTGTGCACATAGATAATATAGCTGTTAGAAGCTGTTCATTGCCAATTGCCACTATTTCAGGAGAATCAATCACAACTATTGAAGGACTTTCTGAAAACGGAACCCATCCTGTTCAAGAAGCTTGGAAAGAAATAGATGTACCTCAATGTGGTTATTGTCAGGCTGGCCAAATGATGACTGCTTCTGCTTTCTTAAAGGAAAATCCAAATCCTACCAAAGAAGAAATAAGAGAAGCCATGCATGGTAATATTTGTAGATGTGCATCATATAATAGAATAGAAAAAGCAGTGGAGGTAGCTGCTAAAAACTCATAATCAACCAAAATCAAAAACATGGAATCTCAAAATAATTCACTTAATTTTAGTAGAAGAAATTTTTTAAAAACCTCTGTACTTGCAGGAGGGGGTATGTTGATTGGGTTTAATTTACTAAACGCTTGTAAACCAAATGCAGTGCCACCTGTAGATATATCTAAGTTAAATTTTACTGATTTTAATGCATTTATCAAAATCTCAGAAGAAGGCTATGTTACAATTTTTTCACCTAATCCAGAAATTGGTCAAGGAGTAAAAACCTCTATGCCTATGATTATTGCAGAAGAGTTAGATGTTGCCTGGGACAAAGTAAATGTTGCTCAAGGAGCGTTAGATACTAAAAACTATCAAAGACAAGTTGCTGGTGGAAGTCAATCAATTCGTTTTGGTTGGGATGGGAAGCTTTAAGACAAACAGGGGCAACCGCGAAACAAATGTTAGTTAATGCAGCTGCAGCTAAATGGGGAGTTGATGCATCAACATGTACTGCTTCAGAAGGAATTATAACAAATTCAAATGGTGATACATTAGGATATGGCGAAGTTGTAAAAGAAGCTGCTGGTTTAGAAGTTCCAGAGAACGTAAAATTGAAAGAATCCAAAGATTATAAAATTATTGGACAGGATATTAAGAATGTAGACATTGACAAAATTAGAACTGGTAAACCTTTGTTTGGTTTAGATTATAAATCCGAAGGAATGGTTTATGCCTCGGTTTTAAGACCTCCCGCTTTTGGAAAAAAACTAGTTAGTTTTGACGATTCTAAAGCTAGAGCTGTCAATGGCGTAATTGATGTTATCCGATTTGGGGATAAAATTAAATTGTTAGACGGAAAAATTGACTTTACCAGAGTTACTGACAAAATTGCTGTTATAGGAAACAGTACTTGGGCAGCAATGAAAGGTAAAAAGGCTTTACTGGCAGAATGGGCAGATGAAGCCAAATTAGAGAGCACTGAAGATCATGATAAAGAATTGTTTAAAATTCTTGATGGAAATAAATTTGACACTAGAAGAGAAGATGGAAATATAACAAAAGCATTTGCGCAAGCAGACAAGGTGATTGAAAAAACCTATGAATCTCCATTCTTACCTCACAATTGTATGGAACCAATGAACTTTTATGCGAATGTAACTGCTGAAAAAATTCACTTGGTTGGACCGGTTCAAACTCCAGCTTGGTTATCTTCGTTAGTATCTGGAATGTTTGAAAGAAAACCAGAAGAAGTTCATGTAGAGATGACTCGCATGGGTGGTGGTTTTGGAAGAAGACTATACAGTGACTTCGCATTAGAAGCTGCAGAAATTTCAGATGCAGCCAAGAAACCAGTGAAAGTAGTTTTCTCTAGAGAAGATGATATGGCTGCAGGAACTTATAGACCAGCTATTAAATATCGAATTAAAGCCTCTTTAAAAGATGGAAAAATAACAGGATATCATCTTAAAGAAGCAGCGATTAATGCCAATATGTATGGATTAATTCCTGATTTTTTCCCAGCAGGTTGTATTCCTAATTATAAAGTAAGTACAGGAAATTACCAAAGTAAAATGACTACTGGAGCCTGGAGAGCACCCTACACAAATTTCTTAGCTTTTGCTGAGCAAAGTTTTTTTAGTGAACTAGCAGAAGAATTAGGTAAAGATCATCCAACATTGCTTTTAGAGTTACTTCAAAACGTAAAAGGAACTACAGATGAGAATATTCAATATTCTGGAGAACGAATGGAAAACACGATTAAGTTAGCCTTAGAAAAATCTAACTGGGGTAAAGTTCCAGAAGGAACCTATCAAGGATTTGCAGCTTATTACAGTCATAATACACATGTAGCAGAAGTGGCAGACATTGAAATGAAAGATGGGATGCCAGTTNTTAAAAACGTAACGGTAGCAGTTGATTGCGGAATCGTTGTAAATCCTTTAGGAGCCAAGAATCAAGTTGAAGGTGGAGTACTGGACGGAATCGGACATGCAATGTATGGCGACTTTAACTTTAAAGATGGGGCGCCACAGGCAGTAAATTTTGATAAATATCGTTTAATAAGAATGCAAGAAACACCTCAGGTAAACACCTTTTTTGTTGAAAATGATTTATCACCAACAGGCCTAGGAGAACCAGGATTGCCACCAGCAGGAGGTGCTGTTGCTAACGCTATTAAAGTAGCTACAGGAAAACGACTGTTAAAGCAGCCATTTATAAATCAGTTAGATGCTTCTAAAAGTAAAATTTTAGGATAATTTCAATAATTTTTGATACGCTTCTTTGGTATCAACATCAAAAAACGGGGTTTTAGAATTCATTTTTAAAACCTCTTTTTTGTATTTTTTTACGACAGGTTTCGCTCCTTCATCATCTGATAAAATAGTTAGTTCATTAAATAATGATCTGTCAAAAATTGCCGGAACACCTGCAACTTCATCATAATTAGTAAGAACAATTCGTTTTCCAGAAGAGTCAGATAACGCCATTAATTCTTCATAATGTTCTGTAGTTACTAGAGGTAAATCACTTAAAGTAACTAAAACTCTATCGTATTTATCTTTCTTTTTTATGAACTCTATTCCTTTACTTAAAGAGCTGCCCATACCATCTTCCCAGTTATTGTTTTTGATAACGGTAGCTTTTTGACTTCTGATTGATTTAAAAATATCAGAGAAATGAGCTCCAATAACAATAAAGGTGTCTGAGTATTTTAGAGGCGCTGCTTGTTCAATTGTGTGAATTAATAAAGTTGAATCATTATAAGGTAACAATTGTTTTGGCTCACCCATTCTTTTGGATTCTCCAGCAGCAAGAATTAAAATAGCAGTTTTAGACATTATTGATGTATTCCGGTTTGTTTATCCTTCAAAGGTATGGGTTTTTGATTTCTAAAAACAGATAATATTTCAGCAAGAATAGAAATAGCAATTTCTTGTGGAGTTTCTGCACCAATATTAATTCCGGAAGGACCATAGATATTAGCAAAGAAATTCTCAGAGAGGAGTTCGTTTTTTTCTAATAATTCATTCAATAATTTCTCTCTTCTTTTGCTGGGTCCTAATAAGCCAATATATCTAATATCTTTTTCTACAAGTTCTGATAAATAGGTTAAATCCTTCACATAACTGTGGGTCATTAACATGATAGCAGTTTGAGAATCAAAGTTTAGGTTACCAAATGTAGTTGCATCGATTCCTAAATATTCTGAAGCTCCAGGAAAATTATCAATTGCTTTTGGATCATCTGTTGGAGCAACCATAGCGACTTCCCAACCAGTTGTTGAAGCATAGTTACATAATTGAACAGCATCGTGTTCAGATCCAACTATAATTAATTTAAAACCAGCTTTTACCGTTTGAGAAAAAACATCTAAATTTTCTTCAGTCACAACCTCTGAAACAGAAAAAAAAACTTCTGAAAAATTAAAAACAGATCCTCCAGATAATCTGCTGGATTCTTCTTTAGAATAAAAAGTATTGATTGAAAAGGGTTTTCTAGCGTTGCATTGTTTTTCAAAGGCTTCATAAAAAGTATCCTCAGGATTAAAAGGTTCAATTAAAATATAAAGAATTCCCTCACACCCTAATCGATAACGACCATCATATTCTATCAATTTGGGAGTGTTTGTTTCAAAGACACTTCTTGCCTGACGTAAAATTTCTTTTTCTACACATCCTCCACTAACTGCGCCAATCATTTTTCCATTTTCTTGAATAGACATTCTAACTCCTGGTCTTCTATAAGAAGAGCCCTCTAGAGAAACAACAGAGGCTAAAACAGTTTTAAGTCCTTGGGTTTTTGCAATTTTAGCAGAACGGATAATGTCTTGTAATTCGTGTAGCATATAAGATAACTAAAATACAAATTTCAGTAGTTATTGTCTATATTTATATCAACTTTTAAATAAATATTTAGAATTCTTTAACTTTATATGTATACTTTATAATTATGAAAAACACTATTTCTTTTTTTCTCATAGCTCTTGTTTTTACTGGAAAACTACTAGCTCAAAAAAATGATGTTGCATCAAACTCTTATTGGACACAAGGAAAAGCCGAAGTAAATGTTTATGAGTTATCACAAAATAGATATAAAGAAAATCACCCTGGACAACTTGTAAGTGTTTTTGTTACCGAGGATTTTCTGACGGATAAACAAGTCAAGAATGAGACCTATACTAGTAAAAGTTCTACTTGGATTTTAAAGAACATTCAGTTAAAAAAATTCACGACTGGAGTCTATGATTATTCTTTATTTAGTTCTGTCTTTACTCCTATTGATAGAGGTCAATTTCCAAAATCATTAAAAGTTTCTGCCTCTTCACAAGANTGGTGTGGAACAATTTACACACAATTTAATCTCATNTTTAATACAGATTACAAAGTAGAACATCGCTCTTATTTTGAGAAAGAAGGTGATAAAACCACTAGAATAAAAAGATCATTTTTAGAAGATGAAGTTTTTACGGTACTTAGAATGAACCCAGCATTATTAGCAAAAGGATATGTTCAGTTTATTCCTCCTGCGAATTATATTCAAATGAAACATTTACCATTACAATCTTTTAAAGCTAAGGCNTCACTAAATTCTTATGATAAAGAAGACTTACCTGGCGGGGACTTAATGGAATACAAAATAGAATACGTTCAANTGAAAAGAACAATACGCATTGTTTTTGAAAACAAAGCACCTTATAAAATTATCGGTTGGTTTGAAACTTTTCCTTCTGCATTTGATGGAAAATTAAGAACTACTCGTGCCGTTTTAAAGAAACAAAAAATGTTACCTTATTGGAGTCAGAATAGTATAAAAGACGCTACTTTAAGAAAAGAATTGGGTCTTAATTAAAAGAAAATATCTTGCGCCAACCTAAAAGTATTGGCATGTGCATCTACTATAATTTTAATATCTTTAGAATAACCACCACCCATACTACACATNACTGGAATATTAGATTCTTTACATGATTGTAAAACAACTCGATCTCTTTCTTTACAACCTTCTATACTTAAAGAAAGTTTCCCTAATTTGTCTGATTCAATCACATCTACACCACAGAGATAGTAGATAAAATCTGGCTGTTGCTTTTTAATTAAGTTGGGTAAGGTTTCTTTTAAAATTGATAAATAGGTTGCGTCATCTGTCCCATTTTCTAAAGGAATATCTAAATCACTTTGCTCTTTATGAAATGGATAATTGCTTCTTCCGTGCATTGAAAAAGTAAAAACAGCTGTGTCGTTTTGAAAAATTTCTGCGGTACCATTTCCTTGATGTACATCTAAATCAACAATTAAAATTTTAGTAGCTAATCCATTTTCTAATAAATATTTTGCACCAATCGCCTGATCATTTAACATGCAAAACCCCTCACCTCTGTTGGTAAACGCATGATGCGTCCCGCCTGCAATGTTCATGGCAATTCCATGTTTAATTGCATATTCACTAGCTTTCATGGTTCCGTCTGCAATGATCATTTCTCTGGCAATTAATTCTTCGCTTAATGGAAAACCAATTTTTCTAGCAGCTTTTTGATCTAAAGTAATGTTCAATAAATGGGAAACATAATCAGCATCATGTACCATAAAAAAGTACTTATTATTTGGAATTTCAGGTTCAAAGAAATTTTCTTCTATACAAGTTCCTTCATACAATAATTGTTGTGGTAAGAGATCATATTTTGCCATCGGAAATCGATGCCCATCCGGCAAATGATGTTTGTAAATAGAATGGTAAGCAATTTTGAGCATTCGCAAATTTACGTTTTCACAAATTCTTTTTCAATTTCTTCCAAAGATTTTCCTTTGGTTTCGGGCACTATTTTTAACATGATAAAGAACCCAATAAAAGCAATAATCCCAAATAAGAAAAAGGACATGGCATTTCCTAAATTTGATAATTCCCAAGGGAAAATTAATTGAATGATAGAACTCACTAGTGAGTTTACAAAAGCAATAATTCCGATGGCTAATCCTCTATATTTTAAAGGATATAATTCGGATAGTAGCACCCACATAACAGGACCTAAAGAAAAAGCGAAACAAGCGATAAAACCTAAAATCCCAATTAAAATTAAAGTAGCATTTATAGTAGTGGCTGCTTCTAAAATAGCGCCATCATTTTTACTGTAAACCTGATTTCCTAAAATAGCTTTTAACTCATTTTTAAAATCCACATCAAAAGTATATTCTTTGTTGGCAATGCTTTCTAGTTTTTCTGATCCAGTAAATGAGAAGGTTTTAATATTTTCTGAGGTCAGTTTATAACTAGCTTGATTAAAACCATAAGCGCATAATAATAAACTAAAAGAGATTCCTAAAGTACCAATCAATAATAAAGGTCTTCTTCCCATTTTATCAATTAAATACATGGCTATTATAGTAAAAACTACCGTAATAGAACTTAACAAAATTCCAGAAGAAAATGCAGCGTCTGTTCCAATTCCTGTTTGTTTAAAAATAGAAGTTGCATAAAAATAGACAGCGTTAATTCCTGTAATTTGTTGTAAAATTCCAACTATTAATCCTACTATAAAAATAAAACGAAGACCAGGTTTTAATAATTTTCTAATATTAGAATTTGAGGNATTTTTATNCTGATCACTATTTTTTTCAATGGCTATTATTTCACTTTCAGCAAATGTTTCACCATGNATTTGAATTAACNCCTTTTTTGCTGCATCAATTTTGTTATTAAGATATAACCATCTTGGACTTTTAGGCACAAAAAACAAGGCAATAAAATANAGTAAAGCTGGTATTAATTCAACTCCCAACATCCATCTCCATACAGTTGTATCTGAAAGAAATGTACTTTCAGGAGTGTTGTATTTATTAAAAAAGTAATTGCTTAAGAACGCCGCAAAGAACCCTAGAACAATGTTTAATTGTTGAATTGCTACTAATTTCCCTCTGTTTTTGGCTGTTGAAATTTCTGCAATATACATGGGAGCTAAAACTAACGCCGCTCCAAATGCCAAACCACCAATCATTCTTGCGATATATAACATTTCGTAGGATGAAGCGAAAGCAGATAGTAATGCAGACACTGCGTATAAGAAAGCTACATAAATAAGAATTTTTTTTCTTCCTAATTTGTCACTTAATTTACCTGAGAAAAGCATGGCAATCATGGCTGCAAAAGAAGGGGAACTCACCACCCAGCCAGACTGAATATCATTTAAATTGAATTCGCCACCAGCATAAGACATGACTCCAGAAATGATACCAGCATCAAAACCAAATAAAAACCCTCCAAGAGAAACGACAAAGGAAATGAAGATTAATTTTTTTGACATGATTTGTTTCTCTCTGTTTATTCTAGACTTTAGTTTTAACTAATTTGTTGTCCGTTGGTTACTTTTTTTTCTGGTTCTACAAAAGCCAATTTACCGTTTGGAGTATCTGTCATCAAAATCATTCCCTGACTTTCTACACCTCTAATTTTTCTTGGAGCTAAGTTGGTTAAAACCGTTACTTGCTGACCAATAATATCTTCCGGAGAAAAACTTTCTGCAATACCAGAAACAATAGTTCTTACATCGATACCAACATCTACTTTTAACTGTAGTAATTTTTTAGTTTTAGCAACTTTTACAGCTTCTAAAATGGTTCCAACTCGTATATCTAGCTTCGTAAAATCCTCAAACGCTATAGTTTCTTTCTGAGGCTCTATTAATTTGTTCGCTTGTTCATTTTCTCTTTTGGTTGCTGCTAATTTTTCTAGTTGAATTTCAACAGTTTTATCTTCAATTTTTGAGAACAGCAATTCAGCTTTTCCAATTTGATGTCCAGCTGGAATTAAAATATCTTTTTCTGAAACATCATTCCATGAGTTTTGGTCGCTGATCGGAGTCGAAGCGATATTGAGTATCTTTTTCAGTTTATCAGAAGTAAAAGGTAAAAAAGGCTCAGAAACAACGGCTAAAGCTGTTGCTATTTGCAAAGCCACATACATAATGGTTTTAACGCGTTCTTCATCTTGTTTAATTACTTTCCAAGGTTCTTCATCAGCCAAATATTTATTTCCTAACCTGGCAAGATTCATTAATTCTTGAGAAGCTTCTCTAAATCGGTATCGTTGGATCGATTTTCCAATACTTTTAGGGAAATCTTTAATAGCCGCTAAGGTATCTTCATCAACTTCTGTGAATTCTCCTGGTGATGGAATTATACCTTGATAATATTTATTAGTTAATACAACAACACGATTGATAAAGTTTCCATATATGGCAACCAATTCGTTGTTATTTTTAGCGTGAAAATCTTTCCAAGTAAAATCATTGTCTTTGTTTTCTGGAGCATTTGCAGTTAACGTATAACGCAATACATCTTGTTGATTTGGAAAATCTTCCAAATATTCGTGTAGCCAAACGGCCCAGTTTTTTGAAGTCGATAGTTTATTCCCTTCTAAGTTTAAAAACTCGTTTGCAGGAACATTTTCTGGCAAAATATAATCACCATGTGCTTTTAGCATGCTTGGAAAAATAATACAGTGAAAAACAATGTTGTCTTTACCAATAAAATGCACCAATTTGGTATTTTCATTTTTCCAATAATCTTCCCAGTTTTTACCTTCACGAGCCGCCCATTCTTTGGTTGATGAGATATAACCAATGGGTGCATCAAACCAAACATACAATACTTTTCCTTCACCACCATCAACAGGAACTGGAATTCCCCAATCTAAATCACGAGTGACAGCTCTTGGCCTTAAACCATCATCAATCCAAGATTTTACTTGACCTAACACATTTGTTTTCCAATCATTTTTATGACCTTCTAAAATCCATTCACGTAAAAAAGATTCATGTTTATCTAGTGGTAAAAACCAGTGTTTGGTTTCTTTAACCGTAGGAACATTTCCAGTAATTGCCGATTTAGGATTGATTAAATCAGTTCCATTATGACTGGTTCCACAATTTTCACATTGATCACCATAACTTTCTTCAAAACCACATTTCGGACAAGTTCCAACGACGAATCTGTCTGCTAAAAATTGATTTGCTTCTGCATCATACAATTGCTCTGTTACTTCTTCAATAAATTCGCCTTTTTCATGTAAATCAATAAAAAAATCAGAGGCTGTTTTATGATGAATTTCAGAGGAAGTTCTAGAATAATTGTCAAAAGAGATTCCAAAATCTAGAAAAGATTGTTTGATGATTCCGTGATATTTATCAATAATATCTTGAGGAGAAACACCTTCTTTCTTTGCTCTCATAGGAATGGCAACTCCATGCTCATCACTTCCACAGATATAGGCAACATCATTTCCTGTTAATCGTAAATATCTAGCATAAATATCTGCAGGAACATAAACACCTGCTAAATGACCAATATGAATTGGACCGTTAGTGTACGGCAAGGCTGCGGTAATCGTATATCTCATGAATCTAGTTTTGNACTATTTTTTGATTGACAAAAGTACAAAAAGCAAGTTGAACATATTTTTGAAAGCCCAATGAATTTAAATACATTTACAAAAACCATTAGTATGAAGAGACGAATTAAATTCGTATCCTTAATTTTTTTCCTTATTTCTTTTTTGTCCTTTGGACAAATAAAGAATGATTCAATTTCTAAACCAATGAAATTAATACAGCCAAACTATTTAAAAGCGGGAGATACCATTGCTATATTGGCTCCGGCCGGAATTCTAAAAAACAAGCAAGATATTATCAATGATGCAAAGAAATTAGCAGAAAGTTGGGGATTGCACGTTTTGATTGGTGAACATGTTTTTTATCAAAACAATCATTTTGCCGGTACAGATAAAGAACGTGCAAGTGATTTTCAAAAAGCATTAGACAACTCTAGTGTTAAAGCCATTTGGTCTGCAAGAGGAGGTTATGGGAGCGTACGTATTTTAGATAAATTAGACTATTCTAAGTTTTTACAAAACCCAAAATGGATTATTGGTTATTCGGATGTTACAGCTTTTCACAGTCATATTCATAATCTGGGAGTAGAAACCATGCATGCCATGATGGGAACTAGTTTACAATTTGATGAAGAAGAAACAAAAGAAAGTATCGAAACTTTTAGAAAAGCTTTGTTTGGAGATGAGTTGACTTATGAAATTACTTCATCAAAATTTAATAAAAAAGGTGTTGCTGAAGGACAATTAATAGGAGGTAATTTAAGTATTCTTATGACCATGTTAGGAAGTGAAACTCAATTAAAGACAAATGGTAAAATCTTATTTATCGAAGAAATAGGTGAATATAAATATCATATAGATCGAATGTTACATAGCTTAAAAAGAGCAGGATATTTCAAGGATTTAAGAGGGCTTGTGGTTGGAGATATGAGTAACATTAAAAAGAATACCACAAAATGGGGAACTTCCATAGAGCAACTTATTTTAGATGCAATCTCATCGTATGATTTTCCTGTGATTTTTAATTTTCCTGCGGGACATGAAACTGATAATAGAGCATTAATTTTTGGGAGAACAATCCAAATGAATGCTAAAGAAACAACTTCAGAAGTTACTTTTAAATGAAATTTATAGAAGATAGTATTGCCGATTTTGCCTCTTTTATTTGGGGTTACCCATTATTAATATTGTTAATTGGAGG
>JGI26082J51739_10001507_pt1 | contig 14555 bp, 14 predicted proteins | sample SaaInl5LU_22_DNA_FD_51739 | JGI IMG/M metagenome (IMG submission 51739)
CAAGACGCATCGTGATTTTTTTCGGGCTCAAGCATCTAGAAAAGCGTCTAAAAACGCCAACGCNGCTGCACGCNCGCTAGGCTNACCGTCAGGCCTCATGGCGTCCATGCGGATAGCCTCGCCGACCCTCTTTTTATCTGAAGACANATGAACGTCGTCANCAAAGAAACNGGCTGCGGCGAACGCACGCTCTGCCGCACGATAGCCGTCATCTGGGAAAGGGGCTGATGCGACGGTCTGCGCGCCNACGCGCGACACCTCAATGGACGCACTCCGAGGAAACACGTCCGCGTGCACCNGCGNCAAATAGGCCCCCAGCCCACCCGATGCATCTAACACGCGCACTTGCGATAAGCCTAAGGCCGCAACCAAGCCCGCCATCACTTGCGCGTGAAATGCGGGGGAATGCGCGCTGACGCGCTTGGGTTTATCACTGCGACCAAACCCGATCAGATCGGGCACCAGTACCCGTTGCCCGCGTGCGCGCAGTGCCTCAATCCAGTAACGCCACTGATAGCCCCAACCGCCTGCACCGTGCAGTAACAGGCAAGCGCCCTGACCATGCCGACCTAACGCGTCGACATCTATGGGCGCGGCCATGACCGCGCGAGCCTCTTCATCCACATAGTGCAGCCGCAGGCCATTTAGCGCAGGGATTTCTGTTGTGTAGCAGGGCGTGTAAGGCCAATCCACCAAGTCACTAAAGCGGGCATCCGGCGTACGCAACGCATCCTCCCGTAATGGCGTCGTCGTGCGCTTGATGACCTCGCGCCGACCTTGGAAAAAGCCATTCATCAGGGCACGACAAGCGGGAGCCAATACCCCTTCTGTGACCGCCGTTTGATGATTAAGCGCGGCGGTCTCAAACACATTGATAACAGAGCCTGCGGCCCCCGTCTTGGGTTCATGTGCGCCGAAAACCAAACGACTAAAACGGGCATTTAGAATCGCGCCACTACACATCACACACGGCTCCAAGGTGACCACCATGGTGCACCCCGTCAAACGGTAGTTACCTAACGCCGCACACGCCGCCTGTATGGCGATTATTTCAGCGTGAGCGCAGGCATCGTTACCGGAGATAGGCGCGTTGTAGCCGCGACCGATAACCACCCCATCTTTCAAGACCACCGCACCAACGGGTACCTCGCCTGCAGCCTGCGCTTGCGCCGCAAGTTGCAAGGCTTCCCGCATCGCACCCATATCATCCAAGGCGCCCGTCATGCACGCTGCTCCCAACGGTCCATCCACGCAACCAGCCCTTGCGCCAACGGGCTACCCGCAGCGCATTGGGCGCGTAATGCCTCGCGGCCCTCTGGCCGGTGCTGATTGATTTTCACTTTTAGTTGCCAGTCCTCAACCGTGAATACAAACCCCGTGATCGCACGCAACATGGCTTCGGTGTAGCGCTCCGGTAAACCACGCCACTGCTTGGCATACGCTGGCTCATGCGACCCAATCAGCGACTTTAGCAAGGCATCTTTTTCAGCAGCGGACGTCACCGGCGCCACCCGCACGCGCGCGTGTAGCGTGATGTAGTTCCAGGTGGGAACCCGCTGCAGATCAGGGTAGACGCTAGGCGACATGTAGCCCTGGGGTCCCAGAATCGTGACCAGTGCGCGACCAGATTCATTTAGCAACGCCACCTGCGGATTTGCGTTGGCCAAGTGTCCCAGCAACTGCCAGGGCATATCGCTGGCTCCGCCCTCTTCATCGCCGCCCTGTTCATCGCCCCCGTTTTCAGCAGGTATGCCGCTTAACGCAAACCCCTCCGTCAAGGTTTCTAATGGCAACGGTGAAACGAAAGGCTCCCCAGCCGCACTAACGGATACCAACTGCGCCAATGGATACTCGCGCAGCAGGGCTTGGGCAAGCGCGATATCGCGACAATCAAATTGCGGCGGCATGTATAGACTGGTCATAGCGAAAGGAGTAGGTTAAAGATCCCATCGGGATTATTGGCATTCATTGTAGGCGCGACAAACCCCGCAAGCCATCTGGGAGCGTCAACCGCGCTATGCTCTACGTCGCGGTCGCACCGTTTAATTTGCAAACTAGGAACCTCNCGTGTCTTTGACATTCATTCCCTTCACAGAAGGTGAGACCCATTTAGATTGGCATCAGCTAACCGACGCCNTGGCGCACGGTCACACCTTACCCAAGGCGGAAATTGCAGATAGCTTTCTTTACCGCCAACCCGATACATTGCTGTCACGTAGCGCCTGGATAGACGGCATGGGCATCGCCGTTAAAGCCGCCACCATATTTCCGGACAATGCCCAACGCCANCTGCCCCGCGTCAATGGAGCGGTCAGTCTGTTTTCGGACACGACGGGGGAACTGGAGGCAATGATCGACTTTCACCTCGTCACGAAGTGGAAAACAGCGGGCGATAGCTTGCTAGCCGCCAAGCGCCTCGCTAGACCTGACAGTAACAACATACTCATCGTTGGCGCGGGTACGGTTGCATGGGCAGCGCGATCAGCCTATGGCGCCGCCTTCCCCAACGCACAATTCACCGTCTGGAACCGCTCCCGCCCTGCTGCTGACAAGCTAGCAAGCGCCTTTCCCGGAATGCGGGTCAGCGATGATTTGGAGCAAGCCGTTCGCGGCGCAGACATCATCACCAGCGCCACGATGAGCGAAACACCGCTACTGCGCGGTCAGTGGCTACAACCCGGACAGCACATCGACCTCATAGGCGCTTACCGCCCAAACATGAGGGAGGCCGATGACGCNGCGTTGCAGCGCGCATCGGTTTTCGTTGATAGCTTTGACACAACCGTCGGACATATCGGAGAAATAAAAATCCCTCTAGAAAGCGGCGCCATCACGCGCGCGCATCTGCAAGCCGACTTTTATCAACTCGATCGCTTCCGACGAACCTCAGACCAAGCCATTACCTTGTTTAAAAATGGCGGAGGTGCCCATTTGGACTTAATGACGAGCCGCTACATACTGTCGGCTTGGCGCGCAGGGACTCACACGGCGAGCTGATCTGTGTGGGGCTAGTCGAACCGATGGCGCAGATTCTGATGCTGATGCTCAACGAGCGCTCATCCGTTAGCTAACGCGGGCCAATTAGACATCGCCCCCGCTCTTGGCTTCTATCTCAGCGTTTCACGGNTGTGCGTGTCTCAAACCAAATATTGACGTAATTGGCCGCGAAAATGATCAGCGCGCCAACAAATACCCATACGTCTAACGCCTCGCCATAGACCAGCATACCAACCACCGCAATGGTTGGTAAGCGCACAAAGTCCATGGGAACCACCACCGTTGCCGGGGCAATGGCTAGCGCACTTGTCAAACAATAGTGCGCCAGCAAACCGGCACAACCAATCAAAAACAACCACGGTGCGGTCTTTGCAGTCGGGAGCGCCATTTCGCCGTCCCAGATACTGATGGCCAAGCCCAGCACCGCTTGCATCAGCGTCAACCAAAACATGATGCACAGCACCGATTCCGTGCGCGTGAGGCGACGGGTAAACATCGCAGTCAGCGCGAAAAACACCGCTGAACTGGCCGCAGCGATTAAGCCAGGACTGATGGTGTCAGGCGAGGGTCTAGCCACCACCAGAATGCCGATAAATCCTACCAACACAGACAGCACCCGGACACGGGTTAGTCGTTCTCCCAGAATCAGCGGCGAGAGCAACACCACCCAAATTGGAGAGGTGAACTCCAACGCAAATACCTGCGCCAAGGGAATCACGGTGAGTGCATAAAACCACAGGTTCTGACCTGTAAAGTGCGCCACGTTTCGCACCACCTGAACGCCAAAAAAACGCCCAGATACCTGTCCCCAGCAACCCGTAACAGACAGCAAAGTCCATAAAACAGCCATCCCCACGAGGCTGCGATAGGTCATGATTTCAAAGGTATCCAGCTCGACACTGACCTCGCGTCCTGACACGGCCATGGCAGAAAACGAGACAATGGCGCCGGTCATCCAAAGCGCCGCCTTCAGGGTGTTATTCATTTGTTCGAACAGTCGCAACAGCGGTGACTAAAGGTTTCGGGAAGCGCGAGTGGTTTAGGCGAGTTTAATTGCCGCTCTGTTCGCAACGAAGCGCAGTAAATCCAAATTAAACAAAATGGAAAAGACAAAAATAGAAAGTGGGCAACAATCATAAATAGTTGCAACGGCGCGTGACAAACCACACGCATCTTAAATTTTATGATGCGTTTTTATGTCACTCCTCAAAAGTCAGCCCAATATTTGCTCGGCGTTATGGCCTCACGAAAGAGAGTCCATCGCTAAGGTCAACTAACCCTGTGCCACTCCAATGTCCAAAACCCGTTGCATCCAGCTTCGGCGAGGAGATTTGACGCCAAAAATCGATCATGTTGACAAATCGAATATCATCGATAACCAACAGACGCCCCTTTTTATTCTCTAATTTGGCGAGTTGATCCAACATTTTATATTCAAAAATGCCATCTTTGGGTGCATCCATAAAAATAAGATCTGCACTATTTAGCTTTTCAAAATTTTCTTCAAAAAAGGCATCTTTTGATAAATCTCCGATCAATTGAACGATGCCGCCACCATCGAAGTGCTCCGTTGTTAAAAGGCTAGGCACCCCTAATTGGTCCCAAGAAATAACGTCATAGGTAAATATTTTTCCAGATGGATTTTGACCCGCCTTAAGCGCCAAACAACCCGCACCTGTATGAGTACCAATTTCAACAACCGTATCCGCATTTAGTACCTTAACTAATGCCGCTAACAACCTGTAATGCTCCCCAGGAAATGTATTTATAAATTTTGTATGCAGTAAACTCTGCTTTTCGAACGTTAACGGTTGTTTCCAAGCCACCGTAGCAGCATCAGTCAATAAATTTATTAAGAACTCAGACGGCTTTAAATCCTCNTGACTGTATATCATCGATGGCAAATGGTGCCTTATGTCGCGGTCTTNCAGNACATATTTCGACAGTTTAGAATAAATTCTTCTTGCAAGTAGTTTGAGTAAGTTCATTTTTAAATCAATTTCCTTTACTACTACTCCCACTCAATCGTCGCTGGCGGTTTGCTAGACACGTCGTAAGTCACGCGATTGATGCCGCGCACCTCGTTAATGATGCGCCCAGACGTTCTTTTGAGCAGCGCATACGGTAGCTCCGCCCAATCCGCCGTCATAAAGTCATTTGTTTGCACCGCCCGCAAGGCGACCACATATTCGTAGGTGCGACCATCCCCCATCACACCCACACTCTTGACCGGCAAAAACACGGCGAAAGCTTGGCTGGTAAGGTCATACCAGCTCTTACCTGATGTCTCGTCCTTAAAATTATGCAGCTCTTCAATGAAGATGGCATCGGCTTGACGCAACAAGTCCGCGTATTCCTTTTTCACCTCACCTAAAATGCGGACGCCCAGACCCGGACCGGGGAATGGGTGACGGTACACCATGCCGTGCGGTAGGCCCAAGGCGACGCCGAGTTCGCGCACCTCGTCCTTGAACAGATCTCTCAACGGCTCTAATAACTTCAGGCCCAATTGCGCGGGCAAGCCGCCCACGTTGTGATGGCTCTTGATGGTGACGGCTTTCTTACTCTTCGCCCCGCCACTTTCGATGACATCGGGGTAAATCGTTCCTTGCGCTAAGAAGGTCGCCCCTTTGTGGCCACCATCGCCTGCCTTGAGCTTGGCCGCCTCTGCCTTGAAGACGTCAACAAAGAGGCCACCAATAATCTTGCGTTTTTGCTCTGGGTCACTGACGCCGGCCAGCTTGCCTAGAAACATGTCCGCTGCATCCACACGAATAACTTTGGCGTGCAGCTTCCCTTCAAACATGTCCATGACCATATCGCCTTCATGAAGGCGCAGCAAGCCGTGGTCCACAAACACGCACGTGAGTTGGTCCCCAATCGCACGGTGGATCAGGGCCGCAGCGACAGAGGAGTCCACGCCGCCGGACAGACCCAAAATAACTTCTTCGTCACCCACTTGTTCACGGATACGCGCTACGGCCTCGGCGGCATAGTCACCCATGATCCAGTCGGGCTCCGCCTCGCAAATGTCGAGCACAAAACGGTGCAACATGGCTGCGCCCTGCACCGTATGCGTAACCTCTGGGTGGAATTGGAGCGCGTAGTAGCCACGGGCCTCATCGGCCATACCCGCAATCGGGCAGCTGGGTGTGGACGCCATGACCGTAAAGCCGGGTGGCATGGCCGTAACTTTATCGCCATGGCTCATCCAGACCTTGAGCATGCCGTGGCCCTCAGCGCTGGTGAAATCGTTAATGTCTTTTAGCAGACGCGTATGGCCGTGGGCGCGGACCTCGGCGTAGCCAAACTCGCGCGTATGGCCACTCTCCACTTTGCCGCCCAACTGCTGCGCCATGGTTTGCATGCCGTAGCAGATGCCGAGCACTGGAATGCCGAGCTCAAAGATGGCATCGGGCGCACGGTCCGTAGACTCCTCGTAGGCGCTGGCGTGGCTGCCTGAGAGAATCACGCCTTTCAGTTGGCCATCCGCGGCAAACTCACGTACCCATTCGTCGGTGACATCACACGGGTGCACCTCGCAATAAACCTGCGCCTCGCGCACGCGGCGGGCAATCAACTGCGTTACTTGGGAGCCGAAGTCGAGAACGAGTATTTTTTGATGGGGCATAAGACTGAAAGGTTGATACCCACCATAGCGGGTGGGTAAACTGCTATTTTAAAGGCTAAGTACGCGCTGTCCGCTGGACAGTCGCAGCTTGCGAAAAGTGCTAAAAAGACGTTACCCCATTGGAGAACCGCATGCCAGACACCCTTAGCGACCTGCGCCGCATACTGACGGAGAATAAAACCATCGCCGTGGTTGGTCTATCCGCAGATTGGAACCGCCCNAGCTACTTTGCCGCCAAGTACATGCAAGGGCACGGCTACCGAGTGGTGCCCGTTAACCCCCGCTACGCCGCCACAGGAGAGACGATCTTGGGGGAAACCTGCTACGCCACGCTCCACGACATNCCCTTNCCTATCCAGATGGTNGACGTGTTTCGTCGAACCGAAGATGTGGGNCCAATTGCCGAGCAAGCGCTGGCNATCGGTGCGCGTTGCCTATGGCAACAATTGGGCGTAACCAACGAGGCGGCTGCNGCACTGTTTAGAGAGCAAGGACGCGATGCCGTAGATAACCGATGCGTCAAAATTGAGCACGCCCGGCTCTTCGGCGGCCTTAATTGGGTGGGCGTGAATACAGGTGTCATCTCCGCCAAGCGCGCGACCGCGCGCTAACCGATGGAATAAAACCAGTCCGGTTTCAACGCAATCAAAAACCCTTGAGTCTTTTAACGCCGTATGTCTGATCACACCTTCCATCCCGCCACCCTGTCCATACACGCGGGCCAAATTCCCGATAGCGCTACCGGCGCGCGTGCGCTACCCATCTACCAAACCACCAGCTTCGTCTTCGATAGCGCAGAGCATGCTGCCGAGCTATTCAACTTACAAACATTCGGTAACGTCTATTCGCGCCTAAGCAACCCCACAGTGGCCGTGCTCGAAGAGCGTATTGCCGCTCTAGAAGGCGGCCGGGCTGCGGTCGCCAGCGCATCGGGCATGTCTGCGGAGGCGATGGCGCTGATGACCATTGCGCAAGCGGGCGACCACATCGTGGCAGCGGGAGCGCTGTACGGCGGTTCGGTAACGATGCTGGCAGTGAGTTTGGAGAAGTTTGGAATCACCACCACTTTCGTTGATGCCACAGACCCGCAGGCGTTCGCCGCCGCCATGCGGCCAAACACCCGCGCGGTATTTGCCGAGAGTTTAGGCAACCCCAGCTTGGTGGTTTTAGATATCGCCGCCATCGCCGATGTCGCCCATGCCCACGGCGTTCCCTTGGTCATCGATAACACCGTGCCCTCCCCCATGCTGTGCAACCCCATCAAGTTTGGGGCGGACATTGTGGTGCACTCGGCCACTAAATACATTGCGGGTCACGGCACCACCCTCGGTGGCGTGGTCGTGGAAAGTGGCAATTTTCCGTGGGACAACGGCAAGTTTCCTGGCATGACCGAGCCATCACCGGGCTACCACGGCGTGAAGTTTTACGAAACATTTGGTGACTTCGGATTTACGATGCGCTGCGCATGGAGTCGCTACGCGTATTTGGTGCCGCGCTCAGTCCCACCAGTGCTTGGCAGATTTTGCAAGGCGTTGAAACGCTGCCACTGCGCATGGCACAACATAATAAAAACGCCCTCGCGCTCGCCACGTTTCTTCAAGATGATCCGCGGGTGGCTTGGGTCAACTACCCTGGCTTGAGCGGGCATCCACAGCACGCCTTGCTTCAGCGGCAAATGTCTGGCGCTTCCGGCCTGCTCGCTTTCGGGGTCAAAGGTGACCTCAGCGCGGGCGTTCGGTTTATTGAAGGCGCCCAGATGATGAGCCACCTCGTTAACATTGGCGATACCCGTACCCTCATTAGTCACCCGGCCAGCACAACGCACCGGCAACTTGACCCCGCGCAACAACTTGCAGCGGGTGTGCTGCCCGACATGGTGCGTATTTCCGTTGGGCTAGAGCACATTGACGACATCCTGTGGGATGTTGACCAGGCGCTGAACGCTGCCATGACAGGCTAGAAGAACAACGAGCAACGAGCTACAGCGCATCCTTACAACCAACATCCACTGCATGATCAGCCAAGCACCCACGCCATGAGCCATATCTACGATACCCACCTTTCGCCTAATCCTGCAAACTATTCCGCGCTGTCGCCCATCAGTTTTGTCGAGCGCAGCGCAGAGGTTTTTGGTGATCTACCGGCCGTGATTCACGGACAACGGCGTTACACCTGGCGACAAACCCGCGATCGCGCTGCGCAACTNGCGGCCGCNCTCAANGCCTATGGCATCNGGCGCGGCGATACGGTGAGTGTCATGCTCCCCAACACGCCCGAAATGGTGGAAGCACACTACGCCGTACCNGCGCTCAATGCGGTGCTAAATACCCTCAACACCCGTTTAGACGCCGCCCTCATCGCGTGGCAAATGAACCATTGCGAGGCCAAGGTGCTCATTACCGATAGCGCGTTCTCTGACACCGTCAAAGAGGCACTCCATGTATTGAAAACCGTGCATGGACGAGACCTGATGGTGGTTGACGTGCACGACACCGAATTCACCGGCACGGGTGAGTCTGTCGGACAAGTAGCGTATGAAGCCTTTATTGCCGCACATGCGCCACTGACTACGCTGGACGGCCCCGCCGATGAGTGGGATGCCATCGCCGTGAGTTACACCAGCGGGACAACTGGCGACCCCAAGGGGGTGGTTACCCACCACAGNGGCGCTTACCTTAATGCCGTGAGCAACGTCGCCACGTGGACCATGCCCCACTTCGCNACGTACCTGTGGACGTTGCCGATGTTCCACTGCAACGGTTGGTGCTTCCCGTGGACCGTTGCCATGCAAGCGGGCACGCATGTGTGCTTGAGACAAGTCGAGGGCGAGGCCATTTTGACAGCCATCCGCACGCACCGTGTCGACCACTATTGCGCCGCACCCATCGTGCACGGTCAGATCTATAACGCGCCAGACGCTTGGCGTGCCGGCATCGATTGGACGGTGCGCGGTATGGTCGCGGGCGCGGCCCCACCAGCGGCCATGATCGAAGGAATGGCAAAAATTGGTTTTGATATCACCCACGTCTATGGACTCACCGAGGTGTATGGGCCAGCAAGTGTCGCCGTAAAACGCGACAGCTGGTCGCAAGCACCCCTCTCTGAGCAAGTCACCCTGAATGGTCGGCAAGGCGTGCGCTACGTGTTGCAAGAGGGTATGACGGTGATGGACCCAGAGACCATGACCGAGTGCCCGGCAGACGGCGAAACCATGGGCGAGATCATGTTCCGTGGCAATATTGTCATGAAGGGTTATCTAAAAAACCCTGCGGCGACCGATGCCGCCTTCAAGGGCGGGTGGTTCCATACGGGCGACCTCGCCGTGATGGAAGCAGACCGCTACGTCAAGATCAAAGACCGTAGCAAAGACATCATTATTTCGGGTGGCGAGAACATCAGCTCCATTGAAGTAGAAGACGCCCTCTACCGCCACCCCAGCGTTCAAGCGTGCGCCGTGGTCGCCAAACCCGACGCCAAATGGGGCGAAACACCCGTGGCCTTTGTTGAGCTGAAGCCAGCAAGCACCGCCAGCGCAGATGAGCTGATCGCCCATTGCAGAACCCTATTGGCTGCGTATAAAGTACCCAAAGACATTCGCTTCGAGGATATTCCTAAAACATCAACCGGGAAAATCCAAAAATTCCAATTGCGGGAACGCGCGAAAGCTTGAAGATCACGGTCACATTCAACGACCTCACTAACAGGAGAGACAGCATGCCAAGTCATGAAAGTGTTTTACTGAGCAGTATCGATAACAGGGGTGTCGCGACGCTCACCCTGAACCGCCCCGACGCATTCAACGCGATGAGCGAAGCGCTACTCGATGCACTCGCCGCAACCATCGCGCAATTGGCGTCTGACCCCACGCTGCGAGCGGTCGTCATTGAGGCAAAGGGCAAAGCCTTTTGCGCGGGACACGATTTGAAGGAAATGCGCGCCCAACCGTCCGAGGCCTACTACCGCGACCTCTTTACCCGGTGCAGTGCCGTCATGATGAGCTTACAAAAGCTCCCGGTTCCCGTCATTGCGAAGGTGCAAGGGGTGGCGACGGCGGCAGGTTGTCAGTTGGTTGCACAGTGTGATTTGGCGGTTGCGTCGCACGATGCGTCCTTTGCGGTGAGCGGCGTGAATCTGGGTTTGTTTTGCTCGACACCAAGTGTGGCGCTCACTCGAAACCTGTCGCGTAAGGCGGCGTTCGAGATGCTGGCAACTGGGGCCTTTATCAGCGCGACGCAGGCGGTTGAGAAAGGGTTGCTCAACTACGCAGTGGCCGCTGACGAACTCGATAACAAGGTGGCTACGCTCGTAGACAACATACTGGAAAAACCGCGTGTTGCCCTACAAATGGGAAAGGCGCTTTTCTACCGCCAACTCGAGACGGGCATGAGTGCCGCCTACAACGACGCCACATCAACGATGGCATGCAACATGATGGACGACGTTGCCTTAGAGGGTGTGCAGGCCTTCATCGACAAGCGCTCCCCCAATTGGTAACTAGTAAGCTAGTAACTGGTAGGCGACTAGCGCGCGAAGCCGATTATTGGGCGACGGGCTGTCGCCGCGCAATCCAAACGGTGGCGCCAGCGGCGCCGTAGCGTTCTTCATGAGGCACATTGGCGGCCAATGCGAAGTCGCTACCTGCCGTGAGGTGCTGCGTTTTTCCGGCGGCAGTTAGCCACAGTTCACCCGCCACCACCTGCGCCTGAACGTCAAACGGGTGGGTGTGGGTGTCAAGCGCCAGCGACGGTTGCCAGTCTTTTTTCAATACCTCAGTGAAGCCAGCGCTTTTCGCACTGGCCTCAAAGGCGTCAAAGGTGTCTGCATGAGTCATCACAGGTCCTTCATGAACGATGCTTAATGAACGGTGCTTAGGGGCGAATGTAAGACCAGCCAGCTTGTTGCTTGGCCATCAATTCGATCACGCCAGCAGGAACGTAACCAATATCAGCGTTCATGTCCGCGGGCGTTAACTTCGCAGCGCGCATGGTGTTTTGGCAAGCAACCACTTTCACGCCGCCGTTGACCGCCGCTGAGACACGTCCAGCCACTTCTGACTCTGCCTTCAACATAGCGATACCCGGGCCGTAGACAACAATTTCGATGTCGGCTTTGCCGCCAGAAGCCGTCTGCACATTCTTGGCATTGTTAAGCGCCAGGTTCCATGTTTTCAAATCGCCACTGCTGACCTGAAACACCACTTGGTCCTTGGATGCCAGTGGGTTGGTGAGCGAACAGCCGGCGGTTANTGCTACCAAGGCGGCCATTACGACCCAACGTGCNACGTGTTTAAACATTTTTTACCCTTTGATTCTGTAAACAAAATTATTTCTCCCGCTCTTCCAGCGCATGCACCATAGCTTCAAACAGCGCCTGCGCGGGCTGTGCACCCGACACCGCCCATTTGCGCTCAAACACAAAAAGAGGCACACCACTCACCTCTAATGATCGCCAGTGCGCGTCTGCCGTGGCAACCGCATTTTGAGCGGCTGCGTCCGGCGTCAAGCAAGCCTCAATGACCGATGCATGCAACCCGAGAGGGGCAACTACTGAAATAATAACAGCCTTATCGGTGAGGTCTAAGCCCTTTAAAAAATAGGCATCGAAGAGGGCCTCGACCACAGCCAATTGTTGTGGCTCAGTTTCCGCCGCCGCAATCAGCGCGTGCAGGCCAAGGGTGTTGGGCTGCTTCTTGATGTCATCAAACTGAAAAGCAATACCCGCGCGTTCACCTGCCTCGGTCATGCGCGCCATGATCTCTTCGACGCGGTCACCAAATTTGTTCTGCACGTAGGCGCTGCGGTCCATACCAGCGCTTGGCATGTCGGGGTTTAGTTGAAACGCCGACCACTCGATAGCGGGCGATGGATGCCCGGGGTGCGCCTCCGCAAACAGTTCCAAAGCCGCTTCCAGGTGTCGCTTTCCAATAAAACACCAAGGGCAAACCACGTCCGAGACGACCGTGATGTGTAGAGGCTGCGGGGCAAGGTTGTCACTCATAGTGTGTCTCTGCGTTAGGGGTTTCGACTTACTCGGGTAGGCTTATCAGCCGCCCGTCAGGGGTAAGAAAGGCGGCATGCACCGTCTGACCATTGACCATGCGTTGTACAAATGTTTGGTAGCGCCTTAATTGTGCACACAAAATTGGGTCGCGATCAGGCTGGCGATTCGATTTGTAGTCAAACACCCACCACGCCCCATCTGCTCGTGACTGAAGAAGTCGGTCAAGACGCAATAGCTCGCCGCCATCGAACAGACTCACCTCGTTGGCCTCAAAGGCTACTTGCGAGGGATCCCAAGCCCACGCCGCCTCCCCATCGACTATGGCTTGAGCGAACTGCTGGGCTTGGGCCATTTGCACAGCGTCCAAACGCCAGCGCGCTCGCACGGCCAGCACGCGCTCTGCCGTCCAAAAAACCACGCTATCGTCGGCGCGCCGCCACTGTAGCAACTCGTGCATCGCCTGCCCTACCCGGGCGGATAAATCGTCCGCCTCCGGTGCCTGCGCTGGGGCGGCGTTGTCCACTTTGAGCGCCTGCCAAGCGGGGACCGATTTAATGTGTACCGTCTTGGGAACCTCGTCCTGCGGTGCGGCTTCATCCGCGTTGTCGGTCAGCACAGAGCCCATTGGTAAGTGCGCGGCGTAAGGGCTTAGGCGGCTATACCAACTGGCCTGCGGATTGCCACGCGGCTGATGGGCCGACAAAACCAGTTGCGATTCCGCGCGTGTCATCGCCACGTATAACGCGTTGTTTTCCTCCGTTGTACGGGCCTGTTGATCCGTCAGTAACAGGTTTTTTGCACAGACGGGNGGNCGGCTTTCTTGTGCAACGAACACGAACCGCTGAGGTGCCATCTCCGTGGCGGGCCAGTCCACCAACACAGACATGGTCGCGGCCTTTTTNGGGGCGGCGTGTGTATCCAGTAGCAGCACAATGGGTGCCTCCAAGCCCTTGGCACCATGCACAGTTAGCAANCGAACGGCGTGTTGCGGCGATGGCCANGCCTGCTTGCGCGCACCGCCCTTGATGGCACGTACAAACTGATAAGGCGTCATAAAGCGCCCCTGGTTCACCATCAACGCCTCGTCTAAGAAAGCCTGCAATTGCGCCTTGGTGGCGGCAACCATGCTGGCAGGAACCGCCTCGCTAAAGCGCCGCAGCACAGATTTCGATCGGAAAATTGCGACCAATGCCTCGTGCACAGACCGTGTTCTCAGCAGCCGCTGCATGGCCTGAAAATCTGTGACCCATGCCCGTACTGTCTCCGCACGATGGCGGTCTGTTTGCCAAGGCGCTTCCCCACCATCTGACGGCCTGTCCGCATTCTGCGTGGACGCAATGTGCCGCATGGTCAGAAACCAGCGGCCAGCGCCACGGGGTCGGTAGTGCGCGACGCACCGAGCCAACCACGTGAGGTCTTCATCACTCGCTCCGAACAAAGGAGACCGCAACGCCTGGGCAATGGCGAGATCAGCGCTGGGCGAGACCAAACCGTCCAGTAGCGCGACCATATCAGCCACCACAGGGCTCTCAATTAGCGTGGATTTTTCAGGCTGCGCGCACGCGATACCACGCGCAGCCAGCTCGCGCTGCATCAGTCCCAAGCGCGCATTCGTTCTGGCAATGACCATGATGTCGCTAGTTAATACTGGCGGGCCTGATGCCCGATCGCCGTTGCCACGCAGGTGATCGACGATCCAATCAACCGCCTGATGTACCTCACGTACCGCCCGCTTCTCCTCCACATGTACCTTGGGGGTCAGCAGGCTGTCGCGCCACGTATCGCCTGCGTTGTGGCCGTCGTTGTCGTTATTGTTGTCACTGCCGTTTTCTTGATCGCTGCTGACAGGTGCGCGCTTCTCGCTATTGCCACCCGGCTGTGTATCGACCAAGGGCAAGCAAATAACACGGCCAGGGGCCGTTCGCCC
>JGI26082J51739_10001510_pt1 | contig 14541 bp, 15 predicted proteins | sample SaaInl5LU_22_DNA_FD_51739 | JGI IMG/M metagenome (IMG submission 51739)
ACCCGTCTCGTCGCAGATATCGCGCAGCCCCTTCAGGCACTGGTCAGGCAGCGGACGAATACCGCCCTCGCCCTGCACAGGTTCGATCAGGATCGCCGCGGTGTTCTCGCTCACAGCCGCGCGCAGAGCGTCGTGGTCGCCCCATGGAAGATGGGTAAACCCGCCAAGGATCGGCCCAAAACCCTTGGTCATCTTTTCGCTGCCCGCTGCCGCAATGCCTGCTGCCGAGCGGCCGTGGAAAGACCCCTCAAAGGTGATAATCTCAACCCGCTCAGGCTGACCTTTTTCATACCAATATTTGCGCGCCATTTTGACGGCGAGCTCACAGGCCTCTGTGCCCGAGTTGGTAAAGAATACGGTGTCCGCAAAAGTCTCTTCGACAAGCTTCTCCGCCAAAGCCTGNTGCTGCGGGATTTGGTAGAGGTTGGAGAGGTGCCAGAGCTTCCCCGCCTGCTCCGTGAGCGCCCCGACCAACGCAGGGTTGGCATGCCCCAGAGCATTTACAGCAATACCCGCTCCAAGGTCNAAAAAGCGTCGCCCGTCCGCTTCCGTCAGCCAGCTGCCCTCGCCCGAGACAAAGCTCAAGGGCGCACGGTTATAGGTCGGCAAAAGAGAAGGGATCATAGGTATTATCCTTATAAGAAGCCCGATAAGTGCCGAAGCAGGCGGGCATAGTCAACATGGGGGACAGAAAAGAGCGCCTTATGGCCGCGCCCATAGCCGTGCNGTCGCCGAGCTTACGCTCGTCGACGTCGTGAGAAGAAAGAGTTCACTGCGTTGCACATACGGACCATCTAGCAGCGCCCTTGCCCCAAGGGAAGCAAAAACCTCTTGCCCCCGCCAGCGGCTTCTCTATCGCTTCTCCACATGAAAGCTCTCGCCCTCCCCAATGCGCGCCTCGCCGTGATGCTCATGCTCACAGCAACTTTCTTTATCGCGAGCTCCACGCTGATGGCCAAGCTCGCGTCTGATCCACGCTTTGGCACACCATTGCATCCCTTGCAGATCAGCCATGGCCGCTTTCTTTTCGCCTTTGTGCTGATCAGCGCCGTGGTCACAGCCACCCNGCAAAAGATCTCGCGGACAAACCTGCGGCTCCACACTGCACGTTCACTGCTCGGCTGGAGCGGCGTCACTCTGATGTTTGCCGCCGTCGCGTTTATTCCCATGGCAGATGCCACAGCGATCAGCTTCCTCAACCCAGTCTTTGCGATGGTCTTCGCCATTCCGCTTCTGGGCGAGCGGGTCGGCACCGTGCGCTGGAGCGCGGCTGCCATTGCTTTTCTTGGTGCGCTTGTGCTTCTGCGTCCGTCCGCCGCAAGCTTTGAGGCAGGCGCGCTCTTGGCCCTCGGCGCTGCGGTTTTTATGGGGCTCGAAGTGATCCTGATCAAACGCCTCGCAAATTCTGAACCGCCACTGCAAATTCTGTTCGTCAACAACGCGATCGGCCTGATCATTGCGAGCCTCGCTGTGCTCCCCGTATGGCAAATGCCCAGTCCTTCACAATGGCTCGTCCTTGCAGGCGTCGGCTCTGCAATGGCCATGGCGCAGTTCTTCTTCGTCAATGCCATGGCCCGCGCCGAAGCCAGCTATATTGCGCCCTTTGCATTCACCACATTGATCTTCGCCGCCGCTTATGATGCAGCCCTGTTTGGCGCGTGGCCAGATGTCGTCTCAGCGGTCGGCGCGCTGACCATTCTCTCCGGTGCGGGGCTTCTGGCGTGGCGCGAAAGCCATCTCAAGTCAGCCGCATCACCCTCGAAGTGATTCTGCACCTTGTATCTGCGCCCACGATGCTTAGTATAGGGCGCTGATCCAAGTTCTGGCCCGCCTCGTGCGCACGGCCCCCCAACCTCAAGGAAACCGCATGTCCTGGACAGACGAACGCGTAGAAGTATTGAAAAAGATGTGGGGCGAAGGCCAGTCGGCCAGCCAGATCGCCAAAGAGCTTGGTGGCGTCACCCGCAACGCTGTGATCGGCAAGGTACACCGCCTTGGTCTATCCAACCGCACCACAACAGGCGCGGCCAAGCCAGATGCCAAAGCCGCCGCTCCAAGTGCGCCCAAAAAGCCGTCAAAGCCCAAAGCCGCGCCACCCAAGGCTGCCGCAAAAGTGGCCGAGCCTGCACCCGTTGCAGAGCTTGAGGGTGAGGTCGAAGCCAAGCCTATTCCCAAAAGCCCTGCGCGCCGTGCCATTATTCCGGCGGGCCAGCCGCTTCCACCACAGCCCTCAAACAACGAGATCAGCGCCGAAGCCCTCGCAAAAGTCAGCGAAATTGAGAAAAAGGCAAAGCGTCTCACACTCATGGAATTGACCGAGCGTACCTGCAAATGGCCTGTTGGCGACCCCGCCACAGATGATTTCTGGTTCTGTGGCCTGCCCACAAAGTCAGGCAAGCCCTACTGCGAAGCGCATGTTGGCGTGGCCTTCCAGCCCATGTCCTCGCGGCGCGATCGCAAACGCTAAGCAGCTTTTCTGATTGCCTTAAATATCCACAGCCCGCGCCCTCACCCCGCGCGGGCTTTTTTCATTCTGAACACATCCTCACAAGGAGCAGCCACATGAAAATCGGTTTTCTTGGCACAGGAACAATCGCAACAGCTGTCGTGCACGCCCTTGCGCCGCTCGGTCACCTGATCACAGTCTCGGAGCGCTCCGNNGCCAACGCCGCCATGCTAAGCGCCGCCTACGAAAACGTGGCCGTGGCCTCCAACGCAGACGTCACCGCTGCGGCAGATGTGCTTTTTCTCGGCCTCATGCCCGACATCGCGCGTGAGGTCCTCCCCGCACTCACCTTTCGAGAAGGCCAACGTGTGATCTCTTTCATAGCCGATCTGCCGCTTTCCGAGGTGCAGTCCCTGATTGGCCCTGCGACAGCCGAAAGCCTCGTCCTCCCTTTCCCCGCAATTGCGCAGACCCGCTCGCCCCTGATCGCTTTTCCACAGTCTGCTCTCGTGTCCGATATTTTCGCGGCGCATGATGTCTTCAATATGGAAACTGAGGCCGAGTTCCGCGCCATGCTTTCGGCCCAAGCCGTTCTGTCCCCCGTCGTGCAAATGCTGCTAACAGCCTCNGATTGGGCCGCTGACAAAGGGGCCGAAGCAACAAAAGCACAAGACTTCCTGCGCAGTCTCATCGCGGCAAACCTGTCAGCAAGCCCGCTTGCGCCTCTCTTGCAGTCTCTCAGCACAGAAGGCGGATACAACGCCCGCTTGCACGCACACATGGACAAGGCCGACAGCTTTACCGACTTGAAAAGCGGCCTCGAGGCGCTCTGAGCGGCACGCGTTTAAAGACAGTCGCAACCATCAGCTGCACATCATAGCAAAGGCTCTGCTCACGCGCATAAATCAAATCTAGCCGCNCCTTCGCNGGGATGCAGGAACGCACATAGATTGCCTCTGCCTCTTCGGCCGTGTGACAGGGCGCAAGCAGAGCCTCCTCGCNGCGATGATAGGCCAGCGTCGCCAAGCCCGTCACACCAGGGCGCGTTTTTAAGACCTCGCCATAAACATCAGGACACATCTCCACATAGCGTCGCAGTGGCGGGCGCGGCCCAACAAAGCTGATATCGCCACGCAAAATGTTGATCAGCTGTGGTAACTCGTCCAAGCGTGTACGCCGCAAAAAACGGCCCACGCGTGTCACACGCCCCGCAGTATGCCCGCCTGAAAGAACAGCCTCAACTTCATCCTGCTTCATGGTGCGAAATTTCCAGAATTGAAACGGCACATTCACCGCCCGCATCCGCTCAGCGATATAGAAGACATCTCCCCCGTCAGACAGCTTGATCACCCCAGCGATCATAAGCGCCACAGGGGATAGAACAACTATAAGAAGACTTGATAACATCACATCCATCAGCCGTTTACTAATACTCATGCGCTGCATCTCCAGCCATATCGGCACAGCACAACGCCTTCCAGGCGCGTGTCAAACCCTTCTGTAACGGCCAGGAATGAACCTAAATAACTGAATACCCTCTGATGAATCAGAACAGCTCCCAAATATCACTCGTTACCTGACGTCTGCTCCACAAACGATTGCGCATCGCTTGTGAGCAGAATCCTGCGTCTTGTGATACTCTGTCACTCAACCATAGATAGAATCAACACTGAAAACACCGCAGCTCATCACTGCGGTGCTTCTGTCTTTATTCAGATCGCTTCAGATCAGGCGGGGCAGCGTGCCACGTAGCGGCTACCGTCTGGGTTTTGATACACACAGTCACCCGCCGTCGGAGCTTTTCCGATCAGGTTGCCAGCAACTGCGCCCGCAACGCCGCCGATGATCGCCCCCTTGGCCCGATCATCAGAACTCGACACAGCCGCACCGATCAAAGCGCCGCCAAGCGCGCCTGCCGCCATGCTCTGGTCTGTCGTATCGCAAGCTCCAAGCGCAGCAACAAGCGGTATGGTCAAAAGCAGTCTATACATTTTCGAATCCCCTTCAGGTGGTGGATGTCAGATGGGATCAGGCTGGCATATTACGGAGCTGGCCGAACAGGACATAAGTCAAAGACCCCTGTCCATGAGCGCTATTTGGCCCATAGCCCGATAAACAGGCCACCCGTCAAACAAGCCTTTAGCCCAGCGGTTCGACAGGCACGTCCACCTTAATGTGCTGTTCGCCGCGTTCGGCCGCAAGGCGGATCTGCTTCTGACGCTCGCGAAAGCGTGTCTTGTCGCTCTCCGTCGTCTCGCCGATGCAGTGGTGGCACGAAACCCCCTGCTCCCACTCTTCCCGCGCCTTATCTTCTGGCAGGACAGGGCGGCGACACGCATGACAGAGCTCATGGGGCCCCTCGCGCAAGCCGTGGCCCACCGAGACACGCCCGTCAAAGACAAAGCATTCCCCGTTCCACGTGCTCTGCTCTTCAGGCACTTTCTCAAGATACTTCAGAATACCACCCTTCAGGTGGTAGACATCTTCAATCCCCTGCCCGAGCAAATAGTTTGTCGACTTCTCGCAGCGAATGCCGCCCGTGCAGAACATAGCGATCCGCTTGTTGTGAAAGCGCTCTTTGTTCTCTTCCCACCAAGCCGGAAAGTCACGAAAGCTCGCAGTCATAGGATCAACCGCGCCTTCAAATGTGCCGATCGCCACTTCATAGTCGTTGCGCGTGTCAATCACGGCCACATCTTCTGACAGGATAAGCGCGTTCCAGTCCTCTGGCTCCACATAGTTGCCCACATGGGCGCGCGGGTCCACATCGGGCTGGCCCATCGTGACAATCTCTTTCTTGAGCTTCACTTTCATGCGCGCAAACGGCTGGCTCGCGGCGGTGCTTTCCTTCCACTCCAGCGTGGCACAGCCGGGCAGCGCACGGATATAGCCAAGGACGGTATCAAGCCCCGCACGGTGGCCCGCGATTGTCCCATTGATCCCCTCACGCGCAATCAGAAGAGAGCCGGAAATCCCGTTTTCGCGGCAGATGTCCTGCAGCGGCCCCTGCATCGCGGCGGGGTCTTCAAACGGGGTAAAATGATAGAGTGCAGCAAGTATAAACATAGTCTCGGCCTAGCTGGGAATCGCGGTTTCGGCAAGATGTTTACTCTTGAGTTCGCCCCGATGCACCCCTACCCATTGTCGCAGGACAAGCCTCAAAGGAGCCCGCCATGCCCGCCGATACAGCCCTCCTCGTGATCGACGTTCAAAACGACTTTTGCCCAGGTGGCGCGCTCGCTGTCGACGGGGGCGATCAGATNGTTTCAGGCATCAACACGCTCATGGACGACCACAGCTGCGTCATCCTAACTCAAGACTGGCATCCAGCAGGGCACTCTTCCTTTGCCTCCTCCCATGAGGGCAAAGGCCCCTTTGAGCTCATAGAAATGCCCTATGGCCCACAAGTCCTCTGGCCCGATCACTGCGTCATTGGTTCGCATGGTGCCTCCTTTCATCCCGACCTGCGCACANACNCGGCCCAGATGATCGTACGCAAAGGCTTCCGCCCCCACATCGACAGCTATTCTGCTTTCTTTGAAAATGACCGCAGCACAGCCACTGGCCTGCATGGTTATCTCCAAGAGCGCGGCATCCGCTCACTCGTGCTGACAGGCCTCGCCACAGATTTCTGCGTCGCCTACTCTGCACTTGATGCAGCGCGCCTTGGCTATGTCGTCGAGCTGCACGAAAGCCTTTGCCGCGCGATTGATCTTGACGGCTCGCTTGCCGCCGCCAAATCGCAACTGCGCGATGCGGGCGTCAAAATCAGCTAAATACTGTTAAAAACGCTTATAAATNAGGGCATATGTTACCTTTTCATTAAGCGAAAAAAGGCTAGGTCTTTCNGCATGAGCGCGTGGAAGGAAGCAAGCGGCGATGCCGACAGATACTCTGGAACATGAACAGAAGCTCGCAGAGTTCGAGCAACGCAACAGCCCCGAGGGTTTGCTGCTGCGCTACGCGCGCCGTCGGCCCTCCTACTTCTGGTTCCGCCAGATTTTCATGATCTGCGGCTCTCTCGTTCTCTTCCTNACAGGGCATCCCTTCGTCAGCCTCGCGGTCTACCTGACTTTGCTCGCAGGCGAGCTTGTGGACAGCCTTTTTCTCATGTCTGTTCCACGCAAGCTCGAGCAAGGCGTATCATTCAAGCGCCTCTACAATATCGCCAGCCTCACAGCCGCCTTTCAGGCCGCCACAAGTGTCTCGCTCGCCTTCTTCCCTGTCTGGCTCGAAGGCTCTCCCGAGACGCTCGCCTTCTGCTTTGCCTTTATCGCAGGCGGCGGCATTAACTCGAGCTACATGCTCAGCTTTCACCCTGTCGCGACTTATATCAGGCTCGGCACGCTCCTTGCGTCAGGCATCGCTGCCATGGTCTACGGCGCCGCCTTTGGCAGCCTTGGGCTTCAGGCAGAGATTTATACCTTCTTCGCCTTTTGTATGACCATCTTTCTGATTTATACTTTCCTCCAATACTCCCAAGGCGACTTTGACCACAAAACCAAAAGCAATCGCCGAATGTTGGAACAGAGCCTCGAGCTCGCAGCCTTCAATAAGGCTCTGCACGACCAACAAAGCGAAATCCGCCGCCTTGCTCTCGTCGCACGCTACGCAAACGACTCTGTGATTGTGGCCGACCCGACGGGGCACATCCTTTGGGTCAACGAGGCCTTCACACGGATCACGGGCTATAGCCGCGAAGAAGCCATCGGCAAGCGCCCGGGCACGCTTCTGGATGGTGCAGATACCTCTGTCGCGACGACCACAGCCATTGAAGACGCAGTCGCCTCAGGGAGGCCTCTGCGCACAGAGCTCATCAACTACCGCAAAGACGGAACAAAAATCTGGGTCGAAACCAACCAGGTTCCGATCTACAACGAGGCTGGCAATGTCGAAATGATCATCGCGATCGAGCGTGATGTCACAGCCGACAAATACCACATGGAAGAGCTCGCCGTTGCCAAACGCGCCGCCGAAGATGGCGAGCGCGCCAAAACTCAGTTCCTCGCCACCATGAGCCACGAAATTCGCACACCCATGAACGGCATTATCGGAATGGCCGACCTGCTCAACGACGAAAGCCTCAACACTGAACAAAAGGGCTATGTCGAGACAATCCGCTACTCTGCCGAAGCCTTGATGCGGATCATCAATGACATCCTAGACTTCTCAAAGCTCGATGCTGGCAAATCCGTGATAAATCCTGTTGATTTTGACTTGCTAGGATGCGTCGAGAGCGCTGTTTCAATCTTGCGCCCCAAAGCCATCGAAAAGGATATATTTGTCGAGCTCAACTGCCTCACACCCGTGCCTCCGCTCCTGCGTGGCGATGACGGACGCATCCGCCAAATTGTGATCAACATTGTCGGCAATGCGATCAAATTCACCAAGCACGGCGGCGTGACAATCGATCTCTCCTGCTATGACAACAGCGAGGGCAGCCTCGTCACTCTCGATGTCAGCGACACAGGCATCGGCATTGCAGAAGACAGGGTTGAGCAGATTTTTGACCAGTTCAGCCAAGCCAACGGCGAGATCACCCGCCAATACGGCGGCACAGGCCTGGGCCTCACCATCTCGCGCATCCTCGCCCATGAAATGGGCGGCGACATCTCGATCCGTTCCACACTAGGTACGGGCTCAACCTTCACAATCTCGCTACAGCTTGATCACACGCTTGATGCGCTCGAGGCGGCCGCCGAAGAAGCTTTGGCCACCGCCGCCGAGATCAAACTGCCAGGGGTCAAAGCGCTTGTGGCTGAAGACAACCTGACCAATCAACTTCTGATCAAGAAATACCTCAAAGATACCGAGATGGAGATCATCTATGCGCGCAACGGTCGCGAAGCTGTTCGCTTGACCCTGTACCACCAGCCGCAAGTGATCTTCATGGACATGTCGATGCCCGAAATGGACGGCATAAGCGCAACTCGCAAAATCCGCTCCGAAAAGGCCCTCGCACAGCCCAAAATCGTCGCACTTACGGCCAATGTTTATGCCTCCGACAAGGCCGCCTGCCTCGCCGCAGGAATGGATGGCTTCCTCTCCAAGCCACTCAAGCGCTCCGAGCTTCTTGGCTGGCTCGGTCAGCTCTGACAAGCTCTTTCTGGGCTTGAACCCATCCGCCCCGCGCCCCATTGTGTCCGCAATATTTTGCAAGGGGGCCGCCGCCCATGGACATCGCCACACGCGTCTGGAATCACAAATGGAAGATCGACCCGATCGTCCGCTCGCTGATCGATAATGATTTTTACAAACTGCTGATGTGCCAGTCGGTCTTTCGCAACAAGCCCGACGCCCAAGTGCGCTTCTCGCTGATCAACCGCGCGCAGGATGTCCCGCTCGCCAAGCTCATCGACGAGGGCGAGCTGCGCGAACAGCTCGACCATATCCGCTCTCTCTCCCTCACCCGCGGCGAAAGCACCTACCTGCGCGGCAACACCTTCTACGGCAAGCGCCAGATGTTCCGCCCCGACTTCATGGAATGGTTCGAGAACCTGCGCCTGCCCGAATACGAACTCACCCGCGTGGGCGACCAATACGAACTCACGTTTGAAGGCAGCTGGCCCGAGGTCATGCTCTGGGAAATCCCCGCGCTCGCCGTCCTGATGGAACTGCGCTCCCGCGCCGTCCTCGGCAAAATGGGCAAATTCGAGCTGCAAGTCCTCTACGCCCGCGCCACAACCAAACTCTGGGAAAAGATCGAGCGCCTGCGCACAGCCCCCGGCCTCAAACTCGCCGATTTCGGAACCCGCCGCCGCCACTCCTACCTCTGGCAAGACTGGTGCGTGCAAGCCATGCTCGAAGGCCTCGGCCCCGACGCCTTCATCGGAACCTCCAATGTCCACATCGCCATGCGCCGCGATATCGAGGCCATCGGCACAAACGCCCACGAGCTGCCCATGGTCTACTCCGCCTTGGCGCAAACGGATGAAGCCCTCGCCCGCGCGCCCTATGACGTGCTGTCTGACTGGCACGATGAACACGACGGCAACCTGCGCATCATCCTGCCCGACACCTACGGAACCAAAGGCTTCCTTGAGCGCGCGCCCGACTGGCTCGCCGGCTGGACAGGGATCAGGATCGACTCTGGCGACCCCGCAACAGCCGCCGAAACAGCGATCAACTGGTGGAAATCCCGCGGTGAAGACCCGACAAAAAAACTGGTCATCTTCTCCGATGGCTTGGACGTCGACAAAATCCTCGAACTCCACAACCAGTTCTCAGGCCGCGTCCGCCCGTCCTTCGGCTGGGGCACCCTCATGACAAACGACTTCCGCGGCCTCACATCTGGCGACGCCCTCGCACCCTTCTCCATGGTCTGCAAAGCGATCGAAGCCAACGGCTCCCCCACAGTCAAACTCTCCGACAACCCCCGCAAAGCCATGGGGCCAAAGGCAGAGATCGAACGCTATAAACGGGTATTCGGGGTCGGGGAGCAGGACGAAATGGAGGTTGTGGTTTAAGGTTCGATCTCTTTTTTATCAGCAGCGAGTAGCAGCACTTCCTTTTTGTGCTGCCTAATTTCTGAGAGCGTTTCGCTTAGAGCATCACCTCTATGTGCTTCATCTTCCTGGCCGTCTTCGTTAGCTGAATGGGGTTCTATGAACTCGAGTTCGCCTCCTTTTTCAAAAAACGTTAGCATTTTCTTTACAGCCTGCTCCATGAGACTTTTTTGCTCGTGATTAAGCACGAGCTCACCCTCTTGCGCGATCTCGTCTACAAGGGCTGCTTTTCTCGCAACAACATCACGTTTATGGTTTTCCTTGAGCATTCGCTCGATTTCAGCAGTATGCATTCGTTTTTGTTTTAGTTCTTCAATTGCGGAGAGAACCTTTATTCCATCAAGCGCCATACCTGATACATTCTTTGTTATCTTAGCAAGAACCAATGTTACGGCTGCAGTCCCCGCAAGANAGACGAAAACTGACCCATTCCCCACGCCTCTAACTTGGACATCTTCGGGCGTTTCATCCGAGGCTGAAGTCACACCTCGAATAATTTCATACCAGTCCGCTGTGCGCTTCTTGAGATCAGCACTGTTCTCAATCGCAGCCTCATTTTGGAAAATAATGCGAATTTCGACCTGCTCACGCCACAACAATCGATGCTCAGTAACCCAATCCAACTGTCCAAGAGGCCCGCGCAAGGCGTCTAATTTGGACTGGGCTTGATTGAGCTTCGAAATAAATGACTTCAGTTTATCCCGAGCGGTTGCAGGGTCAAAGTCGCTCACCCGTACAATAGAGTTAACCGCAATACTCCCAGATGCTCCCAACTGGTCTTTGACTTACAAATTTTCAAGCCATTTTAACAGGTTATGGTTGAGTCTCTCTAGTGGCACGGACCGTAATAGACCAACAGCTTTGTCTAATTTTTCTACAACTGGCTGCTTCTGTGGTTGACTGGAATTGTGATTTAAAACGGCCTGCAATTCGTTCAATGCAGTAATCACTCGAGAAATCTCGTCGTTAGAAAATTGCGTTAAGTCCCAAAGTTCATAAACTTCCATCAAAGACATCCATGTGATCGTTAATAAAACCGAATGCTATAAGCATCCTACAAGCCCGCCACCCATAGCAACCCTAGGGAGAGTTTAGCAATTCAAATCTACTCTAGCCCCCTCACTCCTCCCCCGTCACCTTCCCGCGCATAGCCTTCACATCCCCGCGCACTTTCTTCGCCTTAAGCCGCCGTTTCTGGCTGCCGTAGGTCGGCTTCGTCGCGATCCGTCGTTTGGGTTTCACAAGCGCGGCGCGGATAAGCTCCGCCAACCGCTCCCGTGCGATCTCGCGGTTCCTTGCCTGCGAGCGGGTGTCTTCGACCTGAAGCACAATCGCGCCCTCTTTTGTCCAGCGCCGCCCCGCGAGCTTCCTCAGCCGCGTCTTCACGGGCGCGGGCAGGTTCGGCGAGCGCTCCGCCTCAAAGCGCAGCTCGACAGCTGTGGACACTTTGTTCACATTCTGCCCGCCAGGCCCGCTTGAGCGCACAAAATTTTCAGAAATTTCCCAATCGGCAATTTCTATCTCGTCTGAAATGGTTAACGGCATTTTTCCATTTTGGCGGTGCACGGGTTGTGCACGGGTTGTGCACGCATATCACCCCCCCTGTTTTCACAAATTGAGTCGAAAGGTAAAAGGGGCGTCCGATCCGTGTCGAACGCCCCTCCGAGATTGTAGGAGGTGGGCTGGTTAGGGCTCACCAATCCGTGGATTTTTACGCCTAGGGGCTGCCCTAGATCGTCGCCTCCCGAACTGTCCCAACACACTTCTCCAGTTTCCCATTAGACACTAGAGCACCTCCTTTCAGTTGTTTCCGATAAGCTTAGCCTGCCACAGCCAGAGCAGATGTCAAACAAAATGTTGTGTATTTTTTGTGACGCGCCCCACGATGATGCGGAACGGTATCAAAGCGAGCAGGGCCAGCGAAAGCTTTACGCCCCAGTCCGCCACAGCGAGCGAAACCCAGAGCGGGACAGCTGGCCCGACGCCCAGAAGCGGCAGAACCTCGCCCGCCCAAGACACATCATTTGACGGTTCGATAAAGCTGAGTGCGCCGGAGAAAGCGATTGTAAAGAAAATCGCGCTGTCCAGACTTGCGCCCAAAAGGGTCGAAACAAGCGGCGCGCGCCACCATTTTCCGCCCCTTAGCGCATCGAACGCTGCCACATCCAAGAGCTGCGCCAGCAAGAACGCCGTGCCCGATCCGATGGCAATCCGCAGTGTCACAAGCGGGCCGTATTCGCCCATAATCTGCGTGCCCACCAGAGAGCAGAGAACACCAAAAATGAACCCGATAACAACAACTTGCCGCGCAGCCTTGGGGCCATAAACGCGGTTCATAATATCAGTCACAAGGAAGGCCAGAGGGTAGGTAAACGCCCCCCATGTCAGCCATTGGCCAAAGAGAAACTGAACCAGAATATTGGAGGCAACCACAATGGCCGCCATGGCGAGAACGCCAGGAAGATAAGTACGTGTCATATGCATTTCCGTTTTCACAAGGTTGCGGAGACTTGGCCTGACCCATTCAGACGCGCCCTCCTACCGCCCTAAACCCCTTATTTCAAGGGCTTTTTTTACGGTATCTGACAAGTTCACTGGCAAGAACAGGTAGGAAATTGTTGTCGCTGATCAGTTCGATATAGGTCTCGCCGGCCTCTTCAAACACGGCGATCCCCTCAAGGTTTGCATGTGTCCAAAGCCTTGTTTTTAAGAGCGTTTCGTCTTCATGCGGCACACCGTCCCGCCACTCAAACATCCTGATCCGCGAACGGAACCCACTCAAAAGATAGTCCCGCTCGAGCACATAGAGCCGCCCATCGGGCCCAAAGTCCGCACCCACAGGCAAGAACGCACCACGCCTTGAAATGCTGGTCTTACGCCACTCTGTCCCATCAAAGACAAAAACAGGAAAGGGCCGCTCACTGGCCTCGGACCGCTCAGCAATGGCCACAAGCTCTCCAGCGGGGCTGAGTGCCAACGCCTCAAGCCCTGAGTTGCCGCCAAGCCGCTCAAACTCGTCGGCCAAAGGTAGCTTCTCCACAATCACACCTGTCGTGCCGTCGTAAATATCAACTCGGTGCCGCCCCTCAAAAGAGATCGCAAACCGCCCATTTCCCAGCGCCACAAGCCCCTCTGCGTCCCGCCAGCGGCGGCCCAGCGGGGCACCGTCAATTCCTTGCAAAGTGACGGCTGAAATCTCTTCTCCGGACAAAGTGTAGAGGTGGCCCCTATCCGTCAAAAGGTGCCGCGTTGTCCCATTTGTTTCATAGCCTGAAAATCCCCCGAAATCAGCGTCGCCTACCGGGCCAATAAGAGGAGATACGTTGACACGCTCCACACCATCAGCCTGCCCCGAGTGCCAATACCATCCGCATAGCGCGGCAAATATCGCGCTTAGCGCGACTGCAAAACGCCAACGCATTGATTAGGCAAATCGGCCAGAGTATATTCACGCCGCGGCTTTGCTGGCTTGGCGTTCGGATCGGGGGGCGGCGGATTGAGGATATTCTTCACCCATGTCTGCGCATCAGCACAACCGTCCCCAGCAGGTGGAGTGGCTTGATCCACACAGCCACGCATACCCTTCGGACAGCTCAAACGCACATGGAAATGGTAGTGGTGCCCCCACCACGGGCGCACTTTTCTCAGCCAGCTTTTGTCGCCTTTTTCCTCCTTGCACATCCGCACTTTGGCACCTGGAAAAACAAAAATGCGAGCAACACGCGGGTCTTTTGCAGCAGCCTTCATGATGTTCATATGTTGCCTTGTGTAGTTGTCATTTGTGTATGCACCGTTCGAACGGCGCAACGAAATAGAGGAAATATTCTCCCGTTCGCTGGCGCTCAGGTTCAGCCGCTTCGGAGCAAGCATCCAAATATCAGCGTCCAGCCCGATCTGGTGACTTCGATGTCCAGAGAGCATAGGCCCCCCTCTCGGTTGGCTCATATCCCCGACATAAAGACCCGCCCAACCAGGCTGGGTCGCGGCAAAGCGCGAAAGGTTCTGAACAAAATCAATCAGCTCAGGATGGCCCCAATTGCGGTTCCGCGACAGGCGCATCGCCTGCCACGTTGGTCCTGTCTCGGCGAGCTCCACACCCCCCGCAAGGCAACCTTTGGCATAGCTTCCATAGGGCGCCGGCGGCTGCTGTGAGCCTTCAGGAACGGCGCCAAAGAGCTGTTTGGCAAGCTTCCCGTTCATACTCGCAGGGATCACAGAGGCGCTTTTTGTGCTGACTGTTTCAGACTGGCCATCGCCACAGCCCGCAAGCAAAACCACCACACACACAACAAGTAACTTTTTCACCTTTAGCTCCTGTCTCCTTCGGGCTTAACCCATCGTAACAAAACCAGCCCAATTAGAAAGAGTACAATCACAGGCGAAACTCCAAGGCGCGCGCTTCCGCTCAGCGCCGTCGCCAGCCCGATCAATGTGGGCGCAAGAAAGGCCGTGGCCCGCCCCGTGAGGCCATAGAGCCCAAAGCTCTCAGTGGGCGCCTCAGGCTTGGAGTGACGCACCATGAGCGTGCGCGAAGCCGCCTGCAATGTCCCGCCAAGCCCGCCGATAAACACACCACACACCAGAAAAACA
>JGI26082J51739_10001519_pt1 | contig 14514 bp, 15 predicted proteins | sample SaaInl5LU_22_DNA_FD_51739 | JGI IMG/M metagenome (IMG submission 51739)
TCCTCATCACTGATCGGCGGCATCACAGAACTTGAAGGCGACGTCATCATTCAGCAGTCTGGCCGTCAAATGGAGTCTGGATACGCCGAATTTGATAGTGCCAACCGCCAAGCTCTGCTGCGCTCCAACGTGCGTTACCGCGAACCTGGCTTCTTGCTGCGCTCTGATGCCATTTCGGCAGATCTGGATCGAAGTATCGCCATCGCAAACGAGTCGAGCTATGTACTGCACGAGAACGAACTGCGTGGTGAAGCCTTAGCATTAACCCGCTACGCCGACAAATCGATCGAAACTCAACAGTCGCGCATCACCTATTGTGAGCCGGGCAATGATGATTGGGCCATTCGCGCGCAGGAGATGACCCTGTACCCTGCTGAGGGTTATGGTGAAAGCTGGCACACCCGTTTTGAGGTGGCCGGTGTTCCTGTGTTCTACCTGCCCTACTTCTACTTCCCCTTGGATGATACCCGTCGCTCCGGCCTGCTCTACCCAACATTGAGCAGCAGTGAGACCGATGGCTATGACCTGGCGATTCCGTACTACTTTAATATCGCTCCGAATGTCGATGACACGCTCACCGCACGTCTGATTGAGCATCGTGGCTTGCTGCTCGAGAACGAAGCGCGCTACCTCAACCGTTATTCAATGAATACACTGAATACTGGCTGGATAAGCGATGACGATATCTACGGGGATGAGCGCTGGCTGCTCAACTTCAACCACAGTGGTAATCCTGCCCCCGGCTTCAGCAGTGCAATTGAGTACTCACGTGTCAGTGACAACGACTACTTCGACGATCTGATGCCGGTTGAGATTCGCGTACCGACCAGCGACGATCTAAACCAGCGCGCGAGCCTGAGCTACAGCGCAGCCACTTGGAATGCGTCGGTATTAGTGAATGACTACCAGACCATTGATGGCGGCGCTGAGCCCTACGCGCGTATGCCTCAACTTACGCTCAATGGAGCCGAGAGCTACAGCGATCTGCGCTTGGGCTACATCGGACAGTTCACTGAGTTTAAGCACGACAGCAGCATCGACGGGCAGAGGCTGCACCTGCGTCCAACGTTGAGCTACGACTGGAGCCGAACTTGGGGCTACTTGCGCCCAGAGCTAGGGCTATGGAACTCAAGTTACGACCTGTCCAACAACACCTCACCAAGTGCAACAGCTAACTTTGCATCACTCGACTCGGGTCTAATCTTTGAACGCCAAGGCGAACTGGCAACCCAAACGATTGAACCACGGATGAAGTTGATCAGTGTTGGAGGCGACGACACAGCGACACTGCAGAATTTCGATTCAAGCCGTTTGGGCTTCAGTGCAGGCAACCTGTTCAACACACTTGGCTATTCCGGTAACGACCGTGTTGCTCAAACTGACCAAGCCACTCTAGGACTCACTAGCCGTGTATTCAGCCTCTCAGGCCGTGAAATGGTGACCGCCAGTATCGCGCAAGCACACTACTTCAACGATCATGATGCGCGCCCAGGTGATGCTAGCGGTACCGAGGACTCATCGGACTACGCAGTCAGTGCAAGCTGGAAACCCTCTGATGTACTCAAGCTGAGCCATGACAGCCGCATCGACAAAGATGACGGCACACTGCTGTCGCAGAACTACGGGCTAATGTACAACCCTGATGATGCCAAACTTGTCTACGCTAGCTTCCGTCAAGCGAAGAGCAATGCCGACACAGTTACCAAAGAGCAGATTGACCTCGCGGCGAANTGGCCACTGAGCCCCGCCTGGAGTGTTGTCGGTCGCTACACTGAAGATTTGAAAGAGAGCGAAAACCTCGAGACACTGCTGGGCCTTGAATATGGCAGCTGCTGCTGGAAGATACGCTTAACCGGCCAGCGCGCTGTGAAAGATGGCAGCAGCGACTACGAGCGTGAAAACGCCTTATACCTACAATTTGTACTCAAAGGTCTGGGAACACTCGGCGGCGCTGAAGGCCGCGAATTCCTGAAAGATTTGACCGGTTTTGATGAGGATAAGAATGAGAACTTTTAAGCGTCTGCTAGCCACTGCTCTGCTACTGACTCCGCTCTACGCCCAGGCGCTAGAGCCGATCAACAGTGTTGCCGCGGTCGTTAACGATGGCATCGTGATGGCTTCTGAAGTGGATCGCCGCGTCGCGCAGATAACCCAGCAGCTGCAAGCTCGCCAAGCCAATATGCCACCGGCTGATGTGTTGCGCTCGCAGGTACTGGAACAACTGATACTCGAGAGCTTGCAGCAGCAAGTTGCCAAAAAACAGGGGATCCGCGTTAGCGATCAGGAACTGAACCAGGCGATGCAGCGTGTCGCGCAGCAGAACAATCTGAGCTTGCCGCAGTTTCGTGAAGCGGTAATTGCCCAAGGTGGCTCATACGCTGAAGTACGTGACCAGATCCGTCGTGAGCTGCTGTTACAGCGGGTACAGGAGACCAACGTTAACCGTCGCATAAGCGTGACCGACCTGGAAGTTCAGAACTACCTTAACTCTGAGCTCGCCAAAGGCAATGACAACTCAGAACTTCTACTGAGCAATATTCTCGTTGCGCTGCCCTCACCGGCCTCTCCACAGCAGATTCAGGCCGCTCAGGCGAGAGCACAAGAGCTCGTAGATCAACTGCGACAGGGTGCTAACTTCGCCGATCTTGCGGTTAGCTCATCCGACGCTCCGAATGCGTTGAGCGGTGGTGACCTCGGCTGGCGTAAACTCGCGGAGCTACCCACCAATATTGCGATGGCCGCCAACAAGCTGGAGAACGGCCAATTTACCCAGCCTATCCGAACACCTTCGGGATTCAACATCATCTCGTTACGTGATCGCCGTGGTAACCAGCAAACGCTGGTTGAGCAGTCGCGCACGCGTCACATTCTTGTACGTCCAACCGAGATCCGTACCCAAGAGCAAGCAAAAGCCTTTGCAGACGAGCTCTACACCCGTCTACAAGAGGGTGAACCTTTTGCTGAGCTCGCCCGTCGCTACAGTGATGACCCTGCGAGTGGCTCACTCGGTGGAGAACTCGGCTGGGTGCAGCCGGGGCAGATGGTTCCAGAGTTCGAGCAGCAGATGAACAGCCTCGCGGTCGGTCAGGTCAGTGCTCCGTTTGAGTCACGCTTTGGCTGGCACATCGTTGAAGTTGAGGAGCGTCGCACTGAGGACTTCTCATCTGAAATGCGTGAAAACGCCGCGCGTACCGAGATCCGCAAGCGCAAAGCAAGTGAAGAGCTACAGAACTGGCTCCGCGAACTGCGCTCTGAAGCTTATGTCGATATAAAGGCGCGTTGATGCAACCTCTGCGCCTAGCCCTCACACCCGGTGAGCCGGCCGGTATTGGTCCCGATCTGTGCGTGCAGATCGCCCAGCAGGGCAGCCCGCACCAACTGGTGCTGGTCTGCGACCCCGACCTGATTGTTGATCGCGCTCGCCTGCTAAACCTGCCCATCAAACTCCTTGAGTTTGATCCGGACCAGCCGGTTCAAGCGTGCAATCCCTCAGAGCTCTACTACCTCGGCACGCCGCTGGTCGAAGATGTGATCCCCGGGCAGCTAGACAAAACTAACGCACGCTACGTACTCAACGCGCTGCGTATGGCGACCGATGCGACCCTAGCGGGAATGTTCGATGCACTGGTAACAGCACCCATGCATAAAGGCGTAATCAATGACGCCGGCATCCCCTTCAGTGGTCACACCGAATTCCTCGAAGAGCGCTGCGGTGCTGACAAAGTCGTGATGATGCTGGCAACTGAAGGGTTGCGAGTGGCGCTGGCTACGACACATCTGCCGCTCAAAGATGTCTCAGCGGCGATTACTCCAGAGCTACTTGAATCGGTAATTCAGATTACACTCGACGAGCTGCGCCTCAATTTTGGTCTGCAGCAACCGCGCATTTTAGTTGCCGGATTGAACCCCCACGCTGGCGAGGGTGGCCATATGGGTACTGAGGAGATCGATACGATTATTCCCGTGCTCGAGCAGTTCCGGGCACGTGGTGAGCAGCTAATCGGACCGCTACCGGCAGATACCCTCTTTACCGAACACCACCTCAAAGATGCCGACGCTGTGCTGGCGATGTATCATGACCAGGGTCTTCCGGTCCTCAAGTACAAAGGTTTCGGACAGGCCGTCAATATTACGCTGGGTCTACCCATCATCCGTACATCGGTTGATCACGGTACCGCCCTTGATCTAGTTGGCACCGGTGAGGCTGACTCTGGATCCCTGCTTACTGCTATCAACTGCGCAGCAGAGATGGCCGCTCACCGCGCTCAAANAAAGCAGTCTTAATGAGTAAAAAACATCTAGGGCACGTTGCCCGCAAGCGCTTCGGCCAGAACTTCTTACACGATCCAAGCATTATAGGACGCATCATCACAGCGATTCGTCCGCGCCCCGCAGATCATCTCATNGAGATCGGTCCCGGCCTCGGTGCACTGACTGAGGAGCTTCTCGAGGGCGCCGGTGCACTTGAAGCGGTCGANCTCGATCGCGACCTTATCCCAGTGCTGCGTACTAAATTCTTCATGTACGGCGACAAGTTTCAGATTCATGAAGCTGATGCGCTGAAATTCGACTTCAGTTCCCTACAGAACGATGATCGTCCTCTACGAGTCGTGGGTAACCTGCCGTACAACATCTCTACGCCCCTCATCTTTCACCTGCTCAGTTTCAGCGGGCTGATTAGCGATATGCACTTTATGCTGCAGAAAGAGGTGGTGGAGCGGCTTGCGGCTCAGGCTGGCGACTCAGCTTACGGTCGGCTCGGTATTATGGCGCATATTACTGCCGCGTTGAGAAGCTCTTTCTGGTCCCCCCCGGTGCGTTTAATCCGCCGCCCAAGGTAGACTCAGCGATCGTACGTTTGACGCCCTACACCGAGCTACCGTTGAAAGCAGAGGATACTGAACTGCTGCAAGAGGTGGTCCGTATCGCTTTCGGGCAACGTCGTAAGACGCTGCGTAATAACCTCAAACCGCTCATCAGCGGCGAACAGTTAGAAGCAATCGGAATCGATCCGGGCCTGCGTCCTGAAAAATTGGAGTTGGCCGACTTCGTAAAAATTGCCGATACTGTCTACCATCAACGCCAACCGAAGAGTTAAGAGCAAGCGATACCGCATGACTGACATGGACCTAGCCAAGTACGTAGATATCAGTGTGACCACCCACTACATCAGTGAGCAATCGGACCCCGAGACGCACCGCTACGTATTCTCGTACCACATCACCATCACCAACAACGCCTCCGTTGCAGTGCAGCTGATCAGTCGTCGCTGGCTCATCACTGATGGCAACGAACAGACCCAAGAGGTTGTGGGTGAAGGTGTAGTAGGTGAACAGCCCGTTATTGAGCCGGGTGAGAGTTACAGCTACACCAGCGGCACAGTGATGGCGACGGAAGTGGGGAGCATGCAGGGCCACTACTCAATGATTCGGGTTGAAGACGGTGCAACATTCGATGCGCCTATTCAGCCGTTTACCCTAGCTCAGACACACGCACTTCACTGAGTTAGCGTTCTACTCCAGACGCCTGAGCTCACACTCTTATTACCGAGCTGGCTACCCCACTTTAAATAGATATTCCATAGTGAAAACCTCCTGTAATTAAAACAGGAGGTTTGTCTAGGGTGTACTCCCCTTCCTGCTACTAGGCTTAAATAGAACTTCAATAAAGCAGGGGTCGTACGATGCTAGTATCTGAACGCTTCGCCCTCGCGCTTATGCTTTTCGTTATCCCTTGGGTCTCGCAAGCCTCCTATATGGATGAGTTGATTGATCAGGGAGACGCCGCTTTCTATGGCAGGGGCGCAACGCAATCTTACTCAACGGCAGCAGAGCGTTACCAGCTCGCCGCTGATCTTGGCTCGGCAAAGGCCGCACACTACCTAGGATTCATGCACGATAACGGGCTCGGCTTTGAGTACGATCCGCTAAAAGCTGTGGAGTACTACCAGATTGCCGCAGAAGCAGACCATGCCCCGTCCCTCTTCAGCCTGGGCCAGCACGCCGAGATGGGGGTTGGTCTAAAGCGTAACCTGCGCCGCGCTTTCCAACTTTACAGAGCCTCCGCGCACCTCGGATATGGTATGGCGCAGACACGACTTGCCTTCATGTACGCCCAAGGCCTGGGGACCTCGATCAGCTATAGTTGGGCAACCTACTACAGCGCTATGGCAGCGAGTAATGGCGAACAGCTAGCCGAGATTTTGTTGGAGCAGCTACTACCGCAGCTTCCCAGTTATACGACTGAACTGGAGTACTCAACGCTCTGGCCCATTCCTGACACTGACGCTCAGCCCGTAGGGCAGCTCTATCTAGGTAGCGAGGTCTATCAATTGGAGCGTGTCAGCCCTGAGTGGATGGTGGTCTACTCACCTGAAGCGCGGCGGGTGGCTTATCTGAATATGATGAGTTTTATACCGATGGAGGTTACGGCTTCTGGGGGGAACGAGTAGGGTTTTACGGCTCAGGGCCAGATTTACGCGTGCACATCCTTGTGCACGCGCCCTTCGGGCCATAGCGCTGCGCGCGATGTTGCAAATGGCTCTCCTGCCATTTGCTGAACTGACTTCGTCAGTACTCTTTGCCCGGTAAACCAACGCAAAAAAGGGAAGTACACTTTCAGTGCACTTCCCTTTTTTACGTTGGTAGCGGGGGCCAGATTTGAACTGACGACCTTCGGGTTATGAGCCCGACGAGCTACCGGGCTGCTCCACCCCGCATCAACGTGGCGCGAATTATACAGAGATTTGTGGGTTTGACAACAGACTATTTAAAGAAATGTGATGACTCGTAACTCTGGGCTCGGATACCGCCCAACACCTTTACGGTCAACATTCACTGGACTATACAAATACAGTAGTGAAATGGCAGCGTGTGTACAGCAAAGAGAGATGAAATGACTGCAGCGAGCAAACCTTCTAGATGGATCTGCTTGATCCTTACGGTACTTACAACTCTAGCCCTGGTGGGCTGCAGCGACGAACCCGAATATCTGATGCTGGAAGAGAAGTTGGTAATAGCCGCCGATACTGGCGAACCAGCCGCACTCGTTTGGTTAGCGCAGGACAAGGGGTTCTTTGCTGATTTCGGTCTGGACGTTGAGGTGACGCCTCACTCTGCAGGCAAGTTGGCGGTGGACGCGCTGCTAGATAACCGGGCGCAAATCGCAACCAGCTCTGAATTTGTTGTGGTCAAGAGTAGTTTTGATAACCCTCAGTTACGCATTCTTGGACACATAGCCTCTGCAGAGAACACCCATTTCACTGCTCGTAAAAGTGCCGGGATAACCGGGCCCACCGATGTTAAGGGTAAGCGCTTGGGCGTAACAGTCGGTAGTACTGGCGAGTACTTTTTGGGACGTTTCCTAGAGGCACAAGGACTGAGTACTGAAGATGTCGAAATTGTAAATCTGGCACCTCCAAAGATCGTTGAACAGATGCTCGCTGCAGAGATAGATGCCAGCATCACTTGGCACCCTAACGTCTACCGAATAGAGCAAGGCCTGGGAGATGACGCGCTCAGCTTTCCCGCGCAGCAAGATCAACCCTTCTACTTTGTTTTGACGACCACCGCTGACTACCTAAAGTCTCATGAACAACACCTGGATCGCTACTTCCGCGCACTACTTAAAGCGCAAGAGTGGATTGTTCAGAACCCGGCGGAACTAAAGGCCTACATCACCCAAAAGATGGATTTGGACCCCGCTTACGCTGACCTCTCTGTGGAGATGTTCCATTGGCGTGTCGATTTTTCCCAAGCCTTGCTGGTTGCAATGGATGCTGAGAAGCGCTGGGCGATGGAAATAGGTGTTGTTGCAAGCGAAAACCCGCCTGACTTCACCGACCAAATAGCGCCAGACGCTGTCGAAAAAGTTGTCGGTCGCGTATCGGTCATCCATTAGATGAAACTACGCTCGCTAACGCTCAGCTTTTCTGCACTGGCGGTCCTACTAATCACGCTGTCTGTGGCGGCGATATCAATCGCCTATCTGCAGTTCAATCAGCTTCGGGCTACAAATACCCTTGCCAATGAACTGCTGGGCGAGTCTGAACAGCTGGTTAATGTCACCCTGGACTATCTGCTCTTCTCTGAGAGCCGGTCCGCACGCCAATGGCGTAGCAAGTACGCTGAGATAGAGCAAAGTTTAGAGCAGCTGGAAAACCAGAGCGACAACCGGCAGCAGATGCACATTCTCAGAGAATCCTACGAGCGAATTGGGCGAGTTTTTAAAAGGCTGAATGATACGCAGCTAGCGGACCAACGAGACCTAGCAGCTCAGATATCTCTGCACCTCTTTGAACTACAGAATAATATCCGCAACATAAATTTTAATCTTGGACGTGATATTGATGCGGCGATTGATCGGCTTGTGCTAACGGGCATTCTATCCCTGATCGGCCTAACATTATTTATTCTGGCCAATCTCGGCTTTGTCATTCGCCGCATTCTGCAGCCGATTCGACTGCAGGAGCGAGAGATCGCTCGTGTCACTGATACCAATCTGAGTTACCAACTCACATTGACTCATCAAGATGAGATCAGCTCGCTGTCTGACTCACTCAAACTGATGATTCAGAAGCGCCGTGAGGCTGAGACCGACCTTCAAGCAGCTAACGAGACGCTTCAGGCTGCCAATAAAGAGCTAGAGAGCTTTGCCTACATCGCGTCACATGACCTCAAAGCCCCACTAAGAGGCATTAAAAGCTTGGTCAGCTTGCTGACACGCGAGCTTGGCGAAGATCTTAGCCCCGATGCGAAACGCTACGTGGATCTGATGGCTAATCGTACCGAGCGTATGCAGGCACTACTTGAGGGTCTGCTGCAATACTCCCGGATTGGTCGCACGCTCTCGGAGGATGAGGAGATCGACACAAGTAAACTCGTTGATGAGATCAGAACATTGATCGATGCTGGCGGTCAGTGGACCATCATCAACGGCGATAACCTGCCCCGCCTAACAACTCAACGCGCCCCTTTTGAGCTGGTACTACGTAACCTTATAGACAATGCGATTAAGCACCATGATCGCGAGTCCGGCACCATTCGCATCGATGCGCGTACTGTTGCAGAGCGCTATGAATTCACAGTGTCCGACGATGGTCCAGGTATCGCGCCGGAGTATCAGGAACGGATCTTTCAAATTTTCCACACGCTTAAACCTCGAGATGAGGTTGAGGGAAGTGGGCTAGGATTGGCGCTGGTGCAGAAGACCGTAGAGCACTTTGGTGGCAGCATCAGAGTCGAGTCCGATCCTGAACGCGAGCGAGGCGCAAAGTTCATCTTTACCTGGCCGAAAGCATAGCGTTGGCGCAAGCGGCTCAATAAAAATGTTCTACACTTTCCAAAGTAAGTAACCACAAAAAGGATCGCTCGGTTGGCACATATTCTTTTCATAGATGATGATGAGGTGGATCGCCTTGTGCTGGCGGATATTCTGCAACGACACGGCTTCTCTTACACCTCGGCATCGGACGGTGAAGAGGCGGTACGCCTTGTAAGACAAGAAGGTGCACCAGACCTTTTGATCACCGACCTAATAATGCCAGGCAAAGAGGGTATCGAAACCATCCGCGAGATCAGAAAGCTCGTTGGTGATCTGCCCGTTATAGCGGTGTCTGGGGTGCCGAGCGCTGGAGAGTACCTAGATATGGCGAGCATACTAGGTGCCGATGCTGTTTATGAGAAACCTCTGGACGAGGCGGTGCTGATTGAAAATATTAACGCGTTAACCGGAGCACAAATATGACCCAGGGGCAGTTAGTAAACATTCTACTGGTTGACGATGATGAGATTGATGTCGAAACAGTAAAGATGGAACTGCGCGACCACCGCATCGCAAACCCTGTCCATGTTGCCCGTGATGGCGTTGAGGCGTTGGAGATCTTGCGTGGTGAGAATGGTCGGCAAAAATTGGGAGCGCCCTACCTCATTCTGCTCGATATCAATATGCCACGCATGAATGGTCATGAATTTCTAGAAGCGATCCGTCAGGACCAAGAACATAAGCGCGCAATTGTTTTCGTGCTAACGACATCAAATGATGATGCCGATCGCTTCAAAGCCTACCAGCACAACGTCGCCGGATATATTGTCAAAGATCACGCGGGCGAGAACTTCCACAACGCTATCAAACTACTCGAGCACTACTGGAAGGTTGTCGAGTTTCCGCCTAAATAGATACGCACTTGTGTCAGTTTTTCACCCAGCGCATTAACAAATTTATCGCTGTTCGATTTAGCTGCGGGCCTAGCGACCTCAATGTTCATTAGCGTATCGCAGAGGTCTGAGGTGGTGATGTTTTTTCCAAGATTGCATCTCTGAGCAGNGCCCGGCTAACAGGGTCACTTCATCGGACTGCACGTCCAACTCAAAAATCGCCCGATCACAGTAGAGAAAGAGTTCTTTAAACGATTTCTGGTATCTCACCAACGGATTACCGTTAGAGCTACTCTCTATTCTCCACTGCCCCCTAGCCGATAGTTAGACAAGTTAGTTGCTCACAAGAGATCCAGCCAACTTTGAACAGCTGTGATTAGCGCCTCATTCTGCCCTTTAAAGTAATGGTCGGCACCCGGTACAGCTAACTGCTGTGACTTCGGATTTCCCGCCCTCTCGATCATCTCCAATCGGTCTGGAGCCATACGCAATACCGCGGGGTAGTCGTTAAAACCGTAAAGGTCGAGCACCGGCATCGGCATTTTATCGAGCTGGAAGGGTTCAACCATCGGCTGCTTATAGTCGGTCGCGCCCATACCAATGCCGACATAGGCATCAAATTTAGCTAGTGCAGCCTCGGACTCATTCTTAATCCAACGCTGCGCCATATGCGAACCACAGCTGTGTGCCAGTAGTATCGTCTTCTCGCTCTCTTGTTCTTTGGCATAGTCTAAAGCTGCAGCAATGCGCGGGCCAGCCGCATCAAAGATCTCAGCGTAATCGAAGTATTTGGCGGACTTTTCGAGTACGGGCAACTGTATGCTCAGGGTATTCCACCCAGCTTCGGCCAAGCCCACACGTAGCGGATTAACAACGGTCTCCCAATCAGGATGGAAGCCGCGACCATGCGCAATGACCACCGTCCCCTGAGCCTCATCCGCCTCCATGTAGATGGCTAGGAAGCTGTGTCCCTCAGCCTCAAGTTCAATCGCCTCACCGTCCCAAATCACATCAACGATCTCATCAGCCATGCGCTGCTCACGCGCAAGGTCGGGTTCGGCCGCCTGCACGCTAACAGCCATCAACAGCGCGCTAGCCGGTAGCAGGAAAGAGAGCTTGGTTCTTTTCATTTGAGTATCTCCCGAGACATTCGGCGATCGAGCTTTCAGCTCAGTCTGTATTGTTATTGCCGTAGAATTACATCGACACCGAGCTTTGAGCAAGTATTAGCTTAACTGAGCCAGACACTGCCAACTCTGTTGCCCACTCGCCCAGTACTTACGCTCAAAGGCGCTCATCGGCTCTACGGCTCTGTATTCCTCTACATCCGTTTGGATACCGGCTACACCCAAAGCGAGCGCAAACTCATCGATATAGGTTTTCCAGTTACTGCGTACACAGAGCTCTCCGCCCAGCTGCAGAAGCGAACTGAAAACCGGACTCGCATGCCACCGACGCTGCAGATGACCTGGTTTCGGATAGGGGTTTGGGTAGAGCAAAAAGTGATAATCCAGCCGCCAACCTGCCTGTTCAGCAAGACGCCAGAAGTCCATCAAATCAGCGCGTACAAAGAGCAAATTATCGACGGCGTCATCAAAACAGCGCTGATGTTTATCCAACCGTGCCTCGGAGCGATCCAACGCGATGACCGCATGACTCGGATAGCGTTGAGCGATCACCCGAGAGCTTTCACCGACGCCACAGCAAGAGTCAAAAATCAGCGGCTTTTGTTGCCCCTGGTACCACACTCGCCCGATCAAAAGCTGCTTGGGTGTGTTCGGCGATCGGTTTTTTGAAGGGGTGTTCCAAATTGCGCCGAACGACCTCCTCTAAACGTTCATGTATACCTGTCTGACTAGAGGTCACGACACGAGAGTTAGCCATATTGGTATAAACCTCCCAGATCAGAGTAACGTGCCAAGAGCTGTTGCAGTCGTAAACGTCCAATCGACTCAATATAACCCCACAAACCTCCTTCCTGATGCTGCGGAAAGCCAAGCCCTAACGCGGCAGCTAGTTGCAGATCGTCAGAGCACTTAATAACAGACTCATCAAGAGCACGCAGAGATTCAGTCAGCATCGGCAGCATCATGCGCCAAAAAATATCCTCATCGCTGATACTGCTTGCCTCTGAACCCCAATTAGACAGCAGATCCACATTAGGCTCGCGCAAACGCTCTCCCTTCTCGTTTTGTGAATAGCTGTAGAATCCCGATCCGGTTTTCTGCCCTAGCTGGCCAACCTCGAGCAGTTTTTCAAAAACTGAAGGCTCTTTATGCGCCATGCGCTCAGGATAGCCCTCTTGCAGGACTCGGTCGGCCCCCACCATCACATCCATGCCGATCAGATCAGCCAGATAAGCTGGGCCCATCGGCCAGCCGAAGGTCTCCATCACAGAGTCGATCCGCTCGATAGCGACCCCCTCTTTGACCAACAGATCAAAGCCGTGGAAGTAGGGAAAGAGAACACGGTTAACCAGAAAACCAGGACAGTCCCTCACAACCACCGGCTTTTTACCCAAGCTAAGAGCAAATTCGACACAGGTCTCGAGCGTTTGCTCGCTGGTCGCTGTACCCTGGATAACCTCAACCAGTTGCATCTGCGCGACTGGATTAAAGAAGTGAAGTCCACAGAAACGCTCCGGACGCTCTAGTTCTCCTGCAAGACGATCAATTGAAATTGTCGAGGTATTGGTGGTCAGAACCGCATCCGTCGCGAGCGTTCGTTCTGTTTGCTGCAAAACTGCAAGCTTTATCTGTTCACTCTCAACAACAGCCTCAACGAGTAGATCGAGCTGCTCAAAACCAGCCTGATCATTCTGAGTCACCAGACAGGATTGCGCCCTAGCCAAAGTCACTTGATCGATGCGTTGGCGCTCCAGTTGGCGTTGCAGAAGGTTGGTTATTTGCCGCTCAGCGCGCTTGAGCGCCTCGTCGGAGAGATCAACAAGGCGGGTTGGGATACCACAAAGCGATGCTTGATAGGCGATACCGGAGCCCATCACTCCGGCACCTAAAACGGCAAACTGCTTTACAGACATGAGAACGCCCCTAGGTATTCGCTTACGTAGGGGCGTTATTGTACGTCAAATAGCGACNTTATACTGCCGGTGCTAGTACCAGTTCACGGTGTTGCAGCAGGTTGCGAGTCAGGCGAACAAAAGCGTAGATAGTCAGCATCTGCACGGCAACCATTGTGGCCATTCCCATCCAGTAGACCAGACCAAATTTAGCAACCAGTCCGGTATTAACGAAACCGACATGCCACCAGAAAACACCCATAACGAAGAAGGCAACACCCGGACACACAAGGCCAAAGCTCACAGGGCTGCGGCTATCACCGTGCAGGTAGTTGGCCAGGTAGCCATTGAGCTTCATCACCCGGTAACCAAGCAGCAGCATGATAGCTTGCAGGCTGAAGAGCAGCGTTAGCATCTGAAAGCTTGAAGCCGCGTTAGCTTCAGAACCAAACAGATGCGCCAGGCCATGCTCCATGCGGATCCACTCGATACCCAGCAGGGTGATGATTGGGATCAGCATCCAGATACTCGGTGTCGCCTGCTCTTGCAGACCGTGTTGCATCATCGCCGTCAAACCCGAGACCAGCACTACCATTATCACCAGTACAGCCGCGACCAAGAAAACATACGAGAGCACGCTAGCGACAGCTGCAACTGCAGTGGTGTGCGCCATCGCAGCCGGTGCTGCGAAACCAACAGAGAGCATTGAGAAGGTGAAAGCTGCCATCAAAGGTGAGAGGTGATTATGCTCCTCTGAGCGGTATCCGCCTTGGGTCAGCATGCGGCCGAGGTAGCGTCCATAGATTTTAACAGCGGCGTAAGCAATATAGGCAAAGGCTGCGATGGCACCGGGGAAGAGATACTCAACGAAGTCCCAAAGGCCGGGCACAAATAGCGCACCAAAGACAAAACCCACATTTACCGTCATTGAGAAGGTCAGAGGCAGTGCCATCATCTGAACCTCAGCCGGAGAGTTCATCAACGCGTCAAATGCAACAGTGCTCTTTGCTTCGCGGTATTCACGAATGTTCCAGATTAATAGTGCGATGTGCAGTAATCCGAAGATGAGCACACCCGCAATGGCCAAGCCAACAATCAGACTCATAGGCACACCCGACGCGATATCAGAACTCAATGCAGCCTGCCAATGATCAAAAGTTGGNATAGGAAAGCCTTTATGCGGCACAAGCCACATTAGATACATAAAAAATGAGATCGACAGACCGCCGGCACCGAGTGCGGCGAGAAAGTAGCTTGGATGCCAAGCCTGGCTAGCGTCACGTCTAAACATGTTTCACCTCAAAATTTGGTTGGCTCATCTGAGCTTTATATTAGATATAT
>JGI26082J51739_10001521_pt1 | contig 14503 bp, 16 predicted proteins | sample SaaInl5LU_22_DNA_FD_51739 | JGI IMG/M metagenome (IMG submission 51739)
GCTTTTCCCAAGTCTGCGTCAGGAATATAAAGACCGTGGTATTATGTGTTTGCAGAGCTACGGTACTGCAGACCTTGGCACAATTGCCTACGAGACGCCTGCCATGGAAGGCATGATTGTTGATGAAGGTGTCATCGTAGAGATTGTGCGCCCGGGAACAGGCGATCCAGTGGCCCCAGGCGAGGTGGGCGAAGTTGTTGTGACGACACTCAACCCTGACTATCCGTTGATCCGCTTCGCTACGGGAGACATGAGCGCTGTGATGGAAGGGCAGAGCCCCTGTGGACGGACGAATATGCGTATCAAAGGCTGGATGGGCCGCGCGGACCAGACCACAAAGATTAAAGGTATGTTCGTACGCCCCGAGCAGGTTGCGGCTTTTGTCGCCAAGCATAGTGAGATTTTCAAAGCTCGTGTCGTGGCCAAGCGCCAAGGCGAGATGGATGCGATGACTGTGATGGTTGAAGCCGAGGGTGGAGATGCGGCGGCTTATGCCAGGTCTGTTTCTGAAGTCCTGAAGCTCAAGGGTGAAATCGAGATTGTTGGGCGTGGTAGTCTGCCCAATGACGGCAAGGTGATCGAAGATCTACGCAGCTACGACTAGGCCCTCTTTGGCTTGTGCACTCTAGCGAATGCGAAACCCGAAGAAGCGCGTAGCAGGGTCTTTCAGTTCCGGCGACTGGTGCAATTCACGGGCTACACCACGGGCGATTGCACGTCTCGTTTTGCGTTCGGCATTTTTGTGCTGGAGTGAGAGGGCCTCGAGAATCTTGATCCTGCGATCGAGCGGCTGGGCCTTGTCAGTCAAATACTCGTCGATCAGATATTGAACTGCGTCAGTGCCCCCGAGCTCGATCAGGGCAGTTGCATAAGCACCCATATAAGCAACGTCTCCTTCGACAGCCATCGCCAGCTCTTCCATCATAAAAGGCTTGTAGCTTTGGTCTTTTGTTAGACCGGCCAGCAAAACGCGTATCGGCATTAAGCCCTCTTCGCCTGTTTCAATCTCTTGTTTTAGCCCTGCTATATTTGGGATGATAAGCTTCTGAAGCGCGCTATATGGCGCGCGATCCAGCTCTTGCAAAGCAAGCTGGTGAACATCTGGACTTGGATCATTCAAGAGTGAAACAAACAACGTGAGGCGCTCTGCATCACCGCCATTGATCAGCGCGGACTGGCGCTCGATAACGTGGCTCAAAACATGATGGAGCCTATTGTCGAGTACTTTGAGCATTTGCCAAGGACCGTAGGCGCCATCACGTGCCAGTAGGACACGTGCTGAAGGGTTTTTCGAGATCGTCTTGGTGACTGATGCTGAAACAGTGATTGGTATNTCCGACACATGGGGCCCCATGAGCACTTCGAGCAGCCGGTATCGGTTTGGCTGAGAGGGGTCTATGTCTGCGATGACAACCTGCTCGGTCATCATAAGAAGGTCCACGAGTGTTGGGTTTGGAGTGTAGCCGTGAAAGGCGCAGGCGAGAGTGGGAGCGCTGTTGCTCACGCTCAGTGCGCCGCAAAGAAGCCAGCCAAATATCTTGCGTCTCATGCCCAGTTCAGACCTTGATTGCATCACTCATCTTTCCAAGATGATAGGACATAAAGGGCTTTGATGTAAGGGGATGGGGTCAGTCCAAAAGAAAAGAGCCGCCCCTCGAAAGGCGCGGCTCTTTTTGCAGTGCTGCGTTCAGCTGGGCTTAGCCTTGACGGGCTTTGAAGCGTGGCTGTGTTTTGTTGATCACATAAACGCGGCCCTTGCGGCGCACGATGCGGCAGTCACGGTGCCGGCTCTTGAGCGAGCGGAGTGANTTTCTAACCTTCATGAGGTCGTCTCCTTGGTCGCGGCGCAGGGCTTGCGCCTTTGGGTTTGCGGGTGCGCGAGGGAACTCCCCCGTGCGGTGAATGGTTCATGGTGGGCGATACAAGGTTCGAACTTGTGACCCCTTCGATGTCAACGAAGTGCTCTACCACTGAGCTAATCGCCCGAACTGACTTGGTTTTTTCGTCCCTTAAAACAAAAAGGGACGCGGAAACCCGCGCCAGCGCCTCGTGTCTATAAAAGGAGTCGCAGATATGATCAAGAGCTTTTGACGCTTCATTTTTTTGGCCTATACTCCCCTTAAGAAACTGGAGCCAGAATGCCGCGTGTTGCTTATGATTTGATCCACCCTGAACGGCGTACAACATCTGTTGTGTTTGCCTCGCCGCACAGCGGGCGGGACTATCCTTGGACGTTTCTGCGCAAGACTGTTTTGGACCAACACACCATCCGAACATCGGAAGATGCCTTTGTAGATAGGCTTTTTGCGCATGCACCCAAATGTGGGGCACCGTTTCTGACGGCGGGCGCGCCGCGTGCTTTTGTTGATCTGAACCGCGCGCCTGAGGAGCTGGACCCAGCATTGTTTGAAGGGGTGAGCGCGCGGGGGCACAATCCGCGGGTGGCTTCGGGGCTTGGAGTGGTGCCGCGCGTGGTGGCAGGGGGGCGGGCGATTTATCGTGGAAAGCTGCCCCTGAGCGAGGCGGAGCGCAGAATCAATACGTACTGGCGGCCCTATCACGAGATGTTGGGCAAGCTTTTGGACCAGTCAAAAGCCGCGTTTGGCGAGGCGATTTTGGTTGACTGCCATTCGATGCCCCATGAGGCAATGGACCTTGCGGCGCGGGGGGCAATCCGCCGTCCCGAAGTGGTGATCGGGGACCGACATGGCGCCTCGGCAAGCACCGAGGTTGTCGATCATATCGAGGCGGCGTTTACCCGTGCAGGGCTACATGTGGTGCGCAATGTACCTTTTGCAGGGGCCTATATTTGCCAGACATACGGGCGGCCTTCAAAGGGACAACACGCGATCCAGATCGAAATTGACCGCTCGATCTATATGAACGAGCAGATGATACGCCCGAACGGGAACTTTGAGGCGTTTCGGCGGGCTCTCAAGGGGATCACAGCGGAGATTTGTGAGATCGGCCGCAAGGTTGCGGAGCCTCTTGCGGCGGAGTGATCCGTAAAATTTATCTATATTTATCAGACGTTTTGGTGAGATTTGTCCGAGTGTAGCAGCCCCGTGTTGCTGCCCCATGAGCGCAGCGTCCCGAAGGGTTAATGCGCCAAAACACAGCCAAATCGAGGGGGTGATATGCGTGCACAACCCGTGCACCGCCTGAACGGGTGTTTGGTTAACAGAAATTAAGTTAAGGGGGCGTTCGGTGGGGCAGAAAACTTGCAGTACAATTGTGGCGAGCCGAGATTTAAGGCGGGTCCAGACTTGCGCCCGACGACAGACATATGGTTACTTTGATTGGTAGTATTTTGAGTGTGTTGGGCAACAATTTATGCAATCTGCATTGATACCATTTTTTGAGACGAATGCTGGGCTTGCAGCTTTTTTTTTGGCCTTGGTTGTTGTCCCTATCGTGTCAAAGCTGACGGCGTACTTTGCCACTGCAAGCCTTCTAGAGCAGATTGAGGACGTCCACTCACATCCGACCTTGGCGCGCCGGTACAGGCAGAAATCCACTAACTGGTATGAGAAGGGCATCGTCGTCACCCTGAATTTCTTTGAGAAAATTTATGGTGAGAAGAAATTCAGCACGAGGGCCTTCGTGACTTCGATGCAGATTGCTATCGTTTATTTTTGGATTGCGGCAGTTCTAGCGCTTGTGATCCTGAGTATTATGACGGGAGCAGTATTCACCGAGTTCAAAGTGGAAATACTCGTAAACCTGCTGATCATTTTGATCTGTGTTTGGGTGAGTGTGAAACTCTTTTTTCTTTCAGGCAGATTGGTTTCTTGGCTTACTTTAGCACGNCCTTTTGTGCAGCAGATATCGGGTGCTATGGCTCTGGAACCAAATGCGCCAAGTGCGGGTTGGGTCGTACGGCTGGTAACAAACCGTCAGTTCTATCGCATCCTAATCTCTCTATCTTTCGCGGTAGCATATCATGTCTTGCTCAAGTGGATAGGTGGCCCCCTTTTNCCCAATTCTCTCGCGGATGCTGTGGGCACAAATAGTTTGGAAGGCTACCTCGGAGTATCAGTCGTGTGCCTGGCGATTGGTGTTTATTTGGCGCTTGGATTTCGTTTCATCGTTGAAGCTGGTATCTTTTACCCGTTGTTTGGCGCCCTCTTTGCTCTGCTATTTTTTAAAAATGATCATTCTGGGTTTATGGTCGCCGTATTTGCCTTCTTGGTTTACCCAGTGTCGAATGCAGTCTTTGACTTTATTTCGATCGGAGCGACGCGGAGCTTTCTGAGCAAAATTCTGCGGGATCAGTTGCATTTTAAAGCCGTTGTTAGAAATTTGACTTTTGATCTTTTGGTCGCGCTTGTTTCTTTTGCTGGGTTTATTGTGACGACAGTTACAATGATCAGCTTCATTTCGGTTTTTATTTTAGGCCTTTTCCTTGGAGCCGATGCAAAAACCGTCCGCTCAATGGACCCATTGGGCATGGCTCAATATGCAGGTTTTATTGGTGAGCTGGGAGGAGAGCTACCTCGTCCCACGCCCCGTCCGCCTTTGAACAAGGGGGAGGACGCCACAAAACCGATAGATTTAAAGTCTGGGGCCGAGCCTAAAACTGGCAGCTCGGCAGAGTTTAATGAAGTGACTGCTTTGGTTGTTGTGGTTTGTCTCTTTGGAGCGACGACATTTGCGCCCTCACTGGTCCATCTTCTGATTGTTTGCTCAAACAATTACAGTCAAAGAACCAAAAGCTGGTCAACTGCGGTTTCGATGCTTGAAGCGCCGCCAGCTCAAATTTCAAAAACATGGTCCAATGATGTTTTGAAGCGAATACGAAGTGGGCATTTGTGGGGCTGGAGTTTTGTGCTCTGGGGAGCTCTGATCTTTGGGGTTGTTGTGCTGTAAGGCAATGAAAAGTGCGTTCCGCGACCACCCCTTCGCTACAACCCCACCGCTGCCTCTGCCGCTTTGATTGCTGCTGATGATCCCGTCAGGGAGATCACTCCGCGCCGTGTCAGGTCTTCTATGATCAGTGTATCGCCGCCCTTGAGGGGGCGCAGGGCTGTGCGGGGGAGGGTGAGGCTATAGGCGGGCTGGCCTTGTAGCATCACGATTTTGCCGTGGCGGTAGGTGTCGAGCGGGGTGATTTTGCCGCCTGCATAGCTCACAGAAAGGCGCAGGGTGAGCGGGCGGGCACTCCAGAGGCCTGTGATGAAGAGTTGAGCTGTGCTTTCGCCGTCTTCAAAGCGCAGGGTTGCGCCGAGGCCGTTTGCGCCCTGTGCGCTGGCAAAGCTGGCTTTGCCTGAGTGGCCGGCCGTCCAAGCGGGGCCGGACTGCGCATGGAGCGCGGGGGCAAGAAAGCAGGCAAGCAGAACAACAAAAAAACGCATGAATAGGCCCCAAAACGACAATAGATGCGCATGGGTCGCATATTTTCGCGTGTGGGAATAGCGGTCATTGAGCATTTACACTTGGGGTGTTACGCTTGCGCCATGCTCGGCATCGGGGCCAACAGATGTGTAAGAAGGAGGGACTTCGTCCTGTCACCAAACGTTGTTGCGGCCAAAGGCGCGGCGCATGCGGCCCCAAAAAAGGCCAAAGAGCTGAGCAGCGAAGACTTGCTTGCTGCCATACTGAAATCACTTGACGATGATAAAGCTGAAGATGTCGTGCAGATTGATCTGCGCGGGAAGACATCTATTGGCGATTATATGGTTGTTTGCTCAGGGCGCTCTTCGCGTCAGGTGGGCGCGATCTCTGAGAAGCTTGCGGAGCGCTTGAAGCTTGATCACGGCCGCGCCTCAAAGATCGAAGGCAAGAACACGGGCGACTGGGTTTTGGTCGATACGGGCGATATTATCGTTCATGTCTTCCGCCCTGAGGTGCGCGAGTTTTACCAGCTTGAGAAGATGTGGCTGACGCCCGAGGCGGAAAAGGCCTGATATGCGAGTTCAGATCTGCGCGGTGGGCCGTCTCAGAGGCGGGCCCGAGAAAGCGCTGATTGATGATTATGTGACGCGCTTTGAGCGCACGGGGCGGGGGCTGGGGCTTACCGCCCTTTCTGTTGTGGAAGTTGAGGACAAGAAGGGCGGTGGCATGGAGGCCGAGGCCGCTCTTTTGGAGCGGGCTTTGCCTAAGGGCTGCGTCTTGGTCTGTCTCGATGAGCGTGGACGCGTGGAAAGCTCGCCCCAGTTTGCCGAGCGTTTGGCGGGCTGGCGGGACACAGGCGCGCAGGATGTGGCTTTTGTCATCGGTGGTGCTGACGGGATTGCGCCGAGCCTGCGGGCGCGGGCAGCGCATTCTGTGAGTTTTGGAAAGATGGTCTGGCCGCATATGCTTGTGCGGGTCATGCTGTCCGAGCAGCTTTATCGCGCGGCGTCGATTTTGGCGGGTGCGCCGTATCACCGTGAATGAGGCTCCGGGTGTTGCCCCGAAGCGTTTGAGAGCGTAAACGCTTGTCGCAAAGAAGGTATGGGCAATGAGCAGACAAAAACCGGTTGTTTTGTGTATTTTGGATGGGTGGGGCCACTCGGAACGGCGCGAGGACAATGCGCCTTTGCTGGCCAATACGCCCAATTTTGACAGGATCTCAGCGGAGTGCCCTCACAATTTTCTCACCACTCATGGGCCTGATGTGGGCCTGCCGAGCGGGCAGATGGGCAACTCTGAAGTCGGTCACACCAATATCGGCGCGGGGCGCGTTGTGGCGATGGACCTTGGGCAGATCGATCTGGCGATTGAGGATCAGAGCTATTTTGAAAACGAACGGCTGAAGGCGTTTATCGCTCAGTTGAAGGAGACAGGTGGCACAGCCCATCTTGTCGGGCTTGTCTCGGACGGGGGCGTGCATGGCTCGCTTGTGCATCTGATCGCGTCGGTCAATGCGATTGCTGAGGCGGGTGTACCTGTGGCCATTCACGCAATTGCAGACGGGCGCGACGTTGCGCCGAAATCGGCCTTTGGGTATTTTGCGGCCCTCACGGAGGCACTTCCTGCCAACGCCAAGATCGTTACGGTTACGGGGCGATATTTTGCGCTGGATCGTGACAACCGCTGGGAGCGGGTCAAGGAAGCCTATGACGCTATGGTGCATGGGCAGAGCGGCTATAAGGCGATGGACGCCCATGGCGCGATTTCAAATGCTTATAACCGCAGCGAGACCGACGAGTTTATCTCGGCCACGGTTCTGCGCGGCTATGAGGGTATGAAGGACGGTGACGGCGTTTTCTGCCTCAATTTCCGTGCCGACCGCGCGCGGGAGATACTGGCGGCAATGGCTGAGCCTGATTTTGACGGGTTTGATACGGGCGCGCGGCCCAAGCTTCAGATGCTTGGGATGGTTGAATATTCGGACGCGCACGAGCGCTTTATGGACACGGTCTTCCCGTCTCGGGTGATTGTGAACACGCTGGGCGAATGGGTCGCCAAGCAGGGCCTCAGGCAGTTCCGCCTTGCGGAAACAGAAAAGTATCCGCATGTGACCTTCTTTCTCAACGGCGGCAAAGAAGGCGCGGAAGACGGCGAGGTACGCTACATGGCGCCGAGCCCGAGGGTTGCGACCTATGACATGCAGCCCGATGAGCGCCGCAGAAGTCACAGATGCGTTTGTGGGCGCGATTGAAGACGGGTTTGACCTCATCGTAACAAACTACGCGAACCCAGACATGGTTGGTCACACGGGCGATTTGAAAGCCGCGATGAAAGCCTGTGAGGCTGTCGATGCGGGCCTTGGCCGTGTGCTTGTGGCGCTTGAAAAGGCGGGCGGTTCTATGATTGTCACGGCGGATCACGGCAATTGCGAAATGATGCGGGATCCTGTGACAGGCGGCGCGCATACGGCGCACACCATTAACCCTGTGCCTGTGATCCTTGTGGGCGGCCCGAAGGGGGCGGCTTTGCGTGAGGGGCGCTTGAGTGATCTGGCGCCGACACTTCTGGCGCTTATGGGGCTGCCGCAGCCTGAAGAAATGACTGGCGAAAGTTTGATTGTATGAACTGGCGCGCGGCGCTCTTGGCGGCTTGTCTGGCTGTGCCAACGGGGCTCTGGGCGCAAGACGTAAGCCCTGCCGCGGCCGCAGCATCCGCGCTTGAGGATTTGTCCGCCGCGCGGGATATGCTTGAGGCGGCGAAGGGCGGGCGCGAGCGTGTCGCAGCTTTGAGTGAGACAGTGCGCGCCTATGAGGCGGGGCTGAGCGCCGTGCGCGCAGGGTTACGCCGCGCCACGATCCGCGAGCGGGAACTGAGTCTCAAGCTCGCCGGTCAGGAAGAGGAGATCGCGGCGCTGCTCACGGTGCTTCAGGCGCGCGGGCGCGCGGGCTCTCCCAGTCTGTTCTTGCATCCCGAGGGGGCGCTGGGAACTGCGCGCGCGGGTATGATTGTGAGCCAGATGACACCTGCGCTGAATGCACAGGCCGACGCTTTGCGCGAAACACTTGTTGAAGTGAGCACCTTGCGCCAGCTTCAGGCGGGTGCGGAGCGCAGCCTGCAAGAGGGGCTCACCGGCGTACAGGACGCGCGGACAGCTCTGAGCCAAGCGATTGCCGACCGCACAGATTTGCCCCGTAGGTTTACTGAAGATCCAATCAAAACGGCATTGCTTATTGCCACCACCGAGACGCTTGAAGCCTTTGCGGCTGGCTTGGGTGAAATCAGCGGCGGACCTTTGGAAACAGCTGCAAACGCGGATGTTTTTGACCAGAAGGGCGCGCTGCCGCTGCCTGTGGCAGGGCGTGTCTTGCGCCGCGCGGGCGAGGCTGATGCTGCTGGGATCAAGCGGCCCGGTGTCTTGCTTGCGACGCGCCCACGGGCGCTTGTCAGCGCTCCTGTGGCCGCAACGATCCGTTATCAGGGGCCGCTTCTGGACTTTGGGAATGTGATGATTCTTGAACCAAAATCAGGGCTTCTGATGGTATTCGCGGGGCTGGATGTGGTGTATGGAAGAACAGGTGAGGTGATTGCAGAAGGCGCACCTTTGGGCCTTATGGGCGGCAAAGACGCCGCAATTGGCGAAATATTGACACAAGTTGGTGATGGAACAGGGAGTGACCTTTCACAATCACTCTATTTGGAAGTAAGAGAAGACAATGAGCCAGTGAACCCCGAGAGCTGGTTTCGCACACAAAGGGAAGACTGAGACATGAAGAAATTTCTCATGGCGGCGGCAACCGGAACGCTTGCGAGCGTGCTGATCACCACGCAGGTGGCAGCGCCTTTGCTGGCACAGGAATCCACCAAGACCACGAATGTTTANCAGCAGCTTGATCTNTTTGGTGACATCTTCGAGCGCATTCGTGCGCAATATGTCGAAGAAGTGGACGAGGGCGACCTGATTGAAGCGGCCATCAACGGCATGTTGACCTCGCTTGATCCGCATTCAAGCTACCTTAGCCCAGAAGACGCGGAAGGCATGAAAGTGCAGACCAGCGGCGAGTTTGGCGGGCTTGGCATCGAAGTCACCCAAGAAGAAGGCTTTGTGAAAGTTGTTTCCCCGATTGATGGGACACCAGCGGACGAAGCGGGCGTGGAAAGCGGCGACTTTATCACTCACGTGGACGGCGAGAGCCTTTTGGGCCTCACGCTTGACCAGGCGGTCGAGATGATGCGGGGGCCTGTGGGCAGCGAGATTGTCATCACGGTGGCACGGGAAGGCGAAGACGAGCCGCTCGAAATTTCGATCATTCGAGATACCATCAAGCTCACGGCTGTGCGCTCACGCGTAGAAGGCACGAGTGTTGTTTTGCGGGTGACGACGTTTAACCGCCAGACCTCGCCCAACCTTGCTTCTGGGATCAAAGAGCAGATCGAAGAGGCGGGCGGCATGGACAAGGTTAACGGGTTTATCCTTGATCTGCGCAACAACCCTGGCGGGCTGTTGACCGAGGCAATTGCAGTTTCGGATGCTTTCCTTGAGAGCGGCGAGATTGTTTCGACCCGTGGGCGCAACCCTGAAGACGGCGAGCGCTATAACGCAACGGCGGGTGACCTGACGGGTGGTAAGCCGATTGTTGTCTTGATCAATGGCGGCTCTGCATCGGCCTCCGAGATTGTGGCAGGGGCGTTGCAAGACCACCGCCGCGCCATCGTGGTTGGTACGAAGAGCTTTGGCAAAGGCTCGGTTCAGACGGTGATGCCGCTCAGAGGCGAGGGCGCGATGCGCTTGACGACGGCGCGGTATTATACGCCATCAGGGCGCTCAATTCAGGCGCTTGGCGTGTCGCCTGATATTGTTGTGGAGCAGCCCCGCCGCAAGCCTGACGCGGAGACGGAAGAAGAGCAAACCAAGTTTGACGCGCGNACCGAGGCCGACCTGCGTGGCAGCCTCAACAACGACAGCCTGACCGAAGACGAGATTGAACAGATCAAGAAGGATCAGGAAAAGGCGCTCGCAGCGGCCAAGCTGCGCGAAGAGGATTATCAGCTCGCCTATGCGATTGATATTCTCAAGGGACTTGAAGCGCTTGGGCCGCAAGACAAGTAAGCTTTACGCTTGAGATAAGAAAGGGCCGTGCCTGAGATAGCGCGGCCCTTTTTTGTGAGGTCGCTCAGACGCTGCCAGCCTTTTCGATGACAAGGGCGCGCATTGGTCCGTCGGGACGCGCGATATGTTCATCGCCGTTCTCGGCGTGAAAAATATCACCGACTTTCAGGCGCAAGACCTCTTCGCGGCCCTCTTTGCGGATGTGCATATCGACTTCACCATCCAGCACGACAAAGACTTCGGGACCATCGTTGATGTGCCATTTGTAAGGTGCATCACTCCAATGCAGGCGCAGGGTTGCGCCCTCAATCTGCTCGATCGGGAGGGCGTCCCATGCGGCTGTGCCGGTAAAGTCGCGGGCGGTTATCTTTCTCATGTCAGCTTCTCCATCCTTGATATAAAACGTCTAAGCCAAGCAAGTTGGCACAGCCACTTGCAGACCGACGCCATTGGCCTGCGAAACGGGGGAAATAGGGATGGATCACACGGATCAGAAAATATTGGCCGCATTGGCGCGCAACGCTNNGCTGAGCTTTGCTGCTCTTGGGCGCGAGATCGGCCTGTCGCGCACTGCCGTGCAGGACCGTGTGGGGCGGCTGNAGCAGAGCGGCGTGATCACTGGCTATGTGACCGAATACAATGCTGAGGCGGCAGGGCTTGTCAGCGCGGTCTTATTTGTGCGCATTGCCGCGCGGCCCTGTGACCCTGCGCTCACCTGGCTAGCCTCGCTTTCGGGAGTTGAGGAGGTGCTGTCGATTTCAGGCGAGATCGACGCTCTGGTGCGCTGCCGCGTGCCAAACCCAGCGGCCTTAACGGCGCTCAATGACAAGATCGGCGCGAATGCCATGATTTCTTCTGTGCTGTCATCGCTTGTTCTGGCGCGGCGCTGTTAAGGGGCTGTCTGTGCCTCGCCTCTTGTAGTGGCTCTGCCCTTGCGCCAGAAGGGGCATAACTGGGGGGAAGACTTATGCTGGAAATTTTTGTGCTCTGTGTCGCGGGCTTTGCCACCGGCGCGCTCAATGCGGTTGCGGGGGGCGGAACATTTATTTCCTTTCCTGCGCTGGTTTGGCTCGGTGTGCCACCGATTATGGCCAATGCCACGGCGACATTGACGGCCATTCCGGGCTATGCGGGGAGCGCTTGGGCGTTTCGCAAGGATATTGCGGCAGAGGGTGCGCTAAGCTTGCCTGTTATGTTGCTGATCTCTGCCCTTGGGGGCCTGACTGGCGCGCTGTTGCTGACGGTGACAAACGAGGAGGTCTTTATGGGCCTCGTGCCTTGGCTTTTGCTCGTGGCAACACTGATATTTGCGGCGGGGCCAAAGCTTCTGGCGCTTTTGAAGGGGGGCGGGCTTGGCACGATTGGCTCTGTGGCTGTTGTCTTGGCCGTTTCGATTTATGGCGGGTATTTTAACGGTGGTCTCGGGATCATGCTTCTGGCGGTGTTTGGCCTCATGGGATTTGCCAATCTGCACGGGATGAACGGGCTGAAGAACCTGATGTCGACGATGATCTCTATCGTTTCAGCGGGCGCGCTTGCTGTGGCGGGGCTGATTGCTTGGAAGAGCGCGATTGTGCTGGCGCTGGCAACGACGGCAGGGGGCTATTTTGGCGCCGCTTATGCGCGTAAGATCACCAATATGAAGCTTTTGCGCGGTGGGATTGTGGCTGTTGGCCTGATCATGACCGTATTGTTTTTTCTGAAGTGAGGATGTGATGAGCCCTGAAGAGATTGCCCAACTGCCCTATCGCCCCTGTGTGGGGGTGATGCTTGTGAACGCCGAGGGCCATGTATTTGTGGGCCAGCGACGCGACCGAGACCAAGACGCATGGCAAATGCCGCAGGGCGGCGTGGATGCTGGCGAAGGCGCGCGCGATGCGGCGTTGCGCGAGCTTTGGGAAGAGACTGGTGTGACGGCAGACAAGGTCTCGGTTGAGGGAGAAACGGCGGGCTGGCTGCCCTATGATTTGCCCCACGACCTTGTACCGAAGATCTGGAAAGGCCGCTTTCGCGGGCAAGAACAGAAGTGGTTTCTGATGCGATTTCACGGCGCAGACAGCGATGTCAATATTGCGACCGAGCATCCTGAGTTTTCGGAGTGGCGCTGGCTTCCCGCAGATCAGCTTGTCGCAAATATTGTCCCGTTTAAGCGCGAGGTTTATGCCGCGGTGCTTAAGGCGTTTTCAGATCAGATATGATCGTGCCGTTGTTCACCTCTCGCGGGTGAGGCGCGCTCCAGCCGACGCTCCACAAATTTAACCCGGGAAATAGCACGCGACGTGCAAACCTTGTGTTTCGCGTGCCTCTGGTGGGCTTTGGCGGCAGATGTCCTGCGCCTTGGGGCAGCGCTCGGCGAAGGCGCAGCCTTTGGGCGGGTTGATCGGGGAGGGCGGATCTCCTGAGAGCTTCATCGGGCGCACATAGCCTTTTGACTTGCGCCGTGCGAGTGACGGTGCAGCGGCCAGAAGTGCTTGGGTGTAAGGATGTTGTGGGGCTTCAAAGAGGGCTTCAACAGGCCCGTGTTCAACAATCTTACCAAGATACATTACGGCGACATCATCGCAGACATGGCGGACCACGCCGAGGTCGTGGCTGATAAAGAGATAGCTGAGGCCAAGTTCGTCTTTGAGGCGCGCCAGCAGGTTGAGAATTTGGGCTTGGATGGCCACGTCGAGCGCGGACACTGGCTCGTCGCAGACCAGCAGCTTCGGGTTGGTGGAAAGGGCGCGCGCAATGGAAATGCGCTGGCGCTGGCCGCCTGAGAACTGATGGGGAAACAGGTTGAGCTGATCAGGGCGTAGGCCGACGAGCTTAAAGAGCTCGCGTACGCGCGCGTCGCGTTCGGCGGGTGTTCCTATTTCCATAAGGTCCATCGGCTCGCGGACGATATCGGCAACCCGCGCGCGCGGGTTGAGTGAACTATACGGGTCTTGAAAGATGAGCTGGATATCGCGGCGGCGTTGGCGCATGTCCTCATCGGATAGGGTCAGCAGATCCTCTCCTTCAAAGAGCACCTGCCCGCCTGCGGCCTCGGTGAGCCGTATAGCAGCCATCGCTGTTGTGGTTTTGCCAGAGCCGCTTTCGCCGACGATCCCCAGAGCGCGGCCCTTGGCAAGCGTGAAGGAGACAGAGCGCACAGCCTCAAGATGCTGGCGCGCGCCGAACAGGCCTTTTTTGCCCAGAGCGAAGCGCACTGTCAGATCATTGGCTTTGAGAAGGACTGTCATATGCGGGCCTCTTCTACGGCGTGGCAGGCGGAGGGATGATGGCCATGATTGGCAAGAAGGGGCTTCTCGGAAAGGCANCGCGCNTNNGCGTGGGCGCAGCGCGCGGCGAAGGCACATCCTGCGCCCAAGAGGTGCAGAGGCGGGACGACACCGGGGATTTCTTTGAGAGCTGTGTCANCTTTGCCAAGTGCGGGAATGCAATNAATCAGCCCGCGCGCGTAAGGATGTTGTGGGGTGTCGAGCACGCTGTCGGCGGAGGCTTCTTCGATAACGCGGCCTGCATACATGACGGCGACTCGGTCGGCCATCTCGGAGATAGCGCCCATGTCGTGGGTGATAAGGATGATGGCTGCGCCGAACTCGCGCTGGATTTCATTGAGCAGATCAAAGATTTGGGCTTGTACCGTCACATCGAGCGCTGTTGTCGGCTCGTCGGCTATGAGCACCTTTGGACGGCAAGAGACAGCCATCGCGATCATCACACGCTGACGCATCCCACCCGAAAGCTGATGCGGGTAGTCGCGCGCGCGCTCGGCGGGAGAGGGAATGCCCACCCGGTCAAGCAGGGCCACGGCGTCTTTCATGGCGGTGTCACGGCTGACCTTCTGGTGACCACTTTCTGCGTGTGTTGGCCTTCTCATATTTTTGCTCAAGAAAGGCAAAATACTCATCACGAATATCGGAGATACGTATTGTGTCATTTGATTGAACTCGCCGCTTTCGTTCGATGACTGTTGGTGTCTCAATAACGCCTTCGGGTAAATACACACCTTCATGCTCGGTTACATCTATGGTTCGATTGTCATCGAATGTGGGCACAGAAACGCCTTGTTCT
>JGI26082J51739_10001528_pt1 | contig 14480 bp, 13 predicted proteins | sample SaaInl5LU_22_DNA_FD_51739 | JGI IMG/M metagenome (IMG submission 51739)
GCGAGTGCGGCATGTAATTTGTTCAGCATCATGAGACTGCAAAGTTAGAGAGCCAAGCCATCCACCCACTACCTTTACCTGAATATGCGCAAAATACCCTTTACCGTACTCGCTGAGGCCTTCACTATGGCCGTGCAAGCCCTTCGCGCTCAGCTACTTCGGGCAATTTTGACCGCACTAATCATTGCCATTGGCATCACCGCCCTCGTGGGCATGCTCACCGCCACGAGCGTCATGGAAAGCAGTATTTCGGGGCAATTCAATTCAATGGGCGCCAATACGTTCACCATCCAGCAAGGCGGCATGAACATCCAAATTGGCCGAAATGGCATTCGAGAAAAGGAACAACCCCAAATTCCCCTGCGAACCGCCATCAAGCTCCGAGAAAACCTCGAGCGAAAAGGGATTTTGGCTAGTGTCAGCGACTATGCAGTCCGAACCGCGACCATTTTTCATGAAGGGGCCGAAACCAATCCCAACGTAGGCATTTTGGTCGCCGATAAAAATTACCCCGAAGTCAGCGCCATTGAGCTAGCGGAAGGGCGCTACTTCTCTCCCATTGAACTCAACGAAGCACGTGCCGTCGCTGTCATCGGACCGGATGTTGCCGCCAAGCTCTTTCCCAAGGGTGATGCCGTTGGAAAGCGTATTCGAATCAATGGCACCAAGCCCTACACCATTATTGGCATGACCGCAGCGAAAGGGAACACCGGGTTTATGAACAACGACAATGTAGTCTTCCTTCCACTTTTAACAGGGCACCACGACTTCGCCAATGCGAATTCCTCTTATGTGACCAGCGTCATGGCACCGAGTCCATTGGAATTGGATGCCACTATTGACGCCGCGACGGCCAGCATGCGCGCCATCCGGAAACTCCGTCCCGGGGAAGAAAATAATTTTAATATTCGCCGGAGTGACAGCCTATCTGCCATCCTCATCGAATCGCTGAGCTCCGTCAGCATGGGAGCCGCCCTCATTGGCTTTATCACGTTGCTCGGCGCATCGGTGGCTCTAATGAATATCATGTTGGTGTCTGTGACCGAACGCACCCGCGAAATAGGCACACGCAAAGCCCTGGGCGCAAACCAACAAATTATCGTGCTTCAATTTTTGGCTGAGGCCATCTTGGTGAGCGTGATTGGCGGATTCATGGGTACCATTATGGGTCTCGCCGTTGGAAACGGCATGGCGGTCATCATGAGTTCGCCTGCGGTATTTCCGGTCCAATGGATGATCTTAGCCCTGGTTGTTTCCGTGTTGGTTGGCATCCTCTCCGGATGGTACCCTGCCCGGCAAGCCGCAAAACTTGATCCCATCGAAGCCCTGCGCTATGAGTAAACCCGTGACGACCGTGCATGCGAAGGATCCCTTGTGGCGTCGTAGCGCCGCGGAGATACGTCGTGCACGGAGCGTTGCATGGGCTTTTGCGCGCCGCGACCTGCAATTGCGCTACGCCCAAACGCGCATGGGTTGGCTATGGTCGATTGGGCAGCCCTTATTGGCCGCCGCCATTGTCCTAATCGTCTTTTCGTGGATCGTGCAGGTGCAAGCACCCTATGGCCTTTCCTATCCGCTCTATGCCTTTGCGGCACTGCCATCTTGGCTCATGGTCCAGCACATTCTGTTGCAAGGCGCGCCGAGCTTGGTACACAACCAGCATATCGTCAGCAAAATCTTTTTTCCGCGAACCGCCCTCCCCCTGAGCAAAGCGGGGGTAGCCCTGGTCGATTTCACCGTGGCGACCCTCCTTTTTTGGGTCTACCGCGGGTGGGCCACGGGCATGTGGATCGAGGGACTGCATTGGGTCCTTCTCTTCGCCGTCATGGGCCTTTATGCCGCCCTGGGCTTGGCCTATTGGATCGCCGCCCTTTCGGTGCGCTACCGCGACGGCTTGGCCCTACTCCCTTTCCTGGTTCAGGGTCTGTTCTTGCTCACCCCCATTGCCTACCCGACCGAACGCTTCGCCAGCGCCCTCGGTGACTACGCATGGCTCCTCTACCTCAACCCCTTTGTGGGCGTAGCCGACGGCATGCGCTTTGGCTGGCTGGGGCTTGGAGATTGGCACGACTTCCATGTGATTTCCTTTGGCGTGGCCTTCGGTCTTTTCGTTTCAGGCACCTGGGCCCTCAAAGCCGTTGAACGCACTTTGATCGACGACCTATGAGTCTGCCTTCTCACCTCGCCGTTCAAACGCTGGGCCTCGCCAAACGCTATGATGGCCGAGGCACCTTCCAAGGTACTCACTTTTGGGCCTTAAAGCCCTTGGATTTGGAGGTCGCTGCGGGGTCTGCACTGGGCCTCATGGGACCGAATGGGGCGGGCAAGTCCACGTTGCTGAAGCTTCTGTCGGGCCTCACGCATCCAAGTTCGGGGGGGTACCAGTACCGCGGCCAAATGACCAGTCTGCTTGAAGTGGGCACAGGTTTCCACCCCGATTTGTCGGGCCGCGAAAACGTCTACCTCAGCGGCGCCTTGCACGGTATGACCCGTCCCGAAATGACGCAGCGCATGGAGGCCATTCAAGCGTTTGCCGGCCTGCACGACCAATACATGGACCACCCGATTAAGCATTATTCGAGTGGCATGAAGGTGCGGCTGGGCTTCTCTGTTGCGGCGCATCTGCATGCGGACATCTTGGTGGTGGATGAAGTTTTGGCGGTGGGCGACGCTAGTTTTCAGGCCAAATGCCTCCAAAGCATGGAGGCCCAAATGACTGAAAAGGGCCGAACCGTACTCTTTGTTTCGCATAACCTTTACGCCCTTCAGTCCCTTTGTCCTCAGTCTCTTTGGTTGGACCGAGGCGAAAAGGTGCGCTTTGGAGATTCGGCCGAACTGGTTACCGACTACCTCCAGCAGGCACATGGCCCCAAGTCGGCTTTTGCGGCAGGACATAGGGTGGCTTCTGGCAGCGGCAAACTGCGCTTGACCGACATGGAATGGATGGCAGGACCCCCCCAAACTGGGGTGACCAATACCCTGAGGATTGCCTATGAAGGCGAGGGGGATCAACACGATGTGGACATTCGATTGAACATCCACGGCCAGGACGGTCGATTCATAGCGCCCATCGCGATGCATGCTCAAGGATTCACGCCTTCCAAATTACCCGCCTCCGGCGAAGTCTATGTCCATTTTGAAGCCATGCCCTTCATGGAGGGCTGGTACAGCGTCCAAGCACGCGTAACCGAACGCGGGGTTGTTGCCTACGAACACAAAAATGTTTGGGGCTTNCAAGTCGCCTCTGGCGGCTTCCTGGCGCAAGCCCCGGCGTATACCTCAGGCAAGAATGGGGTGCACATCCGCCAAGACTGGCGTTTGGAGCCTTAAGCGCGTCCTAGTAGACCTTTTAGGATTTTTTTTAGTCGCGCCTTCCACGGCAAGGGGAGCGCATGTGGACCGTTGGGGTGGTGGAATAGGCGGTGCATGTAGCCGGATCCCTCCGCCGCGGGAAGTTCTTGGACGGTTTCTAGCTGCCAGTCGTCGGCATTGTAGCCCTGAGCGTGCAAAAAGGGACCAAAGACCGGCTTGAAGAAGGCCTCGTCATCGGGTGTAAACCATCGGCGCCAGTTGCTGTGGCTGTTTGTTCGGCTCACGTGCTTAAAGCTGGGACGTATGCCATGATCCGCCGCCAATGAAAAGCCCAAATAGGCCTCCAAGGCCGCCCAATTCTTGTCGACCAAGTCCTCATAGTGCAAGATGAACCAGCCGTCTTGGGCAAGGCCCGTCAAGAAATCAGATAGTGCATCCAAGCCCTCTTTGTAGCCCGCAGCCCATGTCTGCAGCACGTATGGATCGCTGCTGTGTAGTTGATGAAAGGGCACCTCGTCGGGGTGCTTTTCCTTGTGTTCTGTCAAGCGTAGCGCCCGGTAAAAGGCCTCTGGATCCGGATTATGTAGGTGGAACCAGCGGTAGAAAAAGCCCGAAATCCACCGGTCACGCGGGTCCCGAACCAAGAAGATCTTTTTGTCAAATCCGGCAAAGGCCGCCTGTGCCTCGGGGCCATTCCAACCCGACTTTTGGTTGGCGTCGGCGTACAGGATTTTGGCGAGTTGGTGCGCCGCCGGCGGCCAGGCCATGCCGTCGCCGCGGCGCAAGGTGCCGTCTGAGTCGATCGTTTTGGGTTCAAAGCACTCCACAAGGGGCGCTTGCGCTGTCATGGCTTCGGCCAAGAGCGAAAAGAGGTAGGTCGTGCCACTTTTGGGCAATCCATAAATCACAGCGCGCATGGGGCCGGAAGGTAGTGTAAATTCGGGGTATGAAGGAGTCCCGGCCACGCGTGAGCGTCATCGTCCCCAACTACATGCATGCACCCTACCTGGAAGAGCGCTTGCAAAGTATTGCCAACCAAAGTTTTGACGACTTTGAGGTGCTCCTTTTAGACGATGCGTCGACGGACCATTCCGTCGAGATTTTGAAAGCCTGGGAAGCCAAGGACGCCCGCTTCNGTTTCACCCCCAACGCGGCCAATAGCGGGAGCACTTTTGCGCAATGGAACAAAGGAGCGAGCATGGCAAAGGGCGACTACCTCTGGATTGCGGAAAGCGACGATGTGGCGGATTCCCAGCTCTTGGAAAAATTGGTGGGCCTCCTGGATGCACATCCCCGCGCCGTCATTGCCTACGGGCAGTCCATGCTCATTGACGAGAAAAGTCAGCCCCTGCACAGCTTTGACGTGCACTACCAGTACATTTTTGGGGGCGATCGCTGGTCCAAACCCTATGTAAACAGCGGATTGAACGAGATTGAGGACTACATGATATTGCACAATGTCGTGCCCAACGCTTCCGGCGCTTTGCTTCGGTCCAAACGCTTCCATGCCATCGGCGGCGCCGACCCCAATGCCAAACTGAACGGTGATTGGATGTTCTACATCCGAATGCTCGAGGACGGCGACATCGTGTACACGCCGGAGACCCTCAACTACTTCCGCCTGCACGCGGTCACCCAGCGGCAACGTGCCAATGCCAATGGAAAGGTCTACCGCGAACTGTTGGCCATTGTCGACTATATCCGTTCAGCCCACCACCCCGAACCTTGGGTGCTGCGCAAAGCCTACCGCAACGTGGCTGCGTGGTGGACGCATTCCCTTTATCGACAAACATGGCGCGGGCCTGGATTCCGTGAAAACGTCGCGGTAAATGGGGGCCTTTTTAAACGTTTTTTGGTCCTCCACCCGTTGGTCTTGCTGCACATCCCTTACGAAGGAGTCGTGCGTCTCGCCGTGGTGGTGCTGGAGACGCTCGGCCTCAAGGAACCCCTGCGCCGCGTGCTGCACCGCTTTTTCCCTAGACACTTTATGCCCCGAGCCACCTAATGGACGTCACGGTTATAGTACCCTGTTACCAAGCGGCCGCTTACCTGCGAGAAACCTTGGATTGCCTCCCGGTTGGAATACGGGCCATTGCCGTCGATGACGCCTCCACGGATGAGACGGCCCAAATCTTAGCCGATTGGCAATCCAAAGACTCCACACACCGAAAGGTGATGACGCATACCCAGAATCTTGGATTGGGTGCTACCCGAAATACCGGTTGGCAGCATGCTTCATCTGAATGGATCCTCTTCTTGGATGCCGATGACCTGTTGGAAGCTGGATGGGCGCATGCGCTCGAAACCTACCTCGCGCATACACCACCCTCTGGCTGGCTTTGGCACCCCTATTCGGAATGGGATGGGGAGCGAAAGCGGCTCCGACAAACGGATCGCCTCTTAAAAGCGACCGATTTGGTCACCAAACGCCTTCCTCTGTCCCCTTCGGGAAGCTTGATACGTCGGGCCGTTCTGGAGGAAGTTGGGGGATGGAGCGTATCCCGCGACCGGGTCGAAGACATCGATCTATGGATGCGTCTGTGGCAAGCGGGGCACCGGCCNGTGTCATGGTCCAANACTCCCTGGACGAGGTACCGCACCAACGTCGGNCTNACGAAGGATGTCGAGGGCCATGCCCAGAAGGTTTTTGCACGACTCGATGAATTTGTCGAGCGGGGTTGGGTGCGTGCATCGGAGCGCCAAGAAGCCGAAGGTGAAATTTGGCGCCAAGTAGGCCGGACCCATCACAAAGCCGGCCGGTGGGAGGCTGCTCGTTCGGCCTATGACCGCTCACCTTCTTCCTTGAAGACCCTCCTATTGCGAAGCCTAACCTACTTACACGTGGCCCTATGAAGCCTTTTTCTCCCATTGCCCATGGTTACTGGCGATTGATGGAATGGAACCTCCGACCTGAGGAGATCGCCCGCTTGATGGAGGACTCCCTCGCCTTAGGAATTTACACCCTGGACCACGCGGATATTTACGGAGATTACCGCTGTGAAGCGGCCTTTGGCAAAGGATTTTCACAATTGCCCGCTTCGGTACGAGAAGGTGTTCAGTTGGTCAGCAAGTGCGGTATAAAATTGCTATCCACCTCGGCACCTGAGCGTCGAATCAAGCATTACGACTACAGCTATGATCACATCGTTCAAAGTGTGGATACGAGCTTGCAGCGATTGGGGGCGGAAAAACTGGATGTCTTGCTGCTGCACCGCCCCTCCCCTCTTTTACAGCCCGAGGAAGTGGCCCGTGCTTTCTCGGATTTGCATGCTGCCGGAAAGGTGCTGGACTTTGGGGTATCCAACTTTACCCCTGCACAGTTTGACGTGCTCCAAAGCACATGCGAGCAGCCCCTGGTCACGAACCAAGTGCAAATTTCCCCGCTACATGTGGACTACCTCTTTGACGGCGGACAAGATCATGCCCTTTTGCACCATTACGCCCCCATGGCATGGTCTCCGCTAGGCGGCGGACGTCTTTTTACCCCAAAGTCTGAACGCGATCAGGCCGTTCTGGATGCCTTTACCTCGATGTCCCATTCCACCGGTCTCCCAATTGACACCCTGGTCTCCCAATTGACACCCTGGCTTATGCCTGGATCCGAAAACTCCCCTCCAAGCCTAGCATTTTGGTGGGCTCCGGAAAACTAGAAAGACTTCAATCCGCTGTAGATGCCTTGGGCTATGACTTTCCGTTGGAGGATTGGTATGCCATTTTGCAAGCCAGCCGGGGCCATGGAATCGCCTAATGGGCCAAGCGTAGCTGTTCATTCCTTCCATCACCCCAAGGCCCCGCGCGAAGCACCTTCCCCAAATCTCCCAAACAAAAAAGCCCGCTTTGCAGCGGGCTTTCTTCTTCTATCGGTGGGGCGTTTTAGTTCAATCGCGCCTGCAACTCTTGGTTAATGGCTTCCAAGAATTCCTGCGTGTAGAGGTAATGGGTTCCGTGCTGAACGTTGTTGCCGTGCACACAGATGGCCAAATCCTTGGTCATCTTGCCCGACTCCACCACATCGACACATACTGTTTCCAGGGTGTTGGCAAAGTGCACCAACGCCTCGTTGCCATCCAGCTTGCCGCGGTGCGCAAGACCTCGCGTCCACGCAAAGATGGAAGCAATGGGGTTCGTACTGGTTTGCTTGCCCTGCTGGTGCTGGCGGTAGTGACGCGTCACGGTACCATGCGCTGCTTCAGCCTCAAGCGTTTTGCCATCGGGCGTGACCAAAACGGAGGTCATGAGACCCAATGACCCAAAGCCTTGAGCCACCGTATCCGACTGCACATCGCCATCGTAGTTTTTACACGCCCAGATGAAGCCGCCCTCCCACTTCAAGGCGGAGGCGACCATATCGTCAATTAAACGGTGTTCGTAGGTAATGCCCGCTGCTTGGAAGGCCTCCGCGAACTCGGCATCGTACACTTCTTGGAAGATATCCTTAAATCGGCCGTCGTACTTCTTCAAGATGGTGTTCTTGGTAGACAAGTAAAGGGGCCATTTTTTCAGGATGGCTAAATTCATGCACGACCGCGCAAAGCCATAGATCGACTCATCGGTATTGTACATGCTCATGGCTACGCCGCCGCCCTCAAAGTTGTACACGTTAAACGTTTGGGCTTCCGATCCGTCTTCAGGAGTAAATGTCATCGTCAAGGTGCCCTTGCCCGTGATCACGGTGTCCGTAGCGCGGTACTGATCGCCAAAGGCATGGCGTCCAATTACAATAGGCTTATTCCACGTGGTGACCAAGCGCGGGACATTTTGGCAAATAATCGGCTCGCGAAAAACGGTTCCACCCAGAATGTTACGGATTGTACCGTTGGGGCTCTTCCACATTTTCTTCAAGCCAAATTCCTCTACACGGCCCTCGTCGGGGGTGATGGTCGCGCACTTGATGCCCACATTGTATTTCTTGATGGCCTCCGCCGCATCGATGGTGACTTGGTCATTGGTCGCATCGCGGTGCTCCATGCCCAAATCATAGTATTTGATGTCCAAATCCACATAGGGAAGGATCAATTTGTCTTTGATAAAGGACCAAATGATCCGAGTCATTTCATCGCCGTCGAGTTCTACGACGGGGTTCGCAACAGAAATTTTATTCATATGTCAGTATTGCCGGCTTTTTTGCCGAATTTTTGAAAGATTCACAAATTTACTCCAAATCCAGCTTAAATTCTCTTCTGAATTCTGCCAAATGGGAATTTTTTTCTAATAGAAACTGATAGCGCTCCTCGGGTGTATAGACGATTTTGGCGTTGCTCGACCCCTCTTCGACGACCGCCATCAGTCGAACCGCGTCGTTCTCAAGCGCCGCTCGCAAAACGCCCACCAGTTCATCCCGAACGCCATCCAAATAATCTGCTTGGACCCGGTTTTCCACCGAGATGCGAACACGGAACTCATCCTCTAAAACGGGAATCGTTTTGGCAATGACCGAATGAATAATCGGGCGATCTTCCATGGTTTTCACTGCGTCCATCCACGCTGTTTCCAAGGCATTTTGACTAAATGGCGAAACACGCTTGACTTCGATCGGAGCCTGCGAAGCCACGATTTCTTCGCCTACCTCCGTCCCACTCTGCGGACGCAATTGGGCCTTTAGGGAAAACATGGAGCGCGATTTTCGGGGCGACTCGGACGCCTGCAAGGTTTCCACCTTCGTGGCTCCCTTTTCAGAATCGTTGCTGGACCGCATCACGCCCGCCCCGGGATCGTCCGAATCTGAATTCCCCGCCGCGGAGGTAGCAGGCCCATCACTCGGGCCATCAAAGGCCTCTGCGAGGGATGCGGGAGCGACATATCGCTCCCCATGTTCCGGGGTTGTCGCCGAGGACGCCTCGGCCAGGGTAATCGAATCGGAGCTGGAAACCGTTTGCGGTCCGGATGCATCGTTTTCAACACGGTCAACCGGTTCTGCAGGAGTCGAGTTTTGGGACAACGCTGGCTCCACAGGGGACCCTGGCGTGGGGATTGCGGAGGGAGGGCTTACTTCCGAGGCAGACGTAGGTTCCGATGGTTGACTCGGGGCCGACGCAGGCGTGGAACGTGATGAGGAATCCTGGGTAGGATTTAACGCGGCGGGACTAGGCTTTTTTTTTTCAGCCAAGTCTTCCCCTTGGCCATATCCCGCAAGCTCCAAAAGGGCTATTTCCACCAACAACCGGGGATTTGAGCTGGCCCGGTAGGACAAATCGCATTGGGACAAGGCCTTGAGCGCCGTAGCCAAAAATCCCGGGGACGCAGCGGCCGCTTGCTCCCGGTATTGCGCCTTCACACTATCTGGAACATCCATCAATACTACCGTGGCGTCGTGCTTTGCGAGCAAAATATCCCGAACATGGCTGGCCAACCCGCCGATGTACCGGTGCAGATCGAAGCCGCGGTCCAATACCTCATTCATCTGGAGCAACAGCCCTGTATTGTTTCCAGCCAGCATGAACTCGACGCTTTGAAAGAAAACGGAGCGATCCAAGAGCTGAAGGTTTTCGCGGACAATGTCATAGGTCATGACTCCGCCACGGGCAAAGGCTGCGACGCGATCAAAAATGGACAGGGAGTCACGCAAGGCACCATCCGCTTTTTCCGCGATGGCATGCAAGGCCTCTTCTTCCGCCTGAATGCCCTCTTTATCCGCCACAAAACGCAAATGGTGCGCAATATCCTGCAGGCCGATACGCTTGAAGTCAAAAATTTGGCATCGCGACAAAATGGTAGGGAGCACCTTGTGCTTCTCCGTGGTCGCTAGGATGAAAATGGCGTGAGCGGGCGGCTCTTCCAAGGTCTTCAAGAAGGCATTGAACGCCGCTTGCGAGAGCATGTGTACCTCGTCGATGATGTAGACCTTGAAGCGGCCCACTTGGGGAGCAAAGCGGACCTGGTCAATCAGTTGGCGAATGTCGTCCACCGAGTTGTTTGAGGCCGCGTCGAGCTCAAAAATATTAAGGCTGTAATCTTGATCCGGGCCCGTGTGCACTTCGTTGATTCGGCGGGCCAAAATCCGGGCGCATGTGGTCTTTCCCACGCCGCGAGGGCCCGTAAATAGGAGTGCTTGAGCGAGGTGCCCACTGGCCACTTCGTGCTCCAGGGTATCCGTCACATGGCTCTGACCCACGACCGCCTCAAAGTCTTTGGGGCGGTACTTTCGGGCCGAAACGATGTAGGGAGTCGCATCCATAGGTCAAATCTACGCCAGAAGGATTTAGGCCACAGGCCAAAGGTGGAATCCCGCGAAGAAAATCGCTTGGCACAGGAGCAACGTGCTGGCCAGGGCGTTGGGACGCTCCACGGCTTCCCCCAACACAGCCTGCATACCCCATGCCGTGACAAACCAGCCGAGGTAATTCATCCACCCTGCCGTGCCCGCGAAGAGCCAAAGGCGGAGGCTTGGTGCAACAGGTTCGAAGAGAAAGTCGAGGAGCACGAGCAGAGTGGCCGCAATGAGGTGGCGTTGCCAGCGGGGCAGTTCGGAGACATAGCTGAATACCCATTGCCCCCCGGCGAGGCTCAACATGGCCCAATTCACTCCGATCATCCAAGGCGTATCCCAAATGGCCGGCCCGAGCCCCTCCAAGTAGACGTAGGTTCCGAAGGGATACCCCGTATGAACGCCCAGAATTTCGACACCCAGCCCAAGGAGGTATACCAAAAGCAGGCGGAATTTNAAGGTTTGGCCCCCTCCAGCAAACCACACTAGGAGCCAAAATGAGATGAGCAAATGAATGGGCGTGAGCAAGGATACCCAACTCGCCCAACTCGTGTGCCAGCTAATGAACCCCACCGCGTGAAGGAGAATGAGCAACCCCATGGCGCCCCATGTTTTTTGTTTTTCAGTCCACATGACCGTTTAGCTTAACCATTTTTCAAGGAGGTCTCCCGCTGCGTAGGCCAAGACAGCCGCTAAGGCACCAAGCAGGAGCGTTTCGGCCACACTTCGCCACATCGGACGGCTGTTGACCCGGGCCTTCAATACGCCAATACCTACAAAGGCCAGCCCCGTCAATAGTGCGGACCAGGTGAAGAGTTCTTGATTGCTGAAGTCCGCCATCCAAGGCATGTAGTGCAGGACATAGACCGCCAAGGGTACAAAACCCACGACATTGAAGCTAAGAAAGGTCATCCAGGCCGTTGTCAGAGGTTTCTTCTCTTCGGGAAAGAGTTCNAGCTCCGACTTCATCATTTCATCGACCCAACGGTCCTTGTCGGAGCAGATGACCTCGACCACTTGTTCGAGGAGCGCTCCTTCAAATCCTTTGGCGGCGTANATCTCGCGGATTTCTTCGCGCTCGACATCTGGAAGNTGATCNACTTCCCAATACTCTTGGGCCAATGCGCGGTCGTAGGTTTCCTCATCTGTCTTGGANGACAAGTAGGCGCCCACCGCCATCGAGAAACCATCCGCAATCAGGTTGGCAAAACCTAGAATCAACGTCGTGGTGGTTTCCAAACCTGCGCCCGCGGCCCCAGCAACCACGGCAAAGGTGGTTACGGCCCCATCTATCCCTCCGTAGACAAACTCCGTGATGTACACCTGAAAGCGCCCGAGCCAGCCACTTGGGCTCGCATGAAAGCGGGATTCATCGTGAAGATGGTGTTTCCGTGGAGGGTCGATGTGCGCCATNGTTCAAAGGTAGCCCCTAGCCCGCTTGCTCTTGCTGCCAGCGTTGCTGTTTGAATGCCTGGAAGGCCTCAAACAAAGCGGGATCATTGGCTTGATTGCGCACGGCAATAAAGCGTTGTAGGCCTTGGTGTTTGGTCGTGGCCGGCATCCCTCGCAAGGCTTCGATGACCGCGCGTTGGTAATCTGGGTTGTTGTAGTATTCCGGGGTCAAGAATGCTGCAATGAGCACGCGCGCGGCCGCTTCATACTGCCCAGTGGCGTTGAGTGTGGTGGCGTAGTGCATTTGTCCCCCCGGATGGCGCGGTGAAATGGCCAGCAACTGCTCATAGGTGGACTGAGCCTGGGCAAGTTCCCGCCGGTAGCGGTGCATATTGGCCTTTTGGTACAGGGTCACTACGTGGTATGGATGCAAGGCCAAGGCCTCATTGAAGTAGGCCTCAGCTTGTTTAAAATTGGTGGACGTAAAGGTGGGATTTGGGCCCATGGCTTGCGCCTCTCCAAACAAGCTGCCCATCCCTGCAAAGTAGATCAGTGGGTTGCTGAAGCGGTCCAATTCATTCCAACTTGACACCGCGTCCGTGGCGGACTGCACAATGCCCCGGGCATCTTTGCGGCTGTTTTGCTCCAAGACGATTTGGTTGGCGCGGTCCGCTTGAATGGCCTGCCAGGCAATTCGGCCCAATAGTCCAACCGAGACTACGGCCAAGCCTAGATACACTCCCTTCGGCACCGATACCCCGCCTCGGCTCCGAAGCCCCACCATGACCATGAAAGGGGCCCAGAATGCAGCGCGCTCCAGGGGAAATTCAAACAGCGCGTAGACGCTTACAAGGATCAGGATGGCCACCCATGTAGCATGCCCGAGTTCCGCCGAGTCTTTTCGATAAGCCCGAACCGCATGAACCACCACCGTGATGAAAAACACGAGAAAGAGCGCAAGACCTACATAGCCCAACTCGGATAGCACCCAGATAAAGTCGTTGTGCGGGCGAACTTCCGAGGTGACACCTTCTGCCACGCTAGGATTCATGCCTTCTAAGCCATACTTGGGAAAATGAATTCTCCATTGCCCCGGACCCACGCCCGCGAGGGGATGCTCCGCCTGCATTTGGAAGGAATGGTCCCAGAAAATTTGGCGAATTTGCAAATTGGCCGGATCCATTAATCTCTTCTGGACGGGGCCTGACATGGCGAGCAAGCCGGCCACAGCGAGCCCCCCTACCAAACCATACCGAACGGTCTTCGCTGGGCGCCACCCGAGCGCAACACCCACCCCTAGAGCCAAAGCCCCACCAAGCCATATACTGCGCGTCTGTGCCATGAGCACAGCCAAGACACCTAGCCAAAGGGCTGCATCGGCGAACCATGAGGGCCATAGCTGACGCGATCGCCCCAGCACCACGATGGGTATGGTTAGGGCAATGGCACTGGCTGTAAAGTTTTTATGCCCCATCAAACCGGGAACGAGGTAGGGATCTTCCAACGCATCCGACCCTTTGGCCATGAACGTGAGGACATAGTGTAGGCTGAGCATCAAGCCAAAGCCCAAAATGAACGTGGTGAACTGTGCCCTAGCTTCAGACGACGCATGCGCCCAAAGCCCTCCCAGCAGCAGAAAGCCTAGATAGCCCGTAAAGCGGCCTGCGCTGTACTTCCATTCGGCCACCGAATACAAATCCGTCATCCACGGGGCCACCCACGCCCAAAGTGCCAAACCTAACCACACCAGGACGGGCCATGAAAGTTTGTAGGTGGCGGATGTCGTGCTCGACCAGGCTTTAAGTAGGAGAGCACACCCCACGCCAGCAAATCCCAAGTGGAGTGGCCAATGACCTGGATCCCCGAGCTTTGAAAAAAGGCCCACAGAAGGCAAGATGGCCATCAGGGCACCCAGCCCTAGCGCCAAGTATGAGTGTACTGTTTGAGGATGCGTTTCCTTCATTCCTTAAAAGTAAAAAACCCCGTCGGAAGGACGGGGTTTTCTTTGTCGTTGTAAGGAGAAATTAATTCTCGTCGCCGATCACTTCAAAGTGGAAGTCGACCACTACATCGCGGTGCAAACGAACCTTCGCTGTGTACTTGCCAGCAGCTTTGATGGTTCCACCTGCGATTTGGATGAACTTCTTGTCGATGGCATGACCCATAGCAGCCAACTCCTCGGCCACATTGGCGTTGGTGACGGCTCCAAAAAGCTTACCACCCTTGCCAGACTTGGCCGTGAGCTTCAACTCGACGCGGTGCAAGGCTTCCGCTGTCTTGTTGGCAGCTTCGACCATCTTCGCCTCTTTGTGGGCACGCTGACGGAGGTCTTCCGCCAACATTTTCTTTGCAGAAGGCGTTGCCAAAACGGCAAAACCCTTTGGGATCAAATAGTTGAGGCCATAACCGTTCTTAACGGTGACCATATCGTCCTTGTAACCAAGGTTTTCAACGTCAGATTTCAAGATAACTTCCATGGCGCTGATTATTTAAGGTTGTCGGCTACGTAAGGCATGAGTCCCAAGTGGCGTGCGCGCTTGATGGCTTGCGCCAATTTGCGCTGGTACTTCAA
>JGI26082J51739_10001530_pt1 | contig 14477 bp, 7 predicted proteins | sample SaaInl5LU_22_DNA_FD_51739 | JGI IMG/M metagenome (IMG submission 51739)
TATAATTTCTTCCTTTTACTAAATCTGCTTTATTCATAGAGATTTTATACTCATAAAAACTTTCTACAGTATTCATGGTTTGGTCTCTATTGATGTCTTCTGCATCTGGATATGTAGTTGAAGAGGTTGGGTAAGGTTCTGTTGATTGATTTAAGGTTGGTGAGTTACCTTGTGTATTATTAAAGTTTTTATATCTTCTTAAAATAGATGCATTTATGGCATCTAATTCTGTACCTCTAAAAAATTGATAATCATCTGCAGCAGGATCTAAAAGCGTTCTATATTTAGCATCAATATTTGCTAAATTTTGTTCTTCTAAGTTGGTTAAACCATCAAAACCTAAATCTTGATTTGTTCTAGCTGCATCTTCTTCACTAAATGCATATATAATTGATGGATTTCTTGGTACATCACCCCAAATTGTTCTATTTACATTGTTACCATTTATTTTTAAACCATCTTCTGGTAATCCGTTTTCGAACATTTTACGATTATCTTTTACAATATCTTCAGAGATATTTCCAAGATTAATATATAAGTCTCCAACTTGATTTGCTAAATTATTTGGATTTAAACCTTGAGGTAATCCTTCTTCAGTTGTAAGAGAATAATTTTCATAAGGATCCATAATCCAAAACTGAATATATTCTACGTTAGCAACATCAAAATTATTCGTATTTAAGGGACGCATAATTCCACCCCAATTTTCTTGAGGATTAGGTAAAAACGCTTCTCCATTTACCACATTTGCATTTGGATTAAAATTGTAAGAACCTCGTTCTTCAGGGAAATAAGCTAAATCTAAAGTTCTAATTTGTGCATTTTGTGTAATATCTAGTTGCTGATTTGGAAAAAGCTCTTGAAAATTAATTTGCCTTGTTTCTGCTCTCGAAAGTTGATCTGCATCTATACTTGGTGGTGTTTCACCAAAGCCATAAAAAATTTGATCTATACTATACCAAGCTAATTTTGCACGTTTGTAATTGTAAGACAAATCGTTGTTTGCTCCATTAAAAATATCATTGGTTTCATATCTAGGTGTACTAGCTTCATACCATTCTAAAGGAGAAATTAAACTAATAGGAATTTGTGAAGCTTCAAAATCATCTATGTAAGAAGTAGCAGCTCCAGTTACGTCTAATCCACTTGGTGTACCAGGTAATAAATATGCCATATCTGCTCTAACAGATAAATTTGATGGAACATCTGTATCTACAAATGGTAATTTGTTAGCTAATTTTGTGAAATATGGAACTTCTGTTGAGTAATCTAAATTAAACCCAAACATGGTATTATTTATAGGGTCTGAACCATAATTTACTTTTGGAGTTAATGGTCTTTCTATAACATTTAAAATTGTACCACCAACTGTTAATTCATCAGAAAATTTATGTTCAACATCTATTCCCATAAAGGTTTTTCGTTGCTGATTAAATACAGCATTGTTTTCTGTGGATACATTTATTGGAGTACCTGATGCTTGTAAGCCTGGATCAATAATCTGTACTCTTCCTAATTGATAATCAACAACATAATCTATGCCTTCTACCAATTGTTTACCACCAGCAGTTACTGTTACAGAACCTCTAGGAACATTAAAAGCACCAATTGGGATACCTCCAGAATTCTCAGATTTAAAGTACCCTTTTAAAAAGTACTTGTCTTTATTCTGGAAATTATTTTGAATATTAATTTTAGTATTTAGGTATAATTCATCAAATAAAAACTTATCATCTGCAGGATTTGTTAAATCATTTTCTAATCCATTTCCAAAAGGTTCTGGATGAGGAAAAATTACATATCCGTTTTGAGAGTTTACTGTAATTCCTTCTAAATAATCGAAAAATCCATCAGGTGTTCTAAATTGACTTTGGTCTAGCTGATCTAAATTTAATACTTGAATTAAAGGTGTGTTTGGTATACCAGGAGTTGCTGCATTTTGTAATACATTAGAGGGTATACCTGTATCATCATCTCTATATTGAATTTCAAAACGAAAACCTTCTCTAGTTAATGGGAAAGCTCCTAAAGCATAAATGTTTTTCATCATTAAACGCCAAGTTGGGAAAGCCTCATCATTACCTGTTGTAGTATTTGTTCTTTTTGTTTGTAAAACTTCTGAACGTAATAATTTTACAGCTAAATTGTTTGGTGCTTGTACACCATCATTAGAAAACTCTCCAACTTTAAAAGATTTTTGAGTACTACCATTTACAGAACCAGCTATAGTATATTCATAAGCTACAGCTAAAACTTCACCATCATTTAATCTTCTATTTAAAGAAATGTAACCTAATTGAGGGTTTAATGAATATTCATTTGTATTTAATTTTCGGGCATTCTCTAAGATAGAGTAATCTGTTCCTTGTTGCATTTGGTATGTTGAAGACAACGTATTATCTACGTTAGAAACATCTCTAATACCACTTAAAGTACTATTTATATAAATATTATTTGCATTGTTTTGTGGTAAAAATAAGGTTTGCCCATTACTATTAACACTTACAGGATTTGCAGGTTGCACTGTGCCACTATCATCTACTAAATTATTGTAAGTAGTATTAGGATTATCATTTTCACCTAAATCAGCAAACGCAACAATACTTCTAAAATCTTCTGTGGTTGCATTTCTATTAGTAATCCAAACTTCTATCCTTGTAATATTAACCTGACTACTTATTAATGGATAATTTTTTAATGAATTTGCATAATTATCTATAAAAAATTGAGATAAGAAAAAGTGACGATCTATATCATAATCTGTAGCTCTTAATTCGAAAGGCTGAATTGATGCACCTGCTTCTGCAATTACATTTGTACTCTCTGAATTTTGCTGAGAAAAAACAGCTGTAATATTTGTATTGCCAAATTGTAGTTTTGTTTTAACCCCAAATAAACTTTGTGCTCCNTTTATTAANGANTTTTTAATAGGCATAGATACGTTACCAGCTTCNATACCTTGTATAATATCATCTTCAGTTGGAGTNTAATCTATTTTTACTAAATTTTGAAAATCAAAAGTGGCTTGAGTGTCGTAATTAGCAGTAAACTCAAGNCGTTCNCCAACTTTTGCTCTAATGCTTGCATTTATTTGTTGATCAAAATCGAACACAAAACTACTTCTGTTTTCTTCAGAAATTTGAGGGTTTTCTGTATTTTGATAAATAAAACCTAATCGTAAATTTATGTTACCTGTAGGTGTAACTTTTACTGTATTTCCTCCAAAAATATCTTCGAAAAACTTTGAGTTCACATAATAAGTTGGTAGTAAATCTTTACGCGCTTCTTCAGAATTTTTCTTCTTACTATTTGTTGCACTTACTTTTTGTTTAAAGTATAACAACATATCTCTCTTTAAACGATATTTTGCATATTCTTTTCTTGTTAGAAATATTGGAGTTTTTGTGTAGTAGTCTCCTATTTTTTCTATGATTACATACCTGTTTAAATCTTTATCAAAAATAACTTCTTTCTTAGCTAAATCATCTAAAAACAATCCTCCTTTTTGTGTGTTTTTAAAGTCGTATTTTAATTGAATTGTATCTTTTTTTACAGCTGTAGAATCTTTACTAGAATTAGTTTGAGAGTATAAATTTTGATTTACTAAAAAAGTAAAAAGAGATAAAAAGAATATATTTTTTAATAATCTATACAATGGATTATAAGTTTTTTAGAGCTGATTTTATAATATTTTCTACAGAAGCATCTGGCTGTTCTTTTAAAATAGTGTTTACAATTTTCTCAGATTGTTTTCTATGATAGCCTAAAACTTCTAAAGCAGATAACGCTTCATCTTTATTAGTATTGCTTGTGTTTAAAGAAACTTCATCAATATCAAAAGTTTTTAAAATTTTATCTTTTAAATCAACAATAACTCTTTGTGCTGTTTTAGCTCCAATACCTTTTACAGATTGTATTACTCTTACATTTTCAGAAGCTATTGCATTCTGAATTTCCTCTGAAGTCATAGAAGAACACATAGTTCTAGCAATACTTGGCCCAACACCAGAAACCGAAATTAAAAGTTTAAAAACCTCTCTTTCTGTTTTGTTGATAAAACCAAAAAGTGTGTGTGCATCTTCTCTAATAGACAAATGTGTATATAAAACTACATTTTCATCATTTGGTAAAGCAGAGAATGTATTTAAAGATATATGTAATAAATATCCAACTCCATTGCAGTCTACTACTACTTCAGTCGGATTTTTTTCCACAAGTCTCCCCCTAATTTGTGTAATCATGTTTCCTCTTTATGGGCTCTAATGTAACAATTTATTTATTCTTTTCTCTTTGTTGTGCATCTACTGCTGCTAAAGCTGCCATATTTACCATTTCGTCTACACTTGCTCCTAATTGCAAAACGTGAACTGCTTTGCTTAAACCTAGTATTACAGGTCCAATAGATTCTGCTTTATCTACTTGTTTTAATAGTTTGTAGGTAATGTTTGCAGATTCTAAATTAGGAAAAATTAAAACGTTAACTTTTTTTCCATTTAATTTAGAAAAAGGAAATTCTTTAGCTAACATTTCTGGATTTAATGCAAAATCTGCCTGAATTTCTCCATCTACATTTGCATTTGGAAAATGACGATGAATGTAAGATACAGCTTCTCTAATTTTTTTTGAAGTTTCTGTATTAGAAGATCCAAAGTTAGAGAAAGATAACATTGCTATATTTGGTTTCATACCAAACATTCTAACTAAATTAGAGGTCATTTGAGAAATTTTAACCAAATCTTTTGCAGACGGATTTATATTTATGGTAGTATCTGCTAAAAATAATGGGCCTTGTTTGGTTAGCATTAAGTTACATGCTGCAACTTTAGAAATGCCTTTATCTTTTTCTATTAACTCTAATATTGGCCTAACTACAGTTGGGTAAGGTCTAGAATAACCAGTAATTAAGGCATCTGCTTCATTCTCATTTACCATCATTGCAGCAAAGTAATTACGCTCTCGCATTAATTTTTTTGCTTCAGATAAAGTTCTTCCTTTACGTTGTCTGGTTTTCCAATAAGCAGCACCAAAACGTTCTCTACGTTCTTTTTCTTCGTCCGTTTTTGGATCAAAAATAGGTACATCACCTGTAAATCCTATTTCTTCTTTTAATGCTAAAATAACATCTTTTCTACCTAATAAAATTGGATGACCTAATCTCTCTTCATGAACTCTTTGAGCAGCTTTTAAAACATCTAAATGATCTGCTTCTGCAAAAACAATTCGCTTTCTATTACTCTTTGCTCTGTTGTGTATTAATCGTATTTCTTTACTTCCAGATCCAGAACGTTCCATTAATTCTTCTCTGTAATTATCCCAATCTTGAATGGGTTCTAAAGCTACCCCAGAATCCATAGCTGCTTTTGCTATGGCTGGTGGAATTTCATAGATTAATCTTGGATCAAAGGGTTTAGGTATAATATATTCTTTACCAAATGTTAAGCTAACTTCATCATAAACAATATTAACTTGTTCTGGTACAGATTTTTTAGCCAAGTCTGCTAGAGCATGCACTGCAGCTAATTTCATTTCTTCATTAATTTTAGTAGCTCTAACATCTAAAGCACCTCTAAATATAAAAGGGAAACCTAATACATTGTTAACNTGGTTTGGATGGTCAGATCTACCAGTTGCCATAATAATATCATCTCTTGTGGCAATNGCTAAGTCGTATTCNATTTCTGGAACAGGGTTGGCCATTGCAAAAACAATAGGATCTTTTGCCATAGATAATAACATTTCTGGAGAAACCACATTACCCATAGAAAGACCAATAAAAACATCTGCATTATGCATGGCTTCTTCAAGCGTATTTAAGTCTTTATCTGTAGCAAATTCAGCTTTTTGTGATGTTAAGTTGTCTCTATCTTTTCTAATGACACCCTTACTATCACACATTACAATGTTTTCTCTTTTTGCACCTAATTCTAAATATAATCTAGTACAAGAAATAGCTGCAGCACCTGCACCATTTACAACAAAATTAAGTTTGGTAATATCTTTACCTGTAATTTCGATCGCATTTTTTAGTGCAGCTGCAGAAATAATTGCAGTTCCATGTTGGTCATCATGCATTACAGGAATATCTAATTCCTCTTTTAATCGTCTTTCTATTTCAAAAGCTTCAGGAGCTTTAATATCTTCTAAATTTATACCACCAAAAGTAGGGGCAATTGCTTTTACAGTTTCTATAAATTTGTCTACATCTGTAGCATCTACTTCAATATCAAAAACATCTATATCAGCAAAAATTTTAAATAACAAACCTTTACCTTCCATNACTGGTTTAGAAGCTTCAGGNCCAATATCTCCTAATCCTAAAACAGCAGTTCCGTTAGAAATTACTGCTACTAAGTTACCTTTAGAAGTATATTTATAAACGTTGTTTTTGTCTTTTTCGATTTCTAAACAAGGTTCTGCAACACCTGGTGAATAAGCTAGTGCTAAATCGTGTTGTGTGGCATATTTTTTTGTAGGAACGACTGCTATTTTTCCTGGCTTTGGTTTTGCATGATACAGTAAAGCTTCGTGTCTTTTCCTAGAATTGCTCATAAATTAGTTATTTNCTGTTTTAACATACAAATATATAGTTTTCAGATAAAGAGCAAGAGAAATGTACTAATATTAATAGTTTAATTTTTTTAAAACTTAATTTTTTTAATTGTGTCTTTTTCTGAATAATTTATTGAGAATTCTAATGTTTCAATATTTGCTGTGAGATGGGCAAAATCATTTTTGTTGTTCCAAATTATATCAAGATGATTTTCTTTAGATTTATTAATTGTAATTTTACCTAAGAAGGCTTTAGAAGTATTTCTGATACGAATTAACTTTAATTGATTTAATACTATTTTTTTCTTTAAACCAATTTCTATATCATCTTTAGATAAGTTTGTTCTATTTATTTCTTTATGAGATCCTGTACCTCCTTTGTTAGCTGCTGTATAATTATTTTTGCCAGCAAATAAATCTAAATACCAAATTTGAGGAATACCAGGCATAAATAATTGAATAGCTCTTGCTAAAAGTAATTTTTGTTCATCTTCACCTAAAGCACTAAAAAAAGTAGCATTTACTTGATAATATGAAATTTTATTTCCTTCAGCATCAAATAAGTTTTTAACTCTACCTCCTCTATTTATTATAGTATTCATTATGTCTTCAATTTCACAATCTTCCAGTAAGCCTTGATTGTAAATTCCATCAATAACTTTTCCTTTCAAATCTAAAACTGGTATACCATCATGACATCCTAACATATTTACTGTCTGATAATTCTTTGTGATTATTTCATTAATCCATTTTATTATAGCTTTATTATTTTTTTTCTCTATGGTATGTATCATTAATCCAGGCAAGAAAAAATCATATATTCTATAACCTTCTTTAGCAACTTCATCATGTAAATGAAGTCCATATTCTGCATGTATTTCTGGTAGTAGAGTTAAGTTGTTTTTAAGCGCAATTTTTTTAATTTTATTTAAATATATCCAAGTACCAGGTTTATTAAAAAAATTAGATTTTCCGATTTCTTTATGTAAATATGCAAAAGCATCTAATCTTAAAATAGAGCATCCATAGTCACTTAATTTTTTTAATGTTTCTTCATAAAAATCCCAAACCAGCTTAGATTTTGCGTTTACATCCATTTGGCCTAAGAATGATTTTTTAGCATTAACGATTTTTAGTAACTCAGGTTTAAGGTTATTATCATAATCTAAATTTAAGATTTCTTCTTTATTTTCTAAATTATTTAATTTAATACAGATTTCCTCTTTTTCAGTTACTGATAGATTTTCAACCGACTTTAAATCTTCTACAGTAATTTTATCATAATTTATTTCTTGATAAAAAGTATTCCAGTAAGGTTTTTCAGAGCCATCAGGAAATGGTACTTTTAAAATAGGTAAACCCGATTTTCTCATAAATAATTTATCTAGAAATTCTTTTTTTGGAATTATAATTCCATCTTTATTAACCTCACCATTATTTTCCCAAAANGTGTTCCAGTTGATAAAAAAATCTTTGTATTTTGATTTTTCTCCATTTTTTAAAATGTCTTTAAATTGTCGAGAAGCGACTGAAAGATGATTTAAGACTATATCAAATTTTAAAGCAATATTTAATTTATTTAGTGTTTTTAAATCTTCCTCAGAAACGAGTTTTTTATTTATGTTGTAATCAATTATAGAAAATCCTCTATCTAAATCGCTGTTAAAAAAAGTAGGTAAAATGTAAAATAAAGAAAATACATCTTTAAACTCTTTTTTTTGCAACATTTCTATTGCATCACTTAGCTTAATACCAATACTATCTGGATAAGCATTTAGCATAACTCCATTAGAAAGTGCTGTTTTTTTTTCTTTTGACATAAATCAAGTAATTATTTTTGTTGATTATAGAAGTTTAGAAAGTATATCTATGTTATCTGGTAACCTACCCACATTTTGAAGTTTTAATGCAGCTAAATTTAATGCTATATTTAAACATTCTTTTATGGGTTTATTTTGAATGTAAGCAAATAAAAAGCCAGACCAGAACGCATCTCCAGCACCAGTTGTATCCATTACTTTATCAATTTTGATAGCAGGTAATTGAATTAGTTCTTTTCCTTTTTGAGATAATTTTACACCTTTACTTCCTAGAGTTAAACAAACAATATCTACTCCTAAATTGTGGAAATAATCAAAAATTTCTTGATGAGGCAATTCTTTTTCAAAAAGGCGTAACATATCATCTTCACTAATTTTTATTAATGGATTATATATACAATATTCTTTAATTACTGATAGCGCTTCTTCTTTTGATTCCCATAATTCTTTGGCATAATTAATGTCAATACTTAATATGCAATCAAGATTAAAAGCTTCTTTAGCTTTTTTTAATATTGTTGTTTGCGCAGGTTTTTTACTTAAGGCAAAACAGGTTGTATGAAAAATTTTAGTTTTTAATAAAATATCCTTTGGGATTTGATCTTCAGTTATTTTATAATCAGCACTTCTGTAAGGTATAAAGTCTGGTGTTCCATTAGATCTTGAAACAAAAATAACACTTGTAGAATCTTTGCTTGTTCTTTTAGTATAATTTGTATTTATACCAATTTCATTAAGCCTATTTATTGCATATTCACCAAAACCATCAATTCCCAAAGTAGATACTAACAATGATGTTAGTCCAAGTCTTTTACAGTTCATGGCTACATTAGCTGGTGAACCTCCAAGATACCTATGATAATCTCTAGTTTCATTAATTAATACATCATTTTGATGACCTATAAAATCAATTAAAATTTCACCAACACATAAAATGTCTATATTTTTTTTCAAATCAGATTTTTAAATTTAATTCGTTTCTTTATTGTTTTTAATAAAAAGTGTAAAAAATGCACTAATAATTAATAATATACCAGCAAAAGAAATTGCATTTCTTGGATCATTATTTAAAAAAGTTTTTAAAATATACCCAAATGATAAGGTTTGTATAATCATTGGTATTACAATCATCATATTAATAATACCCATATAGACTCCATATCTTTCTTTAGGAATATCTGAAACTACCATTAAATAAGGTATACCCATCATACTTGCCCACCCAATTCCAAAACCAGATATTGCAAAAAATAATAAGTTTTTATTTTCTATATGAGGGAATGCTAAAAAACCAATTGCTGCAATTAATAAACAAAATGCATGTACTTTTTTAGGACTANATTTTTTTGCAAATCCTACAAGTAAAAAAGCTACTAAAAAAGTAACCACATTGTACCAGCCATTTACTAGNCCNGTCCAACTTACAGCTTCACTATAAGCAACTGTATCATCTGGTGTTGCTTTCCAAACAGAAAGTGCAACGCTTTTTGATGAGTTTTGCCAATAACAAAATAAAGCATACCATTGAAAAAGATAAACTAGAGCTAATTGCCACATAACTATTGGCATATCTTTAATGGCTGAAAATATTTCTAGTAAAGGCTCTAAAACATTTCTTTTTTCTTTTAGTTTTTTTAATTCTTCTTCTGTTGGAGGTATTTCTTTTATTTTACTGATACTCCAAAGTATAGTTGCTATTGAACAAAATGCTCCTAAAAAGAAAGAGGCATATACCCAAGTAGGTAAAGATCCTGTTGAGCCTAGAAATATTAGAGGAAATATAAATAAAGATAAATTAGCTAAAACTTGACCAAAACCAGTGAAAAAGCTTTGCATTTGAAACCCTAAGGGTTGTTGTTGTTCATCTAAATTATCTGCTATAAGAGCTCTGTAAGGTTCCATTGCAGTATTGTTACCCACATCTAAAATCCATAATAAACCTGCTGCCATCCAAAGAGAGCTACTATAAGGAAATGCTAATAGTGTTAAACTACATAAAAGCGCCCCAATTAAGAAAAATGGTTTACGTCTCCCAAATCTAGGACTCCAGGTTTTATCACTTAAAGCTCCAATAATGGGTTGAACTAGCAAACCTGTTACTGGACCAGCAAGATGTAAAATTGGAATTTGATCTGGGCTAGCACCTAAAAAATCATAAATTGGAGTTACTGCACTTTGTTGTAAACCAAAACTGTATTGAATTCCAAAGAATCCTACATTCATATTTAAGATTTGCCAAAAGCTTAATTTTGGTTTTTTAATTTGCATCGTTTACTAATTTTTTTTCTACTACTTTTAGAAATTCTTTAAGGTTGCCTTTGTTTAAAAAAATTTCTCCTTTATTGTCTATAACAGGTAAAGTTAATGTATGAATAGAAATATTAGCTTTTTGTAGTTTTACTAACATTTCTTNTTCTTTCTTTTTGTTAATATCTATATCGTAATAAGTGAATTTAATTTTTTTTTCATTTAAAAAAGCTTTTGTGTCTATACAGCTATGACAACTATCACTTCCATACACAATAATTTTACCTTTTTTTGNNCTTATATCTTCTTGATACACTTCTTTTTCATTATTTTGACATGTTACTAACAAAAGAAAAATAATTACTAGATACTTCATTTTAANTTTAAGTTTAGAATATATTAATTGTAATTTATTTANGTATAAAAAGTTATGTTAGTATTTTAGTTTANACAGATTATTTTTAAGTTTTATTAAAAAGAGCCAATATATATTATTGGCTCTTTTTTTAATTCAAATTAATAATAATCAACTTTTTATTAAAAGCTATATTGCAATGTCATTGTTGTTGAACGACCAGAAATTGTTCTTGCTGCAGCTAAACCTCCAGCGATATTTCCATTTCCTTCTACTTCTGTAACACCTATAGTATCAAATAAATTGTTAGCATTAACACTTAAAGATAAGCCTTTAGTTAAGCTAACTTTTGCAACTGCATTTATATAAGCATAACCAGGCATTACTAGATCATTATCATCTTGTGCAAATGATTTAGATGTTCCTAGAATTGTAATTCCTAAAAGGTGTTGTTTGCTAGCTCCAAAAGAATATGTTGGTGCTAAATTGTATACAAAATCTGCTTGTCTTCTTGGTTTGTTCCCTTTATTTACACCTCCATCAATTTCTGCTTTTGTATAAGTCACAGAACCATTTAAAGAAAATGCTCCAAAATTATATGCAGATTCTACTTCTAAACCTAAAGCTTTAAAAGGGTTACCTACAGTTCTATTTAATTCGTTACTTATGCCTTCATCTGTATTACTTAAAAAACCTGTAACATTTAAAACACCATTATCTAATCTCTTTTTTAAACCAACCTCAAATTGTGAAATTTCATCAAATTGCACATCTCCTAATCCATCTGTACCATAATTATTTCTATCTGCAGCTCTTCCAGAGGCACCTTTACTATATCTTCCAAAAACAGCAGCTCCGTCATTAATTTTATAATTTAAACCTGCAGAGAAAGAAACAAAATTATAATCATCACTTATCGCCTGTCCTGGATTACCAGCTATTGTTGGGATTGTTGATTCAAAAGGGCTAATAACACCATCACTGTTGTAATCAAAACCAATTAAGTCTCCATTTGCATCTACATTACTTAACTGACCAGAGTTAATAGTTCCGTTAACATTTACGTTTTCAAAACGAACACTACCATCGAAGTTTAGCTTTTCAGATATTTTTGCATCAACACCAACATAAGGAGAATTTACATTATGTACTGTGTTGTATTTTCTTTGACAACAATTACCCCATACAGGCTGGCCAAATGAATAAGCACCTCCTTGAGAAAAACCTTCAAAAATACCTAATCTAGCTGTTCCACCTCCTGCAACTTCAGAAATAGCAGAGCTCCATTGCCATCCTATTTTAGTATTTTGAGTTGCTGAGAACATACCTAAAGTAACTCCAATATTATCATTAATTGATTTTGTAACTTTTACATCGCTAAAAAAGTTGCTTAAATCTTCNATAGTNACATCAAAATATCTAATATCTTGTGCTAATCCATTTGCTGGATTAAAAGGTGAGCCATCTTGAAAAGTTAAAGCACCTGTTGCACCAGAAGCACCTCTTACTAGAGCTTCTATATCTGCTACTGTACCTACATTTGCTGTAAATGGAGCATTCCATTGACCTGAATTATTTGAGTATCTTGCTTTTCCATTTACTTTCCAGTCATCACCTAAATCAAAAGAGAATTCTGCACCAACAGAAGCACTTACAGGGTTGTTACCACTTCTCATGTCGTTTTGTGTAGGATTTCCGTCATAAACACTGTATGTATTTTGAATATTTACAGAATGTGGAGAATCTGAAGTAATATCAAAGCCTGGAAGATTTCCAAAAGTAGGATTAGAGTTTGTACCTGTAAGACTTACTGGCATTGGCATATACATTACAGATCTATCATTTAAATATTTAAAATATGTACGTATATAACCGTTTTTAAATTCTTTTGTTAGGTTAGCTTTTAATTGTCCACCTTTATTACCTTGATAACCTATATTTCTTGGACCTTCACCTACGCGCATAAAACCACCAATATGATAATATAAACCTTCTGCAATTGGAGTACCATATTCAAAGTCTAATCTACTCGTTTGAAAATCTAAACCATAAGTTGCACCAATGGTACCTCCTTCTGTTCTACCTGTCCTACTAATCATATTTATGATACCTGCAGGACCATTAGATGTTTGTGTTGAAGCAGAGCCTCCTCTGATAGCTTCTACCCTTCCAATATTATAGTCAATACGTAAGAAGTTATCTGCATTACCAAAAGATGTGTCTCCAAATAGCATAATAGGTAGTCCATCTTCTTGCAATTGTAAATATCTAGAACCACCTGATGAAACAGGTACACCACGTACGTTAAAGTTTGCATTACCTTCACCACCTGAAGATTCTGCACGAATACCAGGTATACTTCTAAAAAGTTCTCCAGCTGATCTTGGTGATGCTTGTTCTATTTGTTTAATACCTACAGTAGAAACAGAAATACTAGATTCTATTTTAGACTTTGGGTTTACCACACCAGTAACAACAATTTCATCTAAAGATTGTGCATTTTCTTTTAAAATTATATCTAATTTTAAATTACCATTAATATTAATTTCTTTTTTAAAATTATCATAACCTATATAAGATGCGATAATTGTGTAAGTTCCGTTTGCAACATTCTTAATTTCGTAATTTCCGTCAAAATCTGTATTGGCACCCTGTGAAGTTTCTTTTAAAAGAATGTTTACTCCAGGAATCAAATTACCATTTTGATCTTTAACATTACCCGAAATTGTTGATTGTGCAAATGATGCAGCTGTAAATAGTGTAAGCACTATTAAAGCAACAATATTAAAGTGTATTTGTTTTTTCATTATAAATGTGAATTTAATAAAAAGTTAATTGTTTTTTTGATAAATGTATAATCCTAAACAAATATTTTTAGAAAAAAACAAATCGAAAACGTTTTCGAAAAACCGAAAACGTTTTCGATTTTGAAAATTTACTATATTTATGAGGTAAAAAAGTATATATTTACGTTGATAAAATTTAANCTACCTTGGTTACATTAAAACAAATTGCAGAAGAATTAGGTATTTCTGTAGCTACAGTTTCTAAAGCTTTAAAAGAGTATTCAGATGTCAGTAAAAGAACAAGAGTATTAGTTAGAGAAACAGCACATAGATTAAATTATAAACCAAATTCTTTTGCAGTTAATTTAAGAACTAAAGAATCTAAAACCATAGGTATTATTATACCTGAAATTGTTCACCACTTCTTTTCTAGTGTAATAAAAGGTATTGTTTCGCAAGCAGAAAAAAAAGGATATTTAGTAATTATGTTACAATCTAATGAATCTTATNATTTAGAAAAAAAACAATTAGATTTATTAATAAGTAAGAGAGTAGATGGTATNTTAATTTCTTTAGCAAANGGTACTNGAAATTTTGATCATATTAAAAATGTAATTTNACAAGATATACCACTAGTAATGTTTGATAAAATTGCTAAAGTTGTAAATTGTTCTAAAGTTATTATTGATGATAGAAAAGCTGCTTATATGGCTACACAAT
>JGI26082J51739_10001534_pt1 | contig 14456 bp, 17 predicted proteins | sample SaaInl5LU_22_DNA_FD_51739 | JGI IMG/M metagenome (IMG submission 51739)
AACAGCGCACTTTTTCGCCGGCGGTGATTTCAACAGGCTTACCGTCCACCTTAATGACTTGCTCGGCACTGACTCTGTCGCCCAGCTTCGCCTGCTTCCCATCAAGCTCGACACGCCCAGCTTCAATCCAGCGCTCCATTTCTCGACGAGAGCCCAGACCCACGCGGGCTAAAACCTTCTGAACCTTTTCGCCGGGCTGTAGCTCGCGCTCTTGGTGCTCAGCGCTGACTATCGTCTTCGCTTGCTTCTTCGGTGTCTTGCTTCTCTGCGAGTTCTTCACTCGAATATTCCTCTATCGACGCTTCAGCAGCGTGTGATTGCTCAGGTTCATAGTCTGAACCCTCTGGGCGGTTCGCTTCCGCGTACTCTTCTCGGGATTCTTCTGGGGACTCTTCTGGGGACTCTTCTGGGTACTCTTTTGGGTACTCTGCTTGTTCGGCCTCAACGTCATTGTCGCCGGATGGCTCGACGCTCGTGCCCTCGTCTAGACCCGACTCGGTATCGGCATCCTCAGGTGCCTGTCCTAGTCCGTCCGCATCGGGAACACTCAATCCTAGGTCCCCCGTCAAATTGTCGAGCTCTTTAATCTCGGCGAGCGGCGGCAAATCCTCTAACGACTTTAAATTGAAATAATCGAGAAATTGGCGCGTGGTCGCGTACATCGCAGGGCGACCTGGTACGTCACGATGCCCAACAACACGAACCCATTCCCGCTCTTGCAGGGTTTTGACGATATTAGAGCTCACCGCGACGCCTCGGATCTCTTCAATCTCCCCACGGGTTATCGGCTGACGATAAGCAATGAGTGACAGGGTCTCAAGCAAGGCGCGCGAGTAGCGTTGAGGCCGTTCTTGCCAAAGTCGACCTACCCATGTCGCCAGATTCTGACGCACTTGAAAGCGGAAGCCACTAGCCACTCGAACTAGCTCGTAGCCTCTCCCCTCACAGCGTTCAGCGACTTCCTCCAACGCACTACTGATGTCTTCATCAGTGGGTCGCTCAAACTCATCAAACAGTTGCGATAGACGCTTAACGGACAGGGGCTCGCCCGCTGCCATAAGAGCACCTTCTACAATGTGTACTAACCCCGTTTCAGACATTATTCCGTTCTCGCCTTTACGTGAATCGGGCCGAAGCCCTCGGTCTGCACGATCTCAACCAGTGATTCCTTGATTAATTCCATTAACGCTAAAAAGGTGACCACCACACCTAGCCGCCCTTCCTCGGCCTTAAACAAAGCGACAAAGGGTACGAACTTCTTCTCGCGCAGCGCTTCAAGAACGTCGGACATACGCTCCCGGGTAGACAGCGATTCCCTTTCAATATGATGACTCTCATACATATCCGCACGCTTTAACACTTCACCGAGAGCCAGCAAAAGCTCTTTCATGTCCAGTTCAGGCAAAGGGCGCTCACGGTGTAGATCGGGCGGCTCAATGGTAGCTACCCATGTGTCTCTCTCGAGGCGTGGCAGCGCTTCGATATCCTCTGCGGCCTTCTTGAAGCGCTCATATTCCTGTAGGCGTCGAATCAAGTTAGCCCGAGGATCTTCCTCTTCTTCATCCTCTTCTTTTGAACGAGGCAAAAGCATCCGTGATTTGATCTCGGCAAGCATCGCTGCCATTAATAAATATTCGGCTGCCAGCTCAAACTGCATAGCATCCATGAGCTCAACGTAATGCATGTATTGCTCTGTGATCGCGGACACATCGATCTCGAGAATATCGAGGTTCTGTCGTCTGATCAGGTACAACAGTAGATCGAGAGGTCCCTCAAACGCTTCAAGAATGACCTCCAAGGCCCTGGGCGGAATGTACAAATCCTTGGGCAGCTCCGTCATGGCCTCGCCCATAACAATGGCGAACGGCATCTCGCCTTGCTGAGGCGTATTCTCTCGTCGCTCTACGCCTTCTGANGGACGCAAGGTAGCAACCGGCGCAGTCTCCTGCTCGATGGGCTCGGGGGGGTGTTCGATCATTTCTGGAGGCGTCTGATTCACCGGCGGATTATACCCGATGACGGGCAATACGCGACCCCCTTATAAGAACGGGCCGGAGCCCTATAAGAACAGGACAGACCTCTAAAAGAACGGGGCAGACCCCCTCTATAGATCAGAAACATCGCCTAAGCCTTCACGTAAAATCTGAGGGGAATCACCTGTCATATCCACCACTGACGTTGGCTCTAGACCACAATAGCCNCCATCAATCACCAAATCGACCTCATGNTCGAGCGTCTCTCGAATATCATAAGGGTCACTNAGCGGGTATTCATCGCCCGGCATGATCAACGTCACGCTCAACATAGGCTCCGCCAAGTCCGCGAGTAAGGCTTGCGTAATAGCGTTATCGGGCACACGTAAGCCCACCGTCTTTCGCTTGGGGTGGAGTAGCCGGCGAGGCACCTCGCCGGTAGCTTCCAAAATAAACGTAAAAGGGCCCGGCGTTTTATGTCGGATCAATCGATAGGCGGTATTGTCGACTCGCGCATAAGTGCCAAGCTCCGAGAGATCTCGACACATCAANGTGAAATTATGATCGGCATCNAGCTTNCGGATGCGACGAATGCGCTCCATGGCCTGTTTATCACCAATGTGACAACCCAGTGCATAAGCAGAGTCAGTTGGGTAGGCGACCACCCCGCCCTTNCGGATAATCGCTACNGCCTGACTGATTAGCCGCGCCTGGGGNTTTTCAGGGTGAACAGCAAAAAACTGGCTCATAGCAGCGTCTCCCATACAGCAGGCATATCCCCCGCAATCGCAGCCTCGACGCCAAGCGTCGCGCCGTATTGCCAGTCTCGGTGAAAATCACTCCCCGCTGATGCCTGCAAAGCCCACTGGTTAGCCAACTGTTTTAGGCGGGCTGTTTCATCGTGGGTTTGGCGCCCATTTAAAACCTCCAGAGCAACACCACCAAGTGCTTTAAAATCCTGACACAACGCATTTAGCTTCATTCGAGTGAATTTGTACTTGAGAGGATGCGCAAGTATCGCCAGCCCGCCGGANTCGACGATAGTAGTCACCGCAGACTCAAGCGTTGGCCAAAACGTCTTAACATCACCGATCTTGCCTTGGCCTAAGTACTTATCGAAGGCGCTATTCATGTTGCTAACATGCCCCTGAGCTACCATCCACTGTGCGAAATGCGGCCGGCCGATCTGCGAATCCCCAGCGACAGCCTGAGCGCCCTCGAGTGCGCCAGGAATATTGCGCGCACCCAAACGCTCAGCAATTTTGACCGCACGTTCGTTACGGGCCAAGGTTAAGCGTTGCAGTATCGCCACCATCGCAGGTGCGGCCGGATCAAAACCCAAACCCACCACATGAATCGTAGTGCCGCCCCAGACGCAGGAAATCTCAACGCCCGGGACAAGCTCAATGCCGGANAGATCAGCCGTTTGCGCAGCGTGATAACCTGCGAGTGTATCGTGATCGGTGATCGCTAAAGCAGCGATACCCGCCTCGCGTGCTCGCGCAATTAACGCAGCCGGCGCCAATTCACCGTCAGAGGCGTTAGTATGCGTGTGGAAGTCAATCAACAAGGTCACTACACTCTACGTTTGCGTTTAGACTGCCTAGCGTAACAGAGATCGATCATACTGCCTGTCATAGAACGTCCGCCTCGGAAGCTTTCATGAAACAAATTATTGAGTTTATACCCATCATCCTATTCTTTGCCGTTTATCAAATGGATGGCCAGACCGTTGGCGTCGCGGACGTCAGTTACACGATCGACGGTATTTTTACCGCCACGGGCGTCTTAATCGCCGCCACGTTGCTTCAACTACCCCTGGTATGGCTTATTTCCGGTGAGCTTGAAAAGCGCCTGCTTTGGACCAGCGCGATGGTTATAGTCTTTGGAGGGGCGACGCTCCTGCTGCGAAATGAACTATTTATTCAATGGAAACCTAGTATTATTAATTGGGGAATGGCGATCGCCTTCGCAGGCTCTCAGTTTATTGGGNACCGGAATTTACTCGAACGAATCATGGGCTCACAGCTATCGCTTCCGAGCGCCGTTTGGTCGCGGGTTTGCTGGGTTTGGGTGGCGCACTTTACGGTCGTCGGCGCGCTCAATCTTGTTGTTGCGTATCGATTCGAGGAAGCCACATGGGTCGCCTATAAACTCTACTCGAGTATTGGCTTTACCCTGTTTATCATGGTGGTCACTGTGCTGATGATCAGCCCATCGCTAAAGAAAAACTCGAAACAGGGTACGGTTGAGACTGAATTCCACCCTTAATCCGACTGCGGTCAGGAGAATNCAATGCCGTTTTTGAAGTACTGCTCACCCCTTGCGATCCTNGTACTTNTTACTGGACTGCTCGCCCCCGCGACCAGCTTCAGTCAGGACACTCGCTACGTCAGCGACAAGCTTTTCGTCCCCATGCGAAGTGGCGCAGGCAGTGAGTATCGAATCATCCATAAAGGCATCTCGTCGGGCACGGTCATTACTGAATTCCAACGCACTGAAAACGGTGAGTGGGCTGAAGTGGAGACACGTGGCGGCACTCGCGGCTGGATGCGTACGCAGTTTATNCAGACTGATCCGCCTGCCGCCATGCTTCTGAAGCAATTTGAAGCACAACTCGCCGAAGTGGAAGCTGAGCGGGACAAGATACGAGCCTCGTTGTCAGTGACCGCAAGTGAAGCCTATGAAGCAGGCGATGCGGCACAGGCACTTCGTACAGAACTGACAGCCACCCAAGAAGAGCTTATGGCGATTAAGCGTGTATCGGGTGCCGCCATCGAACTTGATCTGCAGAATCGTAATCTGAGTGAAGAGCTGGAGACGCAACGCGCGGAGACGGAGCTTCTTCGATTAGAAAATATTCGCCTGCAAGAGCGCATTGGTAATAACCAAATTTTAGATGGGGCTATCGCAGTCTTGCTAGGCGTGATCATCGCCTTTTTAGCACCGCGCCTGATACCTAAAAAACGCCGAGCTGACGGCTGGGCCTAAGGAGAAAACAACCATGACGGCACTCTATAAGCGCATCACTCTCGCGGCCTTTCTACTTTTAAGTATTCTGAGCACTACGGTGAATGCGCAAGAAAGCACAGACANACCCTACGTACGTCTAGAGACAAGCATGGGCAGCATCACGCTCAAGCTCTATCCCGAAAAATCACCTACCACGGTCGCGAACTTTCTNGATTACGTTGACAGTGGNCACTACGACAANACCGTCTTTCACCGTGTCATCAGCAATTTCATGGTCCAAGGCGGAGGCTTTGACACAGACTTAGTGGAGAAACCCACTAAAGATCCGATTATTAATGAAAGTAAGAATAAGCTGCACAACATTCGTGGCACTGTCGCAATGGCGCGAACGAGCGACCCAGACTCAGCATCGGCTCAATTTTTTATCAATCAGCGCAGTAACTTGAGGCTCGACTGGGCACCCGGCAAAGTGGGCTACACAGTTTTCGGCGAGGTCGTTGACGGCATGGGCGTCGTCGATTTTATATCCACCGCAAAGACAGGTCCTGCGACAGCAACGACAAGCCAGGGGCAAGCCACCTTCGGTGATGTGCCCGTCGACGCCATCGTGCTCAAGAAAGCACTGCGAGTAAGCGCCCCTTGACCGACTTAAGCATCAATCTCAATAAAATCGCGCTGATTCGAAACAGTCGAGACACGACCATTCCCGATGTTGTTGAACACGCCCAGCTGTGTATTGGTGCTGGCGCCGACGGTATTACCGTGCACCCGCGTCCCGATCAACGACATATTCGTGCACAAGACTGCTTTAGCCTGAAAAATAATATTCAGGTCGAACTCAATATAGAAGGGAATCCTTTTACCGAAGCTAGACGATCCGACCGGCAGGGAGTGAGTGACTACCCAGGTTTTATGGCGCTTATTGAGGCTGTCAGACCCGCTCAGGCGACCCTGGTACCCGATGGTGACGGCCAGTTAACGTCCGACCATGGTTTCAACCTCGATCAAGACGCCGATCGCTTAGTGCCCATTATTTCGCAACTGAAAGCGTGGGGCTGCCGCGTAAGCCTATTCATGGACCCCACACCAGAAGCTATGTTGAAAGCACGGGCAATTGGTGCCGATCGTGTCGAGCTCTATACAGAAGAGTATGCNCGCGCACATGCAGACGGTCAGTGGAAGGCGGTTTATAAGCGCTACGTTCACGCTGCAGAAGCGGCGCATAGCGCCGGTCTAGGCATCAATGCCGGTCACGATCTCAACCTAAAGAATTTGCCAGACTTCCAGATACCCCATTTAGCGGAAGTCTCCATTGGCCATGCATTTACTGTGGATGCGCTTCGCTATGGGATTGCGAGTGCTATTCAGCGCTATCAAACTGCCCTGAACCCAGCACGTCCTAGCTAATGAATGATTTGCCGACGCCCGAGGGTGAGTTTACCGAATTACCCCCCTACATCGTGCCGCATAGTCAGGAGCCGATCCGCATACTTTATGAAGACAATCATTTATTAATCATCGATAAGCCGCACTTATTATTGAGTGTTCCCGGGCGACATCCTATTAATTTTGACAGCCTTATTTTACGCCTGGAACCTCATTATCCGGGCGTCACCGCCGTTCATCGGCTTGACCTCGACACCAGCGGCTTGATGATTGTTCCGAGAACCCGCGAAGCGCTGGCCGGCGTGGCACGGCACTTTCAGGCTCGAGCAGTGAGCAAAGAGTATTGGGCACTGGTGTGGGGTTCAGTCGCCGACGATAAAGGCACCATTGACCTGCCTATTGCTCGTGACTGGATCAATCGCCCCAAGCAAATGATTTGTGCGGAAACGGGGAAATCATCGATCACCCACTACGAGGTGCTTGAGCGACAATCCAATGCGACCTTATTGCGATTAACGCCGGAAACAGGTCGCTCGCATCAACTGCGTATTCACTTGAGAGAACTTGGCCATCCGATACTCGGCTGCGATATGTACGCTCATCCCGACGCGCTAGCCGCTACCCCGCGCCTATGCCTCCACGCGACACGACTCAAGTTTCTCCATCCCATCACCCAGACATGGCTCTCGGCGGCATCACCCGCTCCGTTTGATGCCAAAGGTGTACGTAATTATCGTCCCGGCTAGTCCGCTTGGCCTTGCCAACACGTATTGACTACTATGATGGTGCGCAACTAACAAGGCAACGAACGTGGTTAATAGCTCCGAGAAAAACGGCTCACAAGTTATCATCGTCCAACCCAATCACTCCTCTACTTGGAGGAATAATTTGTGGGCACTGCTAGCAATTTCTGTCCCTTCCTTGGGCGCGGCAATTGGCTTTACCCTCGCGGGCGCCTGGCCAATTCTTCCGTTTGCGGGCGCAGAGCTCGGGGCGCTCGCCGGTGCTTTGTATTACGTTAATTGGAAATTACAGTACCGCCACGTTATTACCTTGGGCGANGCGCACGTACGAATTGACAAAGGCCACTACGCGCCAAAGCGCACGTGGACCCTACCTCGCGATCAAGCGAGTTTGGCGATTACCCCTGAGAAACACCCCTGGGACGGTCCTTCTGTCGCTATTCATTGCCGAGAAAATCACGTGGTGGTAGGCGAATTTCTTAACCGCGAAGACGCCCTAGCCCTGCTCGCCCTTCTCCGTAAAGAGCTGCGCACCCGAACGTTTAGCCGAGAAGACACTCGCACAGTTTAAAGACTCGAGACCCATCGCCTGCAGGGGTACAATTGCAGCACTATCCACAGCACTATTAACAACTATTCACACCACTATCTGCCACAGGCCCACCTTATGTCCGCTAATCGCCCCTCCAGCACAGCCAAAGTTGGCTTCGTATCGCTTGGCTGCCCAAAAGCTCTGGTCGACTCCGAGCGAATATTGACCCANCTTCGCCTAGATGGGTACGAGGTGACGCCAAACTACGACGATGCNGGCGTCGTGATTGTAAATACCTGTGGCTTCATCGACAGTGCAAAAGCCGAATCACTCGCAGCCATCGGGGAGGCCCTCGAGGAGAACGGCCGCGTTCTGGTTACGGGCTGCATGGGCAAAGGGGACGATGCCCAGCGCATCCTCGCTGAACACCCAAAAGTTCTTGGTATAACGGGCCCCGCTGCCTACGAAGANGTGCTGGGCGAAGTACGGCGAGTGCTACCTAACACTCGAACGCCCAACCCTCTGATTGACTTGGTTCCCGCACAAGGCGTAAAGCTTACGCCGCGCCACTATGCCTATTTGAAAATTTCAGAAGGCTGTAATCACCGCTGCAAGTTTTGCATCATTCCCAATATGCGCGGCGACCTGGTGAGCCGTCCCATTGGCGAGATCATGAAAGAAGCTGAAGGCCTNGCTAGAGCCGGCGTGCGTGAACTGTTAGTTATTTCACAAGACACCAGTGCNTATGGTGTGGATATTAAGTACAAGAATGATTTTTGGAACGGGCGGCCGCTGAAATCAGACTTACAAACACTGGCAGAGACCCTCGCAGAATTTGGGATTTGGGTGCGCCTCCACTACGTCTATCCTTACCCTCACGTCGACAAACTCATTCCGCTCATGGCTGAAGGTAAGATCCTTCCCTATCTCGACATTCCACTCCAGCACGGCAGCCCCTCAGTGCTGCAGCGTATGAAGCGCCCTGCCGCTGCGGAAAAAACCCTTGAGCGGATACATCAATGGCGCGAAATATGTCCCGAGTTAACTCTGCGCAGCACGTTTATTGTGGGCTTCCCCGGCGAGACCGATCAAGAGTTTGACGAGCTTCTCGACTTTATCGAGGAAGCGGAACTCGATCGCGTTGGCTGCTTCCAGTACTCGCCCGTCACCGGTGCCGCGGCCAATGACCTCCCNGATCAAATCCCGGACGATGTGAAGCAAGCGCGCTGGGACACNTTTATGGCNGCCCAACAAGCCATCAGTGCCGATAAGCTTCAGCGAAAAATAGGCACCACCATCGAAGTGCTTATTGACCATGTGAGCGATGAGGGTGCCCTCGGTCGCTCAATGGCGGACGCGCCTGAGATTGACGGCGTCGTGCATCTACCGGGNGCAACCGATTTACAACCCGGCGATTTCGTTCAAGGTGAAGTCACTGCCGCCGATGAATACGATCTCTGGATCGGCTGAGCGTGAACATTGTTCTACTTGAACCCGAAGACTGGCTCGATGAAACGCGAGTGCAGTTGCGGGATCGGCGACATCAGCACCTCCATAAAATTCTCAAGGTAAAGGTTGGCGATACGCTACGCGTGGGCGCGCTCGGCGGCATGCGCGGTGTTGCTCGCGTCATGGCCTGCGATCAAGAAAGTGCTGAGCTTTGGGTGACGCTTAACGCTCCGCCATCGCCCCGTCACCCTTTTAAAGTTGTTTTGGCACTNCCTAGACCCAAGATGTTACGGAGAGTGCTGCGCAGCTGCGCCGAATATGGCATTGCGGAGCTACATCTGATNAACAGCTACCGTGTCGAGAAAAGCTTCTGGCAAACGCCGCTTCTGGGCAAAGATCGAATTGATGAGGCGCTTCGCGCAGGCTTGGAGCGCAGCGGCGACACNATTCTCCCCAAGGTCGTGTTACACACCCGTTTTCGCCCTTTTATAGAAGATCAACTCAAAAGTATTGCCGGCGATGCACCCATGTACTGCCTGCACCCTGGAGAGCATGGGCCGCTACCCGCGGACACAGGCCGAGAAGCGACAGTACTGATAGGGCCCGAAGGCGGATTTATACCGTTTGAAGTAGAGCTTGCCCAGCAAATAGGGGCGTCGCTACGCCACCTGGGCGACCGGATACTCAGCGTCGACACGGCCGTCAATGCAGCGCTAGCGCGTGAGTTACCCCGATCAGATTAGCGACAGCATTTAAGCTTCAGCTGCCACTCCGGTACCCATAAGACATGCAACCCCGGTCCCTCCAATCCCACAGTAACCACCGGGATTTTTATGCAGATATTGCTGGTGATAGTCCTCCGCATAATAGAACGCTGTAGCTTCGGCAATCTCGGTAGTGATCTCACCGAACCCTGCCGCCTTTAAACGGGCCTGGTAGTCCACTTTTGACGCATCGGCTGCGGCTTGCTGCTCAGTGCTAAACGTATAAATGCCCGAGCGGTACTGGGTGCCGTAATCGTTCCCCTGACGCATGCCTTGTGTTGGATTGTGATTTTCCCAAAATACTTTCAGTAGCTCGGCGTAACTGACCTCGTTGGGATCGAAGACTACCAACGCCACTTCGTTGTGACCGGTCTGCCCAGAACACACTTCTTTATAGTCTGGATTCGGTGTCATGCCCGCTGAATAACCTACCGCGGTGGTGTATACCCCCGGAATATTCCAGAAAATTCGCTCGACGCCCCAAAAGCAACCCATGCCAAAAACCGCCTGTTGTAAGTGCTCAGGGAATGGCGGGCACAGCGGTGTTGCCAAGACCGCGTGGACATTGCTGATTGTCATCGGCGTCTCTCTGCCGGGCAACGCTGACGCAGCATCGGGAAGCGCGTGCTTTTTACGAATATCGAATAAACCCATGATGTAACTCCTCAGCAAGGGCATACGCTCAATACACGACAACCCCCTTATGACTATACGATCGACTATAGCGACTGTTTCAACTAAGTGGGAGTAAGCCGCTAAAATAACAAGCCGTGTATTGCGAGACATTTGGCGTGTTAGGCAAACTAGCACCTTGAAAAACTAGCACCTTGAAAAACGAGCGCCTTGAAAAACGAGCGCACTGAGCAACCAGCTCCTACTTGACGAACTGCCACGATCGCGGTCTCATCAGAGCACGCGTAGTCACATAACACATTGAGTCATACAACACATTGAGTCATCTAAACGGTAGCCCACATTTCAAACCAATATCCCACAAAAAAGACCGATAATGCCGTCAGCGCATTTCTAAGCAAAGCTCGCGCCATCAGAACAGTCGCGAAGCGTCAGCCCCGATTACTGTTTGCTCTCGATGCGACCGCGAGTCGCGAGCCCTCTTGGCAACAGGCCATGCAGCTCCATCGTGAAATGTTCGCGGCCGCCCAGTCGGGCACTGGACTCGCCATTCAGCTTTGCTATTACCGCGGTTTTGGAGAGTTTCAACACAGTCCTTGGTTGACCTCTGCGAACGAGCTATTAGCGCATATGGAAGCAGTGACGTGCCTAGGTGGCGCCACCCAAATCGCTCGGCTACTTAAGCATTATCTAAATGCAGCGACACCGGCCACCCCCGTGCGGGGGCTGGTTTTTATCGGTGACGCCGTCGAGGAAAGCCACGCGCAACTACTGAATTTAGCCGCTCAATGCCGTGTACGTAATCAGCCGCTCTTTCTGTTTCAGGAGGGCACGAACACAGAGGTAGCCGCCCTTTTTGAGCAAATGGCGCAATTAAGTGGTGGAGTTTACGCACGCTTCGATCACAATAGCGCTCACCGGCTCAAAGAATTGCTAGGCGCGGTGGCCAGATACGCGCAAGGTGGGCGAATTGCACTCACCAGTTCGGGTCGCGAGGGTGATAAACTACTGCTTGATCAATTGCCCAAAAAACCATCGCCCTAATGTTTTAGGAAGTCTGTTCAGCCTGCTGCATTAGCCGACCGATAACCTGCAAATTGAACAAGGTGTACCGTGCCTAGACTAATACTGTTACTCGCTATTGCGTTCGCGCTATTCATCCTAGTGAAGCGCGTGCAAGCCATGCCACCTCACAAACGACGCTCGGGTTACGTCCAGCTGATTTTAGGCGCTGCCGCCGTCGCGGCTCTACTACTCGCACTGACCGGAAAAATGCATTGGATCGGCGCGGCGCTAACTGGGCTTGCCGTTGTATTGAGGCAATCTCTGCCAGTTTTGATTAGGGCGTTCCCGCACCTCAACCAGTGGTGGCAGCGCCGGCAGGGCAATGCCAATGGCCAGCAGTCCGAAGTTAACAGTGCGATTTTACGCATGAAGCTTGACCACAGCAGTGGCGAGTTATCGGGCGAAGTCATCTTAGGGCCTTTCAAAGACTGGCTGCTTAGCGAAATGACGCGCGAGCAACTGTTGAGCCTTCTCGACTATTGCCGCAGTGAAGACGAAGATTCGACGCAGCTTTTGCTGAGTTATCTTGAGCAGCGCTTCCCCGACGGCATGGGCGACGACGCAGACCACAGTGACCAAGCGCGGCCCTCGCAAACAGAGATGAATCGCAGTGAGGCTCTCGCCATTTTGGGTTTAACCGAGGAAGCAAGCGAAGAAGATATCGTACAGGCCCATCGCAGTCTTATTCAAAAATTGCACCCCGATCGTGGCGGCAATAACTATCTCGCAGCCAAGATCAATGAAGCCAAAGATTTCTTAACCCGGTAAGTAGCAATTAAGCCTGCCACTGATTTTTTTCACATCATTTATTCAAGCAAGGGAACCTCTACACCATGAGCAATGTTTACATCATCCGTAATCACGATGGCCATTATTGGGGGCGCGGTAAGCGCTGGGCAGATGGACGCGATGTGAGCAAAGTCATGCACTTCCCACACCACGACGAAGTCGCGAATACCGTTTTTGAGCTGAGTTCGAAAGACACCGCGCTTCGCTGCGAGACCGTCGCATTAGAACTGAGCGAAGGCAAATTACCCCCGCTTGACGTCTCGATGGTGCCCCTACCCGACGATGCGATTAATCAACTCCCCCTTGAAAATTCCGAACAAGCGCCTATTACCGAGGAACACGCCGTAACTGGCGACCAAACCGCGGCTATTGATGAACAAGCCGCAACTGACGAACAAACCGCGGCTACTGTGGAGTACTGAACGTGCGCATACTTCTTTTTCTAGCAACCAACTTAGCTGTTTTGGTGCTTGTCAGCCTGATCTTCAACTTATTGGGTTTCGAAAGCATTCTTATGGCCAATGGCGTCGACCTGAATCTTACAGCGCTGCTGGTCTTCTGCGCGCTGTTTGGTTTTGGGGGTTCGGCCATATCACTCTTCCTGTCTAAGTGGATGGCAAAGCGCGGCACCGGCACTTATATCGTTACCCAACCGCGAAACAACGATGAGCAATGGTTACTTGAGACCGTTCATCAGCTTGCGGATGAAGCCGGTATTGGTCGACCCGAGGTCGGTGTATTTCCCTCTGAAACCGCCAACGCATTCGCTACCGGCTGGAACAGGAATAATGCACTGGTCGCCGTAAGTGCCGGGCTGTTAAGGCGCTTTCAACCCAATGAGGTTCGTGCGGTACTTGCCCATGAGATCGGTCACGTGGCCAACGGTGACATGGTTACACTGACGCTCATACAAGGAGTGGTGAATACCTTTGTCATGTTCTTTGCCCGCATCATAGGCCATACCGTCGATCGCNTTGTTTTTAAAACCGAGCGAGGCTATGGCATTGGCTACTTCATCGTGACGATAGTCGCAGAGATAGTGCTAGGTTTCCTCGCGAGCATGATTGTTATGTGGTTTTCTCGCTTTCGAGAATACCGAGCAGACGCCGCTGGAGCCTCGCTCACCACGTCTAATGACATGATCGCCGCACTCCAGCGCCTGCGCGTAGAGCAAGGTATGCCTAGCGAGCTNCCCGGAGAGCTCACTGCATTTGGGATCCGGCCCGGCACATCTAGCCTCGGCCAGCTGTTGCGCTCCCATCCACCGCTAGAGGATCGAATCCGAGCACTGCAATCATGAATAAAAGATGGAGAGCGCTTCTCATCACGCTTGCCGCGTTAACGCCGCTGGCAAATGCGGCCGAGACTGATACCGCAAGCACGGCCGACCTCGCTGCCGCGCCTAGCTACTTGAGCTTCGCTACCGATGACGAGCGCAACACCACAGAAATTTTCAGCAAAGCAAGCCCCGCAGTCGTCTCCGTCACCAGTAGCGCGCTTCGCCGAAATTTATTCTCCCTCAACGTCGCAGAGATTCCTAAAGGCGCAGGGTCTGGTTTTATATGGAGCGATAGCGGCTTAATTGTGACTAACTTCCATGTTGTTGCCGGGGCCGACAAGCTGACGGTATCAATCCAAGATCAGGGTGACTATGCCGCACAGGTTGTGGGAATTGCGCCTGAGCGAGATCTCGCTGTGCTGCGCCTAGAGAACCCCCCAGAAGGTCTTCAACCTCTGCCACTGGGCGACTCTTCGGAGCTATCAGTGGGTCGAAAAGTACTCGCTATTGGAAACCCGTTTGGACTCGACTCATCGCTCACGGTTGGCGTGGTGAGCGCGCTCGATAGAGAAATAGCCTCACCCAGTAATCGCCGTATTCAAGGTGTTATTCAAACCGATGCCGCCATCAATCCAGGCAACTCAGGTGGCCCGCTGCTCAATTCGCTTGGTCAAGTCATAGGGGTTAATACCGCCATCTTCTCACCGAGTGGCGCCAGTGCAGGCATTGGCTTTGCCATACCCGTCAACATGGTTAGAGAAGTCATTCCGCAGCTCATTGCCTACGGCAAGATATTGCGTCCTATATTGGGGATAGAGCTCGCCAGTGACCAATGGACTCGCCGTTACGGTGTTAAAGGCGTGGCTATAG
>JGI26082J51739_10001540_pt1 | contig 14417 bp, 14 predicted proteins | sample SaaInl5LU_22_DNA_FD_51739 | JGI IMG/M metagenome (IMG submission 51739)
GTGTTCTGGGCGGGCTAAGCATTTTGCTCACGCTGCAAAATGACCGTGCCTTCATGCATCGCTTGATGCGACGGGGGCGCGCATGAGTGTAAAAACCCTGAACCTCTATTTGACCGGCAAATTTTTCCTTTGGCTGATGATTACCAGTTTGGCGTTTCTCGCTTTAGCAACTCTGGGTGATTATTTGGAAATGGTCGCCTTCGCCAGTCGGCATGGGCAAGGCAGTGTGGCCGCTTTGTATTATACCGGGCTGCGCATGCCACTGGTGTTTTTGCAATTCGCCCCTTTTATTTTTCTATTTGGCACTGTTTTATGCCTCATTCGATTAAGCCAAGCGCAAGAACTTGTGGTCATTCGCGCCGCCGGTATATCGGTCTGGCAATTTCTCACACCGTTTATCGCCACATCGCTCATCATCGGCGGTTTATTGGTGGCTTTAGTTGAGCCGCTGGGCACGCATAATTTCAAAGCCTTCCAAGAGATTGAAAAGCAATTGTCGGGCCAGAAAGCGGAAGTGCAAATTTCTGATAATGGTATTTGGCTGCGTGAAGCATTGGCAGACGGTAGCTATATTCTGCATGGTCAGGCAGTGGTTGATTTAGACAAACAGATTTTCAACGACATAAGCGTCTTGATGTTTGACGCGCAAGGCGTGTTCACCCATCGCCTGCGGGCTGCAGGCGGGCAATTGCTCGACAATGTTTGGCAGCTAAAAAATGTTGAGATTATCGTCGCCGGCCAAGCGGTTGAGCGACGCCCCACACTGACCCTTGAATCGCAATTTGATGGAATGAACTTGGCGCAACAATTCAACTCGCCGAAAACCATCAATGTTTGGCAATTGGCCGATTATATTGCGCAAGCGCAAGCTGCTGGAAGCGACGTTGCGCGCCATGAGGTGCGCTTTCATTCTTTGATATCCCTGCCCTTTATGTTGGTCGCCATGGTGCTGGTCGCGGCATGCTTCTCATTGCCGACGGGGCGATTATTCAGCGCCAGTGCCACCATGGGCTCTGCGGTTCTGGCCGGTTTTGTGCTCTATATGGGGGCTGATTTCATTGCCAGCCTCGCCAGTTTGCACATATTGCCCCCATTAATCGCCAGTTGGACGCCAAGTTTGATTGCCGGTCTGCTCGCAGTGGGTTATTTATTGAGCGCCGAAGATGGTTAGGGAGACTATTTATGAGCACGCTTGAACTGGGGACGAATATGCCTGCGGCCAGCCACGAGGCTTGGCTTGATGCCGTTGACGCGGCTTTGCGCGGCAAATCACTGGACAGTTTGGTCAGCACTGACCTCGGCGGCTTCACCCGCCAACCGCTCTACACACAAGAGGCAATGGCCGATGACAATGTGAGCGGCCTGCCCGGTTTTGTGCCCTATACACGCGGCGCGCGGGCGGTGAATGATAAATTTCTACCGTGGCAGATTGCCCAGCGCCTGACACCGGGCCGCAAGGGCAGCGACCAAAAAGCCGTGATGACTGATTTGAATGGTGGCGTTAGCGCTATCATGCTGGATTTCTCGCAGCAGCTGCCGACACTGGCGCAGCTCGATAAATTGCTCAATGAGGTGATGCTTGATATCGCGCCGCTGTCCNTCAATTTGGCGGCGCATGGCATGCAAGCGGCAGAGCTTATTATTAGCCTGCGGGAACACCGCAANCTGGCGTCTGATGTNGTTGGCTTTTTAAACCTCGACCCGCTATCGGCGCATGTGCGCTATGGCGCGGCNATTGACCTTGATATGTCGCGGTTGATCGCGATAAGCCAAGCCCATCAAGGCTTGCGCTTAATGACCGCCTCAGGTGCCACATGGCACGACCTTGGCGCCAGTGTGGTGCAAGAATTGGCTTGGGTCGCGGCCAGTATCACCGAATATGTGCGCCAGTTTGATGCCGCTGGCCTCGCCCCTGAACAGGCCTTGCCAAAAATCACCATATGCTTGGCGACGGACGGCGACTTTTTCGCCAGCCTGGCAAAAATTCGTGCCGCGCGGCTGATCTTTGCCAATATTGCCGCCAATCTCGGCAGCGCCACAGCACCGCAAATTCATGTCGAGACCAGCCTGCGGGCTTTGTCGGATGTCGACCCATGGGTCAATATTCTGCGCGCCACTGTATCTGGCATGGCCGCTGGTATTGCCGGTGTCGACATGATGACCATTGCCGCGTGCACCGCCACCAGCGCCAGCGACAATGAACTAACCCGACGCATTGCCCGCAATACGCAAATTATTCTGCAAGAAGAAAGCCACATCGGCCAAGTCGCAGATGCGGCGGGCGGCAGTTGGTATGTCGAAAGCCTGACGCAAGATTTGGCCGANCAAGCTTGGGCCTTGTTCCAGCGCCTTGAAGCCGACGGCGGTTTNNCGCAAGCACTGGCAAAAGGTGAAATCAATCAGGCCATCGTCGCGCAGCGCGCAGCGTTTAATACAGCCATTGATAATCGCAGCCTGCCGCTGGTTGGGGTTAGTGAATTTCCCAATTTGGACGAAGCGCCTTTGGCGGCGGCGGTTGATACATCCGATGGCACGCTTGATGGTTTCCGCTTTGCGGCGCGTTATGAAGCCCTGCGCCGTGCCGCGCAAGCCAGTAAACCAAAGGTCTTTATGGCCTGTATCGGCAGCATGGCTAGCTTTACGCCACGGCTTAATTTGCCGCCAATTTATACGCCGTCGGCGGCTTGCATGCGGTCGCTGGCGCCGGTGGCAGCGATGTCGAGGCGATTGCGGCTGAGTTTAGTAAATCGACGCCAAAATTGCGGTGATTTGTGGCAGCGATGATGACTATGAAACATTGGCGCAGCCGCTGGCGGCGGCTTTGCGCAAGGCGGGAGTCATTCATTTGGCGCTAGCTGGCAAGCCACGGGCGATTGACGAGGTTGAAGATTATTGTTTCGCTGGCGGCCCGGCCTATGAGTTGTTGCGAAATATTCATAGCAAACTTGGCTTGGCGGAGTGAAACAATGACAAATTTTCCTGACTTTTCAAAAATTGCCTCAGCACCGATCACAAAACTGATTTCCATAGCTGGGAAAACGCCGCCCGCGACGCGCAAAACGCCAATGGTGCCACCACGCGGCAAACCCCTGAGGGCTTGGACATTAAGCCGCTGTACACCGCCAATGACACAGCCGAGCTGCCGCATTTGGATAGTTTTCCCGGCATTGCGCCTTATATTCGCGGCCCCTATGCGACCATGTATGTCAACAAACCATGGACCATTCGCCAATATGCCGGTTTTTCAACGGCAGAGGAATCCAATGCGTTTTATCGGCGTAATTTGAAGGCTGGGCAAAAGGGTCTGTCGATTGCCTTTGATTTGGCCACGCACCGTGGCTATGACAGCGACCACCCGCGCGTGTTTGGTGATGTCGGCATGGCCGGTGTGGCGATTGACTCGATTTTGGATATGCGCAAATTATTTGCCGGCATTCCGCTCGATACGATGAGCGTTTCCATGACCATGAATGGCGCAGTTTTGCCGATTATGGCGCTGTATATTGTGGCCGCCGAAGAACAAGGCGTTTCACCAGAGAAACTAGCCGGCACCATTCAAAATGATATTTTGAAAGAATTCATGGTGCGCAATACCTATATCTACCCGCCAAAATCATCGATGCGTATCATCTCCGATATTTTTGCCTATACGTCACAAAATATGCCGAAGTTCAATTCGATTTCGATTTCCGGCTATCATATGCAAGAAGCCGGTGCGACGGCTGATTTGGAATTGGCCTATACGCTGGCCGATGGGGTGGAATATGCCCGCGCGGGTATTCATGCCGGATTGGACATTGATAAATTCGCCCCGCGCCTGTCGTTCTTCTGGGCCATTGGCATGGATTTCTTTATGGAAATCGCCAAAATGCGCGCCGCTCGTCTATTGTGGGCGCAATTAATGCAGGGGGTTGGTGCCAAAAATGACAAATCATTGGCCCTACGCACGCATTGCCAAACCTCTGGTTGGAGCTTAACAGCGCAGGATATTTACAATAATGCCGTGCGCACGTGTATTGAGGCCATGGCCTCGACCCAAGGGCACACGCAGTCATTGCACACAAATAGTTTTGACGAAGCCCTCGCTCTGCCGACCGACTTCTCAGCCCGCATTGCGCGCAATACGCAATTATTGCTGCAAATGGAAAGCAATACCACCAAAGTTATTGACCCATGGGGCGGTAGTTATTTTGTTGAGCGGCTGACGCATGATTTGGCAGCCCGAGCGCTTGGCCACATTCGTGAGGTCGAAGAAATGGGCGGCATGGCGGCAGCGATTGAAAAAGGCATTCCGAAGATGCGCATTGAAGAAGCCGCCGCCCGCACGCAAGCGCGGATTGATAGCGGGCGACAAACCGTTGTTGGTGTCAATAAGTTCAAACTGCAAAATGAAGACCCTGTCGATGTGTTGAAAGTGGATAATTCAGCGGTGCGGCAAGCACAAATCGAGCAATTGAAAGAATTGCGTGCCAGCCGCGATGAAGCTCAAACCAAAGCAAGCTTGGAGGCGCTAACCAAAGCGGCAGATAGTGGGCAAGGCAATTTGCTGGCACTGGCTGTCGATGCGGCCCGCGCCAAAGCCACCGTCGGCGAGATCTCAAGCGCTTTGGAAGTGGTATATAATCGCCACGAGGCCAAACCGCAGGTGATTTCCAATGTCTACCAACAAGACTTTGGTGTCGATAATCCATCGATTGTCAAAGTCCGCGATATGATTGCCCGTTTTTCTGACCGCGAAGGCCGCGCCCCTAGCGTCTATGTTGCCAAAATGGGGCAAGACGGCCATGACCGAGGCCAAAAAGTGGTGGCCACAGCTTTGGCTGATTTGGGCTTTGATGTGATTACCGGCGCCTTATTCCAAACACCAGAAGAAGCGGCCCGTGACGCGATTGCCGCCGGCGCCCATATTGTTGGCGTCAGCTCATTGGCGGCGGGTCACTTGACGCTGGTGCCAGAATTGAAAGAGGCGCTGGCCGCGCAAGGCAAAGACGATATGATGGTGATTGTTGGCGGGGTTATTCCGCCGCAAGACTTCCAAGCGCTGCGCGATGCGGGGGCTAAGGCGATTTTCCCACCCGGCACGGTGATTCCAGAAGCGGCCGAGGAATTAATCACCGTATTGACGGCGCATTTGGGGCACAATGAAGCGCCATAAGGTTAATCGCGAACCCGAATAAGCCCTTCTTGCGCGGTTGAGCAAATCAGCTTGCCGTCTTGGGTGAAAAAATGGCCAAAATTCATGCCGCGTCCACCAGCTGAGGCTGGCGAATCTTGCACATAAAGAATCCACTGATCGGCTTGAAACGGATGGTAGAACCACATGGCGTGGTCGAGACTGGCGGATTGCAGTTTCGGATTCATATAGCTCAATGCATGCGGCCGTAAACATGTGTCCAATAAGGTCGTGTCCGACATATAGGCCAGCATGGCTTGATTGGCTGGCACATCAGACGGCATGCCAGCATCGGCTTTGAACCACACCATATGTTTTGGTTCTAATACCTCCGGCTTAAAGATGTTTTTCGGCTCGACCGGACGCATCTCAAANGGACGGCGGCGTAAGAAACTNTCGCGCCACTCTTCTGGCACTTTTTCGGCTATTTTTTTGCGCAAGTCATAATCGCTGACCAAGGTCTCTGGGTCTGGCGCATCCGGCATATCGATTTGATGCTCGCGGCCGGTTTCTTCAACTTGATAGCTGGCCGACATATTGAAAATCTGCTTGCCGTGCTGAATCGCCACGACACGGCGAGAGGCAAAACTTTTGCCATCGCGGGCGGCATCGACTTCATAGATGATTGGCGTATTGGGGTCTCCCGGGCGCAGGAAATAACTATGGAAAGAATGNCAGNTCATATTGTCGACCGTATAGCTTGCCGCGCTTAATGCTTGCCCCAGCACCTGCCCGCCAAACACCCGTTGGCGTTGNTCATTGGGGCTTTGCCCGCGAAACAAATTGACTTCGAGGCGCTCTAATTTGAGCAGTTTAAGAATATCATCAAGCGTTTGGTCCATAGCACCGCCCTCGGTTCTGATGTGAAATTATAAATGAATGACGCGCTTACTTACGCAAAGAGTCCGGCGCAGCGGCGGGGACAATGGTCACACTCTCACCGCAACCACAGGCATCGGTTTGGTTTGGGTTGTTAAAAGTGAANCCAGACGACATGACGGATTCTTGAAAGTCCATCTCCGTTCCCAGCAAAAACAAAATNGCTTTCGGGTCGATCAATATGGTCACCCCTTTATCCTCAACCACTTCGTCGAGCGCTTGTTTGTCTTCGCAATAATCCATTGTGTATTCGAGGCCAGCGCATCCACCGTTTTTCACCCCAAGGCGAATATAACGGCGGCCTTTTTCGTCGCTCGCAATGACTTCTTTGACGCGCTCAGCAGCACGCTGGGTCAAACGAATGGCTTTTGGCATTTCATAGACTTGGCTCATCACATTTCCTATCCCTAAAACATATTCAGGGCGACACGGGCCTCGTCGGACATTCGACTTGGATCCCATGGCGGATCGAATGTCATATTTACCATAACATCGCCCACCCCGTCCACTGACCGAACCGCATCTTCAACCCAGCGCGGCATATGTTCTGCCACTGGGCAGCCTGGCGCCGTCAATGTCATATCAATGGTCACATCACGGTCATCTGATACATCGACCTTGTAAATCAGACCAAGCTCATAAATATCAACCGGAATTTCAGGNTCATAAACGCTTTTCAGCGCACCAATNAGATCATCGGTGAGNGCNGCCATTTCTGGCGATAAATCTTCAATCGCTACTGGCCCCTCAGCCTCTTGCGCCGGTGCTTGTTGCGGGTCACTCGTATCGATGATCGGCATTTGATTTTTTTCGTCTTCCATTTGATTATCCAAAAAACGCAATCGCTTTGCTCAAAGAAGCAGCTAAGGCGTCAACCTCCTCATGGGTGTTATAAATTGCAAATGAGGCGCGCGCAGTGGCCGGCACGCCAAAATGTTTCATCAACGGTTGCGCGCAATGGTGACCGGCGCGAATGGCCACGCCACTGCGATCCATCACCATTGCCAAATCATGCGGGTGCACGCCGTCTACGCTAAATGAGACAATGGCGCCTTTATCGGGCGACGTGCCATAAATCTTCACGCGATTAATCGCCCCGACAGCCTCCATGGCATGGTCACGCAGGGCGTTTTCATGCGCCTGCATATCGTCAAAACCAATGGCCTGCATATAGCTCACGGCCGCGCCCAACCCGACCGCTTCAATGATCGGCGGCGTGCCAGCCTCAAACCGATGCGGCGCGTCGCCATAGCTGACAGCGTCAAGACTAACTTCGCGGATCATCTCACCGCCACCGCGCCAGGGGCGCATGTCATTGAGCAAATCAGCCTTGCCGTAAAGAACGCCAATACCGGTTGGGCCAAATACTTTATGGCCTGAGAAAACGTAAAAATCGCAATCCAGCGCTTGCACATCGGTCGGCAAATGCACCGCCCCTTGGCAGCCATCGAGCAAAATTGGCACGCCATGGGCATGCGCCATATCAATCAATGTCTTGGCCGGTGTGATGGTGCCTAGCGCATTTGACATTTGCGTCAGCGCTACAAATTTCGTCCGCGGGCTGAAAGCCGCAGCATAGGCGTCCATATCCAACTCGCCCAATTCATTGACCCCGACCCATTTCAAAACCGCACCATGACGCTCGCGCATGAAATGCCATGGCACAATATTCGAATGATGTTCCATGACTGACAGGATAATCTCATCGCCTTCACTAATGCGCGGCTCAAGATAGCCATAGGCGACCAAATTAATCGCATCTGTCGCCCCGCCAGTGAAAATGATTTGCTGGTCGCTGGCGGCATTGAGAAATGAGGCCACTTGCCCACGCGCCGCTTCAAAAGCATTGGTCGCGGTGTTCGACAAATAATGCAACCCACGGTGAACATTGGCATATTCATATGTTGAAAATGACTGCATGCGTTCGGTCACCTGCAATGGCTTTTGCGCCGAGGCGGCATTATCTAGATAAACCAGCGGCTTATCATAGACTTGCGTCGCCAACACCGGAAAGTCAGCGCGAATTTTAGCAACGTCAAACGGCATGATCGGCCTCCAATTTTGTCAGGGTCAGGGCAGAAATTTTCTGCTCAATATGGCGCCGCAAAACATCGGCCAGCGCCTTGTCGTCACAGTGAGTGAGCAATTGCTCAACAAAGCCAGTAATCAATAATTGCCGCGCGCTGGCTTCATCAATGCCACGGGCGCGCAAGAAAAACAGCGCGTCGGCGTCAATTTCACCAATCGCCGTGCCATGCGCACAGGCCACGTCATCGGCATAAATTTCCAATTCTGGCTTGGCGTTTATTTCCGCCTCGCTCGACAACATCATGGCGCGCGCTTGCATTTGCGCGTCGACCCTTTGCGCGTCGCGCTGGACTATCACCTTGCCCTGAAAAACCCCGCGTGCGGCATCCGCCAGCGCCTGATGCGACGTCGTATGACTATGCGTATCGGCGGCTTGGTGCTCAATGGTATAGGTCACGTCATTATGGCTCACCGCACGGCCCAAAATCGCGCTGTGCAAGTCGGCTTTGGCGCCAGCTTGCTGCAATTTAACATGGGTCGCGTGACGAGCTACATCGCCGCCCGTCAATAAGGTCATTTGCTTGAATTGCGCATTGGCCGCTAGATCTGCGGTGCAATGGCCAACATATTGGCCGGACTGCTGTATGTGGACCAAAGTCAGTTGCGCATCAGCAGCCAGCTCAACGTGCCAAATAACATTGCTATAGCCAAGTGCTGCATGGTCATCGACCACAGTCGCTTTGACGCCCGCGCCCAACTTCACGCGATGCATGAAGTGCTGCGTTTCCGAGCCTTTTGTTTCAATAACAACAATGGTTTCTGGAGATTTATCGAAGTTTAAGGTAACGCCGTTTTCAGCCAGCGCGTGATTGTACAGAGTCATCGCATCAGCCGATAAATCAGCCTCTGGCGCCACAAATTCAGCCGATAGCTGGGCCGCATCGGTACTTAATTGACCATTTTCAAAGACCAAATAATGCGGTTTCAGAGTGCTATAATCATTGCCAATCAAAGCCCCTGATGGGCTGCTTGCGCGTTTTAGCAAACGCGGCAAATCGGTGTAATGCCAGGCCTCGACCCGCCGCGTCGGCAGGCCCAATAGCTCGGCTTGTTGAAGGGCTTGCGCGCGCGCCTCTACATCACCGCTCAAATGCGGTTTGGCGCGTTCGAAATGGGCCAGCGCATTAAGCATGAGCCGCCTCATTGCCACGGTAATCAGCATAGCCAGATTTTTCTAACTCGAGAGCCAGCTCAGGCCCGCCAGAGCGGACAATGCGGCCATTCGCCATGACGTGCACCACATCGGGTTTAATAAAGTCTAACAGACGCTGATAATGGGTAATCACCAACATGCCACGCTCGGGACTGCGCTGCGCATTAACCCCTTCGGCAACGATTTTGAGCGCATCAATATCAAGCCCACTATCGGTCTCATCAAGGATTGCTAATTTCGGTTCCAGCATGGCCATTTGCAAAATTTCATTGCGCTTTTTCTCGCCGCCGGAAAACCCAACATTCAGCTGACGCTTCAGCATATCGTCATCCATGCCCAGCGCCCGCGATTTTTCGCGCGCCAAACGNAGNAAGCTNGCCGCGTCCATTTCGTCTTCCCCGCGACCACGCCGTACCGCATTCAAAGCGGTTTTCAAAAACGTCATATTGGTCACNCCCGNNATCTCTAGCGGATATTGGAAGGCCAGAAAAAGGCCCGCAATGGCGCGTTCTTCGGCCTGTANATCAGCCAAATCCTGACCATCAAACTGCATCGAACCGCCGGTGATATCATAGCCGTCTTTGCCAGACAGCACATAAGACAGGGTCGATTTGCCAGAGCCATTGGGCCCCATAATGGCATGCACTTCACCGGCTTGAATGGTCAAATCAAGACCCTTCAAAATTGCCTTATCGCCAATCCCCGCCTGCAGATTACTAATTTCCAACAACGCACTCATCCAACACTTCCTTCTAACGATATACCAACCAGTTTTTGCGCCTCGACGGCAAACTCCATCGGCAGGTTTTGTAAAACATCACGGCAAAAGCCGTTAACAATGAGTGCCACAGCTTCTTCGGGGTCGAGCCCACGCTGGCGGCAGAAAAATAATTGATCATCACTGATTTTCGACGTCGTCGCCTCATGCTCCAACACGGCGCTGAGGTTTTTCGCTTCAATATAAGGCACGGTATGGGCGGCGCATTGATCACCAATCAGCAAGCTATCGCATTGGGTAAAATTACGCGCATTGGCGGCTTTCGGATGCACACTCACCTGACCGCGATAAGCATTTGACGACCGACCAGCAGAAATCCCTTTGGAGATGATTTTGCTCGACGTATTACGCCCCAAGTGAATCATTTTGGTGCCGCTATCGACTTGCTGCAGATTATTTGAAATGGCGATGGAGTAAAACTCGCCGGAACTATCATCGCCGCGCAAAATACATGATGGGTATTTCCAAGTCACTGCCGAACCGGTTTCAACCTGCGTCCAACTAATGCGGGCGCGCGCCTCACGGCAGTCACCGCGCTTGGTGACGAAATTATAGATGCCGCCCTTGCCTTCAGCGTCGCCGGGATACCAATTTTGTACCGTCGAATATTTAATCTCTGCATCTTCCAAAGCGACCAATTCAACAACCGCTGCATGCAATTGATTTTCATCGCGCATCGGCGCCGTACAGCCTTCAAGATAGCTGACGTAGCTGCCCTTATCGGCAATCACCAGAGTGCGTTCAAATTGGCCCGTATTGGCCTCATTGATGCGGAAATAAGTCGACAATTCCATCGGGCACCGCACGCCCGGCGGGATATAGACAAATGAGCCATCGGAAAAAACCGCCGAATTAAGCGCCGCGTAATAATTATCTGATTTGGGAATAACGGAGCCAAGATATTTTTTCACCAAATCTGGATGCTCTTTTACCGCTTCGGAGAAGGAGCAAAAAATAATCCCCTCTTTGGCCAATTCATCGCGGAAAGTGGTGCCAACGGAGACACTGTCGAATACCGCATCAACCGCCACTTTGCGCACACCGGCCAGCATTTCTTGCTCAATCAACGGAATGCCTAATTTCTCATAGGTGCGCAATAATTCTGGATCGACCTCATCAAGGCTTTTGGGGCCATCTTCCATGGATTTCGGCGCCGCGTAATAGCATAAGTCTTGGAAATCAATTTGCGGATAATGCACATGCGCCCATTTGGGTTCATCCATGGTGCACCAGCGCTCATAAGCGTCAAGACGCCAAGCCAGTAACCATTCGGGCTCGCCCTTTTTGGCTGAAATAAAGCGCACAATGTCTTCGCTCAAACCATTGGGCGCCCGATCGGCGTCAATGTCGGACTCAAACCCATATTTATAGTGCTCGCCGCCAAATTTGGCGACTTGCTCGACGGTTTCGCGATCAATGGTTGATTTTGCTTCACTCATATCTACTCCGCTGCCAGTTCTCTGGCTTTGTGGGCCAAATGGTCCCACGACTCGACTAATTTTTCTGCGTCCTCGGCTTGCGATGCCCAACCGAAACTAACGCGCAGCACCGCTTGCGAGAGATCGTTCGCAACCCCCATGGCGTCAAGCACATGACTGCGCGACACCTTGCCGCTGGAACAGGCCGATCCAGCGCTGACGGAAATGCCAGCCAAATCTAAGGCCATGACCAATGTCTCTGAGCGCAAGCCTGATAAAGCAAAACAACTGGTATTGGCCAAACGCGGCGCCTCGGCCCCGAAAACCACCACATCGTCAAAACTGGCGCGTAAAGCCTTTTCCATGCCATCGCGCCACGCAGCCAATTCGGCAAATGAGGCAAGTGCTGCATGACTGGCGGCAGCAGCGGCGGCAAAACCTAAAATGCCGATAATATTTTCAGATCCAGCACGACGGCCCAGCTCTTGCCCGCCGCCAACAATATGCGACGGCGTCACCAGCCCTTGGCGAACGATTAAAGCGCCTGTGCCCATTGGCGCGCCTAATTTATGCCCCGATAGGCTCACGCCATCACAGCCCAAGGCGGCGATATCAATTGGCATTTTTCCGGCTGCTTGCACTGCATCGCAAAACAGCAAACTGCCATGCGCCTTTACCCGAGCGCTGATTTCTGCCACCGGTTGAATAACCCCGGTTTCATTATTGGCCAACATCACGCACACCAAGGCCGGTGCCGGATTTTCTAGAGCCTTGTCCAAAGCCGTTAAATCAAGCTGCCCGTCGGCGCTGACTGGCAACACCTCAACCGGCAAATGACTGGCCGCAGCGGCTGATAAAACCGCCGCATGTTCAATGGCACTGACCAGAATACGCTCAACCGGCCCGGCCGGTGCGGCTGATAATTTCATCGCCATATTGCACGCTTCCGTGCCACCGGAAGTGAAAATGACTCCCTCCGGCTTGGCATTGCATAGGGCGGCGATTTGTCGACGCGCGCCATCAATCAGCGCCCGCGCTTGGCGGCCCTCATAATGCACGGAGGACGGATTACCGGCCTGCAGACCGTCAATCACCGCGGCGCGGGCTTCCGGCCGTAGCGGCGCGGTTGCATTATAATCAAGATAGACCCGGCTCATCAGCGACCACCGGCTTGTTTGAATTGCGAGACCTGCTCGCAAAATAAAGGCTCCGGCGCATAATTTTATTGCCAGCCACCACATCGGCCAGCGAGACGCCATTGAGAAAAGCGTGAATATGCGCGCCCAATTCGGCCCAAAGATCATGCGTCAAACAGCGTGCGTGCTTGCCCAAACAACCGCTGGCAATCTGGCAGCGTGTCACTTCGACCGGTTCATCGACCGCGCCAATGACGTCGCCAATGCGAATATCGCTGGCATTTTGCGCCAATACATAGCCGCCATGGGCTCCACGCTGACTATTGACCAATTTGGCCCGCCGCAAATCGCCGAAAATTTGTTCGAGATAGCTCAATGAAATTTCTTGCCGTTCGGCAATTTCAGACAGGCGAAACGGGCCTTGACGACCCTGTTTTTGCTCCTGTGCCATGTCTGCCATGGCCATAACGGCGTATCTGCCGCGTGTTGAAAGTTTCATAAGCCTATGTTTCTATTAATATTTTACGAAAAACCTTGCTTTTTACATGAGCTTTTCGCTATCACTGCCTCACACGGGATATAGGTATTCCGACTAAATTAGTCAAGATTAGCGTTTCAGGAGTGTCAAGCCAATGCCAGAAGTCATTTTTAACGGACCAGAGGGGCGCCTTGAGGGCCGCTTTACACAGAACAAAAAGCCCGGCGCGCCNATTGCGATGATTTTGCACCCTCTGCCGCAATTGGGCGGCAATATGAATAATCCGGTGACCTATNAGCTATATCATCAATTTGTTGATCGCGGCTTTTCCGTTTTGCGCTTTAACTTCCGCGGTGTCGGTCGGAGCCAAGGCGAATTTGACANTGGTATTGGCGAATTATCCGACGCCGCCTCAGCCCTTGATTGGTTGCAGTCGCTGACCGGCGACGCCCGCCAATGTTGGATTGCCGGCTATAGTTTTGGCGCCTGGATTGGCATGCAATTGCTGATGCGTCGTCCAGAAATCTCTGGTTTTATCTCCGTCGCCCCACCGGCTAATTTTTATGACTTCACCTTCCTTGCTCCGTGCCCAGCCTCAGGCATTATTGTGCACGGCGATGCTGACCGCATTGTGCCAAAAGATGACACGGAAAAATTGGTCGAGCGTTTGCAAGCGCAAAAAGGCATTACGGTGAATTATGAGAACATCAAAGGGGCCAATCACTTTTTTGAAAATGATATGGACACGCTGAATAAAACCATTGGCGATTATCTCGACAAGCGTATTCCAGAAATCGGCGAAATCTAAGCTTTGAATAAAATCCCGCCGGTCAATGGCTGGCGGGCACCGGTTGTTTGCGGCAAGGTGAGCGGCAAGCCACGCAAAGAACGCGCCGCCAACCATGCAAAGGCTTGCGCCTCTAGGGCGTCGCCGGCCCAACCCAAATCATCGCATAGGACGACCGCGCAACCACTGACACGGCTGATGTGCTGACACAAGCTTGCATTGTGTCGACCGCCGCCACACAGAATGAGACGGGACGGCTGTTGCGGGCATTGCGCCAAACCAGCGGCCAGCGCTTGAGCGCTAAAAGCCGTCAAGGTCGCGGCGCCATCTGCCGCTGACAAATGCGCCACCGGGGCCAAATCAAAATCTAGACGATCGAGCGATTTCGGCGGTGCTTTGGCAAAATAATCATGCTGCATAAGCGCTGCCAGCGCTGCCTCATCAACTTGCCCTTGCGCCGCCAAAGCGCCATTGGCGTCATAGGCGTGGTCGGTGTTTTGCACCATCCAATCATCCAAAAGCGCATT
>JGI26082J51739_10001545_pt1 | contig 14382 bp, 16 predicted proteins | sample SaaInl5LU_22_DNA_FD_51739 | JGI IMG/M metagenome (IMG submission 51739)
CTCCTAAGCCTTTTACGCTTTCCGATGAAGATTTCGATGGTAAGGTTATTTATACAAACGAAGATCTGGATGATGTATTTGATGATGAGTAGCATGATAAGACCCGATTGGCCCGCACCGCAAAAAGTGAAAGCTATTCAAACGACTCGCAGAGGAGATTTAAGTCAAAACCCACCCTATGCTGATTTCAATTTAAGCGATCAAGTAGGTGGTGATAATCATTTTGTGGCACAAAACCTTCAACGCCTTCAGGAATATTTGCCTGCTCAAGTGTCATGGTTGGATCAAGTGCATGGGGTAGAAATCCTAGACCTCCCAAGTGAGAAGGTACGAAATGCTGACGGTGCCTTTACCACAAAAGAAAAGGTTGTTTGTGCTATAAGAACCGCTGACTGTCTCCCTATATTGTTTACCGACGATAAAGGATCGTTTGTGGCAGCTATTCATGCTGGATGGAGGAGTCTCGGGCTAGGCATTGTAGAGAAAGCTATTAAAAAAATGACTAATGGAAATAAAATAATGGCTTGGCTTGGTCCATGTATTAGTCAGAATAAGTTTGAGGTAGGACGGGATGTGTTTAACTGTTTTGTAGCAAATGATCCGTCAACTGAAGGTTTTTTTAAATTACACCATAATAAATTTTTATTAGATCTTCCCGGCGTAGCCCACCTTAAACTCAAAAAATTAGGTGTGGATTGGGTTTATGGGAATGGAATTACTCAAGAATATTGCACCTACCAGCAAGCGGATACCTTTTTCTCCTACCGAAGAGAGAAAAATACAGGAAGAATGGCCACACTCGCTTGGATTGATAGTAACTAGCTCTATCATCTTCCTGCACTTCAAACTATAATATGCGGAAATTATGGCTAACTTGACAACACTTTTCTGGATCATTGGTACCTGTTTTGCAGGGGGGGCGTTGAGCCTTATTTTTGCTTTTTTGTTTTTAAGAAAAGCGAATGCGACCATTCTAACCAACATGGTAAGTCTCGCGGTAGGCACTCTACTGGGTGCCGTTTTTTTGGAAATACTACCTCACGCCTTGGAATTATCCTCAGACTTTCACCTCACCACCTTAACGGTTCTTATAGGTATACTTATCTTTTTTGTCTTAGAGAAGCTATTAATTTGGCGTCATTGTCATGGAAGTCACTGTGAAAATCATTCACCTGACGTACATTTCGAGAGAAATAAAAAAGGCAGCTTTGTACTGATAGGGGACTTATTTCATAATTTTATTGATGGAAGCCTTATTGCTAGTGCATTTCTTTTTGATATCAGACTGGGCCTGGTTACCTCGTTAGCAATTTTTGCCCATGAAATTCCTCAGGAGATGGGAAATATCTCCATATTAGTAGAATCCGGCTTCAAGAAAAGTAAAGCCATTTTGTTTAATTTGATTGCTAGTATGGCAATGGTTGTAGGGGCTATTCTTGCCTATTATTTAATCGATTCAGTCAGTGAATTACTTCCTTTGCTACTGGCTTTTGCGGCATCTAGCATGATTTATGTTGCAGTTTCTGACTTGATCCCTGGCCTACATAAAAAAACCCAGCCCAATGAATCTATTATGCAAGTGGTAATGATAGTGATTGGTGTCAGCATAATTTACATTATTCATCTTTACCTTCATTAGATGACAATACCTACCGACTACCACGCCCCAAAAATTGGATTTATTTCCTTAGGATGCCCAAAAGCTGGGTCTGATACGGAAAAGATGCTCAGCCAAATTAAAGCGGAAGGCTATGAGATTGCAAATAATTACAAAGAGTCTGAACTGGTTATTGTTAATACGTGCGGTTTTATTGATAGTGCGGTAGAGGAGTCCCTTGATGCTATTTCAGAAGCATTAGATGAAAATGGTAAAGTCATTGTAACCGGTTGTCTAGGCGAAAGAAAAGAGGTCATAGAAAAGCGATTCAATAATTTATTAGCCATAACGGGATCCGAAGCATACAAGGAGGTTATGGAAGCCGTACATTTGCATGCACCTAAGCCTACCAATCCTCATATAGACTTGATTCCCCCTCAAGGCATACGCTTAACCCCAAAACACTATGCCTACATAAAAATTTCTGAAGGGTGTAATCATAAGTGCACATTTTGTATTATTCCCTCTATGCGCGGTAAATTGATAAGCCGACCTATAGGCGATATTATGCAAGAAGCGGAAAATCTGGTTAATTCTGGCGTTTCGGAATTGATTATTATCTCCCAAGATACCAGTGCTTATGGTGTAGACGTGAAATACCGCCCGGGTTTTTGGAATGGCCGACCTATAAAAACTGACCTATATAATTTAGCAAAAAGCCTCAGTGAGCTTGGAGTGTGGGTGAGATTTCACTATGTTTACCCCTACCCAAATGTCGATCGCCTAATCGAATTAATGGCATCAGGGTTAATACTGCCTTACATAGATGTGCCTTTTCAGCACGCTAATCCTACAATATTGAAATCTATGAAGAGACCAGCGAATGCTGAAAATAATCTTGAAAGAATAAATGGATGGCGAGCAATATGCCCAAACTTAACCATAAGAAGCACATTTATTGTAGGTTTTCCCGGTGAAACAGAAGAGCAATTTGAAGATCTCCTGGAGTTTCTTGAGTTAGCCCAACTAGACAGGGTAGGTTGCTTTACCTACTCCGACGTGGATGGAGCAACCGCCAATTTATTGGACAAACAAATCCCAGAGGACGTCAAGCAAGACCGATATATAAGATTTATGACGGTACAAAATGCTATTAGTAAAAAGAAGCTATTAAATAAAGTGGGTTCCGTTCATACGGTATTGATCGATGAGGTAGGTGAGGATTATGCAAAAGCAAGGTCATATGCTAACGCACCAGAAATTGATGGAAATATTTTCCTGGAGAATCCTGAGGGTTTAGAGGTTGGGGATATGTTAGATGTTAAAATTAAACGCTCCGAAGAGTATGATTTGTATGCAGGCCCTAATTAAGCGAAGGATATAGAGACGTGAAAGAAGTGATTACTCGATTTGCCCCAAGTCCCACAGGTTACCTTCATATTGGAGGAGCTAGAACTGCGCTATTTTCATGGGCCTACGCAAAAAAATATCAAGGTAAGTTCATTTTAAGGGTAGAAGATACCGATCTTGAGAGATCAACGCCTGAAGCGATTGAGGCAATCAAGGACGGGATGGAGTGGCTTGAGCTAGATTATGACGGCCCTATTTATTTTCAAACGCAGCGCTTTGAACGATACACTGAGGTTATTAATCAAATGCTAAAGGATGGACTTGCTTATCATTGTTATTCCTCAAAAGAAGAATTGGAGAAGGTAAGAGAAGCGCAGATGAGTTTAGGAAAAAAACCTAAATATGATGGAAAGTGGCGCCCGGAAACAAACAAAACATTGCCGAGCATCCCGGATCACANTAAGCCTGTGATCCGATTTAAAAATCCTACNGATGGGGCTATTTCATGGAAAGATTTAGTGAAAGGGGTGATTTCGATACAAAACCAAGAGCTTGATGATTTTATTATTGCTCGCTCCGATGGCTCGCCAACCTACAACTTTTGTGTGGTAGTGGATGATTGGGATATGAATATTAGCCATGTCATTCGTGGAGACGACCATATCAATAATACACCAAGACAAATCAACCTCCTTCATGCGCTTCAGGCACCAGTCCCAGAGTATGCCCACCTATCTATGATTTTAGGCAGTGATGGTCAAAAGCTATCTAAGCGACATGGAGCGGTGAGCGTCACTCATTATCGAGATATGGGGTATGTGCCTGAAGCAGTAAAAAACTATCTTGCCAGATTGGGTTGGAGTCATGGAGATGACGAAATTTTTAGCATGAAGGAATTTTGTGCTTTATTTGATTTTGATCATGTGACATCGTCAGCAGCCCAATTTAATGATGAAAAGTTAGACTGGTTAAACAATCATTATATTAANGCAATGGCTATTGATGAGCTAATTGAATTGCTTAATCCACCGAATAGCTACGATAAAGAACTCTATAAAAGTGCGGTTATGCTCTACCGAGATCGAGCAAAATCCTTAAATGAGATTGCGGAAAGCATCCACTATTTTTTTTCAGCACCTGTTATTAGTCAGGAATTATTAGAAAAATACATTAATGCCGATGGTATGCGTATGGTGGAAAATTTTATGCAAGGCTTAAATGAGAAAGTTTGGAATGATGAGAGCATTAATCAATACCTAAAAGATTTCGTTAAGGAAGAGGGTATTAAGTTTCCTATTATTGCCATGCCACTTAGGACTATTTTAGCTGGAACTGATCACACCCCTAGTGTTGGGAGTATAATAGCAATTATGGGAAAAAATGAGGTTAATCAACGATGGCAAGATTTTAAGAGCAACTATGACAATTAAGAGTACACATTTGCAAGATACCTTTTTAGATCAAGTGAGCGCAGAAAATATTGCTGTATCTATTTATTTACTAAACGGCATTAAGCTCCAAGGGCATATTGAATCTTACGATCAATACGTAATTGTGTTGAACGGATCAGCCCCCCAGCTTATCTATAAACATGCTATTTCAACGATTGTTCCTTCACAAAAAATTACCTTAAAGGGGTTATAAAAGCCATTAATGTTTGATAGACCTGAAGTTGGCGAAAAAGCTATTTTAGTTAATATTAACTTTAATAATATTAATCATGAAGAAGACACCACTGAATTAACGCAGCTCGTACTTAGTGCAGGTTTTGAGGTAGCAGACATTATAGAAAGCAATAAAAGTCAGCCGGATGCAAAGTATTTTATCGGCTCAGGCAAAGCCCAAGAATTAGTGACACTAAAAGAGGTTACCGAGGCATCAACCATTGTTTTTAATCATGAATTAACTCCATCGCAAGAGAGAAATATTGAAAAACTTACTGGTCTTCGTGTGTATGATCGTACGGCACTCATCCTCTATATTTTTTCCCAACGAGCAAAAAGTTATGAGGGGAAATTACAAGTAGAATTAGCCCATTTAGCTCACTTAGCTTCGCGCCTAACAAAGGGATGGAGTCATTTAGAAAGACAGAAGGGTGGGATAGGCGTAAGAGGTGGACCAGGAGAAAAGCAAATAGAGTTAGATAGACGTATGATTGGTATTAGAATTAAGCAATTAAAAGAAAAATTAAAAAAACTCGACAAACAAAGAGGTATGCAAAGACGTGCCAGAAGAAGGTCTAATGTATTAACAGTGTCGATTGTTGGCTATACTAACGCAGGTAAGTCCACCCTTTTTAATACGTTAACACATGAAAAAATTTTAGCGGAAGATAAGCTGTTTGCCACCCTTGATACCACATCAAGAAAGCTGTTCCTTGAACCCAACCACAAGCTGGTGATTTCTGACACCGTGGGTTTTATAAAGAATCTCCCAACCACTCTCGTTGAAGCATTTAAATCGACACTAGAGGAAGCTACCGATTCGGACCTTTTGATTCATGTTGTTGATGTCAGCAATAATAATAAATCAGAGCAAATAGTCGAGGTAGACAAAATTTTAAAAGAAATTAAGGCGAATGACTTACCGCAGATATTGGTGCTCAATCAGATTGATAAAATTCCGTTGAAAGCCATGTTTGACCGAGACGAGTATGGTACTATTTCAAGGATTCAATTGTCTGCAAAAACTGGAAATGGAATTGAATTTTTAAAGCAGGCATTAGTCGAATACGATGTAAACCTAACGAATGAGAGAAAAGGACAATATGCTTAGAAGTTTATTAAGATTAAATAGAAAGCCTCTGGCTGCCGGACAAGATGGACCACCNGATTTAGATGAATTGTTCAAGGACCTAAAGAATAAAGTCGATCGCATGTTTACTGGAACAGCAAAGAAGAGTGGAGGAAATTTTAATAATCCTCAAAGCATCAAACCAAGAGACCCTTTGCCCATAGGGCCCATATTAATTATTGTGCTTTTAGTGTGGATGGCTTCAGGATTTTATATCGTAGACCAAGGTCAACGCGGCGTGGTGCTGAGATTTGGTGAAAATACCGAAGTCAGCTTACCAGGACCAAGATGGCACATACCGTATCCGATTGAAACGGTAGAGACAGTTAACCTTGAGCAAGTGAGAACAATTGAGGTGGGTTACCGATCATCGGGTTCAACAGGAAGTGTGACTAACGAATTGCGAGAGTCATTAATGCTTACCGGTGATGAAAATATTATTGATCTTCAGTTTGCGGTGCAATATAACCTAAAGTCAGTTAAAGATTTCTTATTTAATAATCGCTCGGCTGAGAAATCAGTTAGAGGTGCTGCTGAGACAGCAATCAGAGAAGTTGTAGGGAAAAGTAAAATGGACTTTGTGTTGTATGAAGGGCGAGAGGAGATTGTTATTGGTACGAAAGCATTGATGCAAGATATTCTCGACCGCTATGCAACGGGTATTAATATTACTAGTGTTACCATGCAAAATGCCCAACCACCTCAGCAGGTTCAGGCCGCATTTGACGATGCAGTAAAGGCCAAGCAAGATCTGGAAAGGCAAATCAATGAAGGTCAGGCATACGCTAATGATATTATCCCTAAAGCCTCAGGAACTGCTTCTAGACTCATAGCTGAAGCCAACGGTTACCGAGTTTCTATTGAAAATGAGGCCTCGGGTAATGCCAGCCGTTTTGATCAGATCCTTACGGAATATAACCGCGCTCCAGAAGTGACACGAACAAGGCTTTTTTTAGAGGCTCAAGAGGGGATTATGTCGTCTGTATCGAAGGTAATTGTTGATCAGAAAGAATCAAACAGCCTCTTATACCTGCCTCTTGATAAGATTATTCAGCAGTCTAATTCGGCAAAAAATTCTGGGTTAGATCTAAGTAAGGCTAGTAATGACCCGGGTGGAAATATTTCCACTTCCGACGTCATCAACTCAATAACAGATAGATCACGTAGCGCCTTAAGAGCGCGAGAAAGGGATGGAAGGTAAAATCATGAGACAAATACCCCGTATTTTGGTTGTAATAATACTTTTATTAGTAGTGCTATCACTGTCTACATTTACGGTTGACCAAAGAGAGCACGCCTTAGTCTTTCGGTTAGGTGAGATCGTATCCGTCAAGCAAGAACCTGGACTTTATCTTAAGGCTCCACTTGTAGATAACGTAAAGTTCTTTGACAAGAGAATATTAACTTATGATTCAAGCAACCCGGACCGATTTATTACGAGTGAAAAAAAGAACGTGTTAGTTGACTCCTACATCAAGTGGAGAATTATCGATCCAGCAAAGTATTATGTGTCAGTCAATGGAGATGAAAGACAAGCAGAGCGACGATTAAACCAGACAGTTAATGATGGATTAAGGGCTGAGTTTGGTAAGCGAACTATCCTAGAAGTGATTTCTGGTGAGCGTTCGGAGATTATGGATATTCTCAGAGAACGTGCAGACAGAGATTCGCGTCAAATTGGGGTGGAGATATTGGATGTAAGGCTGAGAAGGGTTGATCTTCCTCAAGAGGTGAGTGAGTCGGTTTACCAGAGAATGGATGCGGAAAGAAAATCTGTTGCCAACCAGTTGAGATCGGAAGGTTTTGCTGAGTCAGAAAAGATACGGGCTGATGCAGAGAAACAGCGCGATATTATTATCACCGGAGCCTATAAAGATGCGCAAAAAATTAAAGGTCAAGGCGATGCTAAGGCTTCTCGTATCTATGCGGATGCTTTTTCAAAGAATAAAGAGTTTTATGACTTTTACCGTAGCCTCGAAGCCTACAGGAAAAGTTTTAGCGGAAAAGATGACATTATGGTCCTAGATGCGAGCTCTGACTTTTTTAAATACCTGCGTGGGTCTGAAAAAAAATAATTGCCTGAAACCTTAGCTATAGCATTTGGCCTATTTTTTTTATTGGAAGGTATTCTTCCTCTCATATTTCCCAGCATTTGGAGGGAAACATTTAAAAAAGTAACCGAATTTAATGATGGCCAAATACGTTTTTTTGGGTTTTTTTCTGTGCTTTTAGGCATAATGTTAATTTTAATAGCGAACTAATTTGTTATGTCTCAATGGCGACTTCCAAACAATCTTGAAGACTTGCTTCCTAGCAAAGCAATAAAGTTAGAAACATTCAGAAGGGCCCTTATCGACCTGTTTGCTAGTAATGGCTATCAATATATTATGCCATCGCTTCTGGAGTATGAAGAATCATTAAAGGCGCATGGTAAGGACTTGGATATTGATACCTATAAAGTAGTAGATCAACTGTCTGGTCGCATGATGGGAATAAGCTCCGACTTGACCACCCAAGCCTCCCGAGTAGACGCCTATCTAATGCAAGGTGCCGAAAAAGAAAGTAAATTATGTTACGCAGGGCCGGTACTCCGCACCAAATCCAAAAACGGCCATTCAAGAGAGTTATTCCAGGTGGGTTTAGAATATTTTGGAAGCGCCGCACCAGCTGCCGATCTTGAAGTTTTAACAATACTAATAAACTCATTACAGCTTTTGGGAATTAAAGAAATTACTATTGACTTGAATGACCTTTCCATCTTTCAGTCAATTATTCAGCACATTAATCTGAACGCTCAGGAAAAAGATGATCTTCTTCAGGCAATGATTTTGAAAGATAAGTCATCTGCTAGTTCATTACTNATTCAGCTAGGGAATAATAAACACGCAGATCAATTGCTTGCTTTGTTTAACTTATATGGTGACTCATCCGTGATTAAGGAGCTATCGGCGTTAGATCCAAGTAACAGAGTTTTAATGAATGCGATTAAAAAATTAGATGAGCTTGTTCTGGCACTAACAAATGTAGGTGCAAAAGTTACCTTTGATTTTTCTGATATTACAGGCTATCAATATCATAGCGGCTTGGTCTTTTCTGCCTATACGGATGGATTTACTGCCGCTATTGCTCATGGGGGCCGTTACGACAATCTAAATGAATCGTTAGGACTTAAGCGTCCAGCCACAGGCTTTTCGCTTGACTTAAGGTACTTGGTTAATAATTTATAAACTTAAAAAAAGAATACAATGCAAAAAAATGTAGTGGTTATTGGTACCCAATGGGGCGATGAAGGTAAGGGAAAAATTGTAGACTGGTTAACAGATCATGCAGGTTCGGTAGTGCGTTTTCAGGGTGGCCATAATGCAGGACATACACTTGTAATAGGGCAGGGAGATGACCAAAAAGAATTTAAACTCAATTTAGTTCCTTCTGGCATTATTAGAGATAATATCGAATGCTTCATTGGTAATGGCGTAGTGTTGGATATAAAACATTTGCAAAAAGAAATTGCTATGTTGGAGAATGATGGAATAGCAGTAAGAGATCGACTATTTGTTAGTCCTGGCTGCCCCTTGATTTTAGATTGTCACGTTAAGCTTGATCAAGCTAGAGAAGCAAAAAGAACAAACGATAAAAAAATTGGTACTACGGGAAAAGGAATAGGCCCTGCCTACGAAGACAAGGTATCGAGACGCGCTATTAAGGTTTATGATTTATTGAATCTCGATACTCTGAAACATAAGTTAAAGGATTTGCTGGAGTATCACAATTTCGTTCTAACAAACTATCTTGGTACTGACCCAATAAGTTTTGAGGAACAATGGTTAGAATTAGTCTCTCAAGCAGAATTTATTAAGCCATTTATTGTCGATGTCTCAGCTCGGCTCCATGCATTAAATGACGAAGGTAAAGGTATACTTTTTGAGGGAGCTCAAGGAGCACTACTTGATATTGATCATGGAACTTACCCATACGTTACATCTTCTAATTGTGTAGCAGGACAAGCATCAGCAGGGAGCGGCGTCGGCCCTAATATGCTTAATTACATCCTAGGCATTACTAAGGCTTATACAACCAGAGTGGGCGGTGGGCCTTTTCCAAGTGAACTCGATATAGACGATCAACGCAGTCCTGGATATCAAATGTCTCATAAAGGAAAAGAGTTTGGAACCGTCACACAGCGAAAAAGACGTTGTGGTTGGTTTGATGCAGCAGCCCTTAAAAGATCGGCCATGATTAATGGTCTTTCCGGACTATGTATTACTAAGCTTGACGTATTAGACGGTATCGATACGTTATATATTTGTGTTGGGTACCAGTCAAACGGAACCGAGTATGAACTATTACCTTTGGGTGCTGATCAGGTTGCAGATTGCAAACCGATATTAATTGAGATGCCTGGCTGGAAAGAAACTACCTTCGGAGCAAATCAATGGGATCAGTTACCCAACAATGCAAAAAACTATTTGTTGAAGCTTGAGGAATTATGTGGTGTACCACTTCACATAATATCTACCGGTCCCGAGAGAGATGAAACTATCATGCTCCATCATCCATTTGAGATAGCATAGCTATCTGTAGCCTGAATTCTATCATATGGATCAAGTAGACAAGATTATCTCCCCCAGTTGGATTTTTGTTGCTGAGGAAGGAGATANAGTTTTACAAGATCATTCTATTGTAGTAAATGATGGAAAAATTCTCGACATTGTTCCTACGATTGATGTTTTTTCCTTATACGAAGCCTCCGAAGCATACCAGTTAACCAATCATCTTATTCTCCCAGGCTTTATTAATGCGCATAGTCACAGCGCTATGTCACTTTTGAAAGGTTATGCTGATGATTTACCTCTAGATACTTGGCTCAATAATCATATCTGGCCAGCTGAAAGTCAGCATGTGGGCTTTGATTTCGTAAAAGATGGATCTTCCCTAGCTATTGCAGAAATGATTAAAGGAGGAACAACCACTTTTAATGATATGTATTTTTTCCCAGAAGCTACCGCAGAAGTTGTCAGCAAGGTAGGGATAAGGGCAAATATAGGACTTGGAGTGCTTGATTTCGCTACTAATTATGCGAATGACCCAGAAGATTACCTCACTAAAGGCTTTGCCTTTAGAGACCAATGGAGAGATCATAAGCTAATCACTACATGTTTGGCCCCCCATGCTCCATACACAATATCAGACAAGACTTTTGAGACAATCAATACGTATGCTGAGCAATTAGACTTAGGTATCCATATGCATCTTCATGAGACTAGCCAGGAGGTGGAAGGTAGTATTAAAGAATATGGAGTAACACCAATACAGCGCATGCAAGATTTAGGCATACTGGGACCTAAATTAATGGCAGCTCATTGCGTTCATGTCAGTGAGGCGGATGCCGAGCTGCTCGCAATTAACGGAGTTTCGGCAATATGTAATGTCTCATCAAATATGAAGCTTGGTAGTGGTATTCCTGATTTAAGGCAGCTACTCAATTGTGAAATTAACGTGGCGTTAGGCACTGATAGTTCAGCTAGCAATAATGCCTTAGATATGATGAGGGAGATGAGGTCTTTGAGCTTAGTTAGCAAAGGTCTTAATATGACAAGTGAATTTTTAAAACCTGCAGAGTTAATCAGGATGGCTACCATCAATGGAGCAAAAGCTTTAGGGCTTGAAGAGATAACAGGCTCAATAAGCAAGGGGAAGCGGGCTGATATAATCGCTATTAACCTTGATACAATTGAATCACAGCCATGCTATGAGCCGTTGAGTAGCTTTATGTACAGTGCAGACCGATCCTCAATCGAGTACGTCTGGATTGATGGTAATACCAAACTAAATCAAGGACAGCTTGTCTGTTTAGATGAAGACGAAATTTTACAAAAAACAAAAATATGGCAATCGAAAATAAAAAAAATATAGATCCGACGGAAGTAGATAAATTTAATATGTTAGCCCATAAGTGGTGGGATCCTACGAGCGAGTTTAAGCCGTTGCATGAGATCAATCCGTTAAGGGTGAATTTTATTAAATCTAAATTGAGTTTGGAGGGTAAATCCATTCTCGATGTCGGTTGTGGGGGAGGAATTTTAGCTGAAGCATTGGCGCTAGAAGGAGCGATAGTTACAGGTATCGACCAAGGTGATAAGGTGATAAAAATAGCCGAATTACATAACAAAGAATCTAAGTTAAATATTAACTATAAGAATATGAATATAGAAGATTTTTTTAAAAAAAATAAAGAAAAGTATGATGTAATTACTTGTTTAGAAATGTTAGAACATGTGCCAGACCCATCTTCTATTATTAAGACTTGTGCGCAATTACTGAAGCCACAAGGCAGGATATTTTTCTCTACGTTAAACCGTAATCCTAAATCTTTTTTGTTCGCTATAGTCGGAGCTGAATACATCTTAAAACTTCTTCCNAAAGGCACGCATACCTATGAGAAATTTATTACGCCAGCAGAATTACGTTCTTGGAGCTCCGAGGTCGGTTTGCAGTTTTACGATATGATTGGAATGACCTATAACCCATTGACAAAAATATACTCCCTTACCAAAGATTGTTCTGTTAATTATCTTGTGGAAGCCGGATTTTAAATTTGCATAAAGCGGTTTTATTTGACTTTGATGGAACATTTGCTGATACGGCTCATGATCTTATAAGTGCGGCAAATATTATCTACCACCTCTATGATAAGGAGCCTATTAACTTCGAAGAAGGTCGTGCTATTGCCTCAGATGGAACAAGAGCTTTCCTTAATATGCGCTTCAATGAAGAAGAGTATGACTTTTCTTCATTAGCCCAAGAATTTCTGAATTGCTACCGGGAAAATATTTTAAATAATCCCCTTTTATTTGTTGGTATTTGCGAGTTAATTGATTTTATAAATAAGAAAAAGATGAGCTGGGGTATTGTCACCAATAAGCCTCGATCATTAACTGAGAGCATTCTTAAGCATTACAAGCTTAACTCGTTAGATGTTTTACTCTGTGGTGATGATGGCTTTACTCCTAAGCCGGCTCCTGATTTATTAAACGAAGCTAAACGGATTTTAGGTATTGAAGCGAATGAGGCTATCTATGTTGGTGACGGTAAAAGAGATATCGTATCGGCGAATGCTGCTGGAATGTATTCGGTCTTAGCTTGTTATGGATACTTAAAAACTACTGACCAAATTGAAGATTGGCAGGCAAATATGATTATTCACCAGCCAAGCGACCTCATTACTCTTATTGCTTAAAGCTGTTTTCTTTCCACGACAGCCTGAGCTAAGGTTCCACTATCGATGTATTCAATTTCCCCGCCCATAGGAAGACCTCTGGCAATCCGAGTCATTTTTATTTCAGCACCCTTCAATAATTCCTTGATGTATTGGGCTGTAGCGTTTCCCTCGGCAGTAAAGTTTGTAGCAAGTATTATTTCTCTAATCTCGGAGCTTTTAATTCGCTCAATAAGTCTGTCCAAATGAATTTCTTTGGGCCCCACACCATCCAGAGGTGATAGTCTCCCCATTAGAACAAAGTACATACCTTTGTAGGAATGTGTTTGCTCCATCATTAACAAATCAGAGGGCATCTCCACAATGCATATAGTGTGCACGTCTCTTTTTTGAGAACTACAAATTTTACATACTTCTTGCTCGGTAAAGTCATTACATAATTTACAATGACCTAACTGTTCAAGTGCATTAGAAATTGATTGAGAGAGGGTATCAGCTCCCTTTCGATTGCGTTGAAGCAAGTAATAAGCCAATCTTAAGGCAGACTTAGGACCTACTCCGGGCAAACATTTCAATGCATCCACTAAGGATTGAAGGACTTCTGTATCTTTCATTTTAGAAGGGAAGATTCATTCCTGGTGGGACTAACCCACCCATTTTTGATGAGGTAGTTGCCTCAATTTTTTGTAATGTATCTTTTAATGCGACCACAAGCATATCCTCTAGCATTTCCTTGTCTTCAAGTATTGATGGATCGATGTCTATTTTTTTTACTTCATGCTTGCATGACATAACAATCTTTACCAGCCCGTTACTAGCAGAACCTTGCACATCTATCGATGCTAATTCAGCTTGCGCTTTTTGTAGGTTGGCTTGCATCATTTGCGCCTGTTTCATTATATTTCCCATACCACCTTTGCTCATATTATTTTTCCTTTTTAATGGGTTCAATGCTTGATGGAATAATCTCCGCGTTAAAGTCGGAAATCAGCTCTTTTACAAAATTATCTTGCATGATAGCAGATTCAGCATCCTTCAAAAGGGCTTCTTTCTCTGTTCTTTTCTCGATTGCAGGGGACGTGCTAACTCTATCAATCTTGATGTCTAGCTTAAGCTTTTTATTAAAATGATTAATCAATTGTTCTTCTAGTTTTTGCACATAATCATTTTGGGAGAGGTATGTATGCTTTTCATCGAGAAAAAGATGAAAGGTATTATCTTTGTAAGATAGAAACTGGCATTCCTGAGCCAGTGTTTTTGCTACCCCAGTTTTTAATTGACTTACNAATACATTCCAGTCACCATCAAAATCGGCATTTCCAGGCTCTTTGGGTTTCGTCGGTGCATTGGTAATACTATTGGCGGTGTCTTGCTTTGCAGTAAAAGTTTTCTCTGCAATCCTAGGAATTAGACTTTTTTTTTCAGG
>JGI26082J51739_10001547_pt1 | contig 14368 bp, 14 predicted proteins | sample SaaInl5LU_22_DNA_FD_51739 | JGI IMG/M metagenome (IMG submission 51739)
CAGTTTCTGATCTGACCATTGAACATGATCGTGTCACCGGTGTGGTGTTAGCAATGGGATTAGAATTGAAAGCCAAAACCGTCGTGATCACAGCTGGAACATTTTTGGCTGGCCAAATTCATATCGGTATGAATCAACAATCCGGTGGTCGAGCAGGCGATCCAGCGTCAAATGAGCTTTCTAAGTCGCTACGTGGCTTACCATTTCGAATTGCTCGATTGAAAACAGGAACTCCCCCCCGAATTGATCGTCGCTCGGTTGATTTAGATTTGTTACCTGAGCAACCAGGGGATTTTCCAACACCATACTTGTCAATGATGAGTCAGGGAACAGAACATCCGACTCAGATTCCTTGTTATCTCTCAAGAACGACCGAAAGAACTCGGGATATTATTTTAAAAAATCTTCATTTAAGTCCGATGTATGCTGGGGTCATTGAAGGAGTGGGTCCGCGATATTGCCCATCAATTGAAGATAAGATGGTACGATTTTCCGATAAGCCAACTCACCAGGTGTTTTTAGAACCTGAAGGCTTAACTTCGTTTGAGTTATATCCAAATGGCGTGAGCACATCGCTTCCTTACGAAATTCAATTTGACATCATTCAGTCAATGGAAGGCTGTTCACAGGCTGTAATTACTCGGCCTGGATATGCCATTGAATATGATTATTTTGATCCACGTGACCTTCAAGCAACGCTTGAGAGCAAGTTAATCGAGAACTTATATTTTGCTGGCCAGATCAATGGAACAACAGGGTATGAAGAAGCTGGTGCACAAGGTTTGTTAGCGGGTGCGAATGCTGCGTTACGCGCACAAGAAAAAGACAGTTGGACTGTTGGTCGTGACGAGGGCTATTTGGGAGTGATGGTGGATGATCTCATTACTCTCGGAACGCAGGAACCGTATCGGATGTTTACTTCAAGAGCTGAATACCGCTTGGCGCTTCGTGAAGATAATGCAGATACTCGATTCACCGAAAAAGCTCGATCACTTGGTCTGGTGAGTGATCAACGATGGAAGTTTTTCAATGAACGTCAGGAACAAATCATCCATGAAATGCATCGCTTGAAATCAACATGGATTCGCCCATCAGATCCCACGATTGAACAACTCAATTCAATATTGACATCACCGTTGAGTAAAGAAACGTCGGCGCATGATTTATTAAAACGGCCTGAAATTCATTATCACGATCTTGTTGAAAGGGGTGAATTCTTAGGTCATGAGGACCCATCTGTTTCTTCTCAAGTTGAAATTTTAGTGAAGTATTCCGGTTACATTGATCGGCAAACCGATGAAATAAAAAAATTAAAGAAAAATGAACAGGTGAAATTACCGACAACTCTCGATTATCAGTCGATCGTAGGGCTTTCAAACGAAGTTCGACAAAAATTAATGGATCATCGTCCTGAAACTTTAGCGCAAGCTGCTCGGATATCTGGTATCACTCCTGCTGCTGTCAGTCTTCTACTGGTGCATCTGAAAAAATTAGATTTAATGACTATGGCGAGTTAATGCAGTTAACCTCGGGGTTAGATGTACTCAAGCTTGATTTAACGAATCAACAAATTGACGCACTCAACACGATTTTGATCGAGCACATGAAATGGAACCAAGTGTTCAACCTTAGTGCTCATCGAACTGAACACGATGTTGTGGTGTACCAAATTTTAGATTCGTTGAGTGTTAATTCGTTTATTTCTTCTGGAACGCTTTTAGACATTGGAACAGGTCCAGGATTTCCAGGATTACCATTGGCAGTAATCTTCCCAGAAACACAGATGACGTTGTTGGATTCAAACGACAAAAAGCTCGCATTTGCTCGCCATATCAAGTCGTTATGTCACTTAGATAACGTCAAAATAGTTCATCAGAGAATTGAGGATATTCGGGATGATCAGCGATTTGATCAAATAATCAGCAGAGCTTTCACGCATCTCAATGGTATGATCGACTGCTCGTTACGACTGCTCAGTCCGAAAGGAGAGCTTTTGGCTATGAAGGGTGCGCAAGCCGAAAGTGAAGTCGCCGATGCTCAAATGACACATAGTAATTGTCATATTTCAGTGCATCAATTGCCTCATGTCGTTGAAGAACAACGCAAGGTCGCAATAGTTAAACAGGGATTGGAATGACACGGATTATTGCCATTACAAATCAAAAAGGCGGTGTCGGAAAAACAACGACGTGCGTTAACCTCGGTGCAACCTTGAGTGAAATGGGCCACCAGGTATTAGTTATTGATTTCGACCCACAAGGAAACGCGACATCGGGTTCTGGTGTGTTGAAACATGCGATTGAACACGATGTTCGAGGTTTGTTGTTAGGTGAATCGTCGTTTCGCGACGTCTGTATTTTAGGAACCGATGCTGGTTATGACTTGTTGCCTTCAGATATTCAGCTGACTGAAGCAGAAGTGGGTTTAATCGGACAAAGTCGAGCGCAATTTCGTTTAAAAGATGTGTTGGCAGAACAGGCGGAAAGTTATGATTTTGTGTTGATCGATTGCCCGCCGGCTTTAAGCATGCTGACCATCAATGGATTAATCGCAGCAAATGGGGTGATTATTCCCGTTCAATGCGAATTCTTTGCACTTGAGGGAATTGCGGCTTTAATCGAAACCATTGATCAAGTGAGAGCTGGTCATAATCCGAATCTCGAAATCGATGGTGTTCTTCGGACAATGTATGATCCAAGAACAAGTTTAACACGACAGGTTTCCCAGCAATTGGAACAATTTTTTGGCGAGCGCGTGTTTAAAACCGTCATCCCAAGAAACATTCGTTTGGCAGAAGCACCAAGTCATGGGTTACCGGTTTTACGGTATGACCGATTATCGAAAGGTGCTTTGTCATACTTGGCATTAGCATCTGAATTACGTAAACGATTGAAATTGAAAACAGCGGCATGACACAGAAAAAACGCGGACTAGGCTTTAACCCATTGTTAGGGTTAGATCAATCGACTGTTGATGCGGTACTCAATACCGAAAAAACAGATCCCATGGTCAAAGGAACGAGTGGATCGTCGGGTTTGCTTCAGTTGGCGATCGAAAAAATTGTTCCCAATCCATTTCAACCAAGAACACGGTTTAGTGAACTAGAACTAGATGAATTATCAGACTCCATTCGTCAACACGGGGTCATGCAACCGGTTGTCGTGAGACAAACTGTTCGAGGTTACGAGCTAATCGCAGGTGAACGCCGGTGGAGAGCAAGTCAACGCGCGGGTCTTGCAGAAATTCCAGCTCTTGTCCGCGATTTGGATGACCAACAGGTTGCAGCACTTGCACTTATTGAAAATATTCAACGTGAACAACTGACAGCTATTGAACAAGCGCGCGCCTTAGCACGGATGCGTGATCAGTTTTCAATGGACCAAACAGCATTGGCAACAATGATTTCATCCAGTCGGTCGAATGTTGCTAACCTGCTTCGGTTGTTGAATTTGTCCCAGGGTGTCCAGTCCATGCTGGAAGAGGGTCGATTAGAAATGGGCCACGCACGCGCGTTGTTGCCATTGCCGGAAAACATGCAGGTGAAAACAGCTGAAGATGTGTTGCGATCGCAACTTTCGGTTCGACAAACAGAAACGCTCGTTAGGCGATTATTGTCAGACGACTCGAAACCAGATCAGGGTGGTGATCAAAAAGATCCTGATGTGAGTCGTCTGGAAGCTAAGCTANCGGATCGGCTGGGAGCATCGGTGCAAATCAAGCCAAAAAGTGGTGGAAAAGGGCATATTGTCATCGAATATGGATCTCTCGATATTCTGGATGGCATCGTGGCACGATTAAAAACAAAAGATTGAAATACACGACCTTCGCCTTAGTTTTGCCGATTGTCATTGATCCGAAACAATGGAGTGCATATACTCCCGCGACTAATAAATGACGGTGATTGACATGAAACATCCGGCGAAGGTTGTGTTTCTGGTACAAGCCGCGCTCACAATGGGCATTGGATCCATTGAATATATTGTTTTAGGCCCAGCCCATGCGCTTAGCGCGGTGGTGGGCGGAAGTGTTGCGATGATTCCTCAGGGGCTATTTGGTTTCTGGGTGTTTCGGCAACGCGGAGCGCGAAATGCGCGGTTAATCGCCCGGAACCTATTCGTAGGAGAGGGGTTAAAGTTGAGTATCACCGCAGTGTTGTTTGCGCTGGTTTGGACACATGCCGATCAGCTCGAAACCTCCGCGGTACTTGCCGGGTTCGTGATAACGGTCCTGGTTGGACAGCTAAGTCTTCCCTTGATTGTGGGTAAGANCCGAACACACTAATTGGAATCAGTAATGGCGCTTCAAAACCCGACACCTTCTGAATATATCCAGCATCACCTGACAAATTTAACCTATGGCTTTCATCCTGAGAATGGTTGGTCTTTTGCTCATGGAGCGAAAGAAGCCTCTGAGATGGGCTTTATGGCAATCCATGTTGATACCATGGCTTGGTCTATTGGTTTGGGCATTTTATTTTGTTGGTTATTCCGCGCAGGAGCCAAGGCGGCGCATGCTGGCGTTCCGACCGGAATCCTCAATTTTGTTGAACTGATGGTTGAGTTCGTCGATAAGTCTGTGAAAGAGACGTTTCATGGAAAAAGCGCGCTGATTGCACCGCTTGCTTTAACGATTTGCTGCTGGATCTTTTTAATGAACCTGATGGACCTTGTGCCTGTTGATTTGGTTCCTTATTTATTTATGGTTGCTGGTGTCGATTACATGAAAATTGTGCCGACAACAGACGTCAACGCAACGCTTGGGATGTCAATCGGCGTCTTTTTGCTGATCATTTTCTATTCGATTAAAATCAAGGGTGTTAGCGGCTTTGTCGGCGAACTGACACTCCAGCCATTTGGCAAGTGGATGATTCCATTCAATTTCTTGCTTGAAGGCGTCGGCTTGATTGCGAAACCTATTTCATTGGCTCTCCGACTGTTCGGTAACCTATACGCCGGCGAGCTGATTTTCATCTTGATTGCATTGTTGCCGTTTTACTTGCAGTGGTTCTTGTCCGTTCCTTGGGCGATTTTCCACATTCTTGTAATTGTGCTTCAGGCATTCATTTTCATGATGCTTACGATTGTCTATCTATCGATGGCACACGAGCATCACTAATACATTAACGATTTAATTTTAACGTCCTTTAATTGGAGGAAATATGGAAACTGTAGTTGGAATGACCGCGATTGCCGTAGCGCTGCTGATCGGTATGGGTGCACTGGGTACTGCGATTGGATTCGGTATCCTTGGCGGTAAGTTTTTGGAAGGCGCCGCGCGTCAGCCAGAAATGGTCCCAATGTTGCAGGTGAAGATGTTCATCGTTGCGGGTCTGCTTGACGCGGTAACAATGATTGGTGTTGGTATCGCACTGTTCTTCACGTTTGCGAATCCGTTCGTGGCACAGGTTTAAGACGTCCCGATCCTTTGGATGATTTAACCGACCGCGAGGTGTAATTGTGAATTTAAACCTGACCCTAATTGGGCAGCTCATCGCATTTACGATCTTTGTCATCTTCTGTATGAAGTATGTCTGGCCGCCAATTTCTGGCGCGTTGGCAGATCGACAGAAAAAGATCGCTGAAGGCCTTGATGCTGCAGACAAAGCAGCGCGTGACCTTGAAACCGCGAAGTCTCAGATCGAAGATGAACTGAAACAAGCGCGTTCACAGGTGACAGAGCTGTTAGAGCAGGCCAACAAAAGATCGTCACAGATCGTTGAAGAAGCGCAGGACAAGGCGCGCGCGGAAGTTGAGAAGATTATGGCTTCAGCACAAGCGCAAATTGCCCAGGATGCTGCTCAAGCACGGGAAGCGCTTCGCGCTGATGTTGCTCAACTTGCCGTTGTTGGCGCTGAGCGAGTGCTAGGTGCATCTGTTGATCAGGCCGCACACAAAAAGTTGTTAGCCGAGTTGGCTAACGAGCTGTAAGGAGACCGACCGATGGCAGAACTCACCACGATCGCTCGACCTTACGCGAAGGCAGTGTTTGCGCATGCGAATGCAACAAAGGCTCAGTCGTCTTGGAGTGCCTTTTTGAAAAAAGCAGCGTCCGTGACGACTGATTCTGCCATGGTTGAGGTACTGAAAAACCCTGCTGTTACAGCAGAAACAAAGTGCGAAATCCTTGGAGATCTCACCCAAGACGTAACTGTTGATGGTGTAGATGCTTTGATGGAAGCCTTGGCTCACTACGGGCGTCTGCTGGCGTTGCCTGCAATTTCAACTGAATTTGAGACCCTGCTGGCTCAAGGTCAGCAAGCGTTGGAAGTCACGATCACAAGTGCATTCCCGCTGGAGGCTGACGAAATACAGCTTTTAGAGTCAAAGTTGAAAACTCGATACGCAGGCAAAACGATTCGTGTTGAGACTGCCGTAGATCAATCATTGATCGGCGGGTTCGAGATTCGATCAAGTGACACTGTAATTGACGCAACGGTTCGAGGTCGGCTGTCGAAGATAGCCGAGTCATTGACCGCTTAAGCAAAGAGAATTTGAAAGGAAAGTTTCATGGATCAATTGAATCCTTCTGAGATCAGCGAACTGATCAAGCAGCGTATTGCCAAAGCTGATATCGCTGTCTCAGCAAAAAATGAAGGTACGATCGTCTCCGTTTCAGACGGTATTGTTCGCATCTACGGGCTTGCCGACGTCATGTACGGTGAGATGATTGAATTTGATGGTGGCGTCTACGGAATGGCGTTGAACCTGGAGCGCGATTCTGTTGGTGCCGTTGTATTAGGCGACTATCAGAAATTGGCGGAAGGTCAAACAGCACGTTGTACAGGCCGGATTCTTGAGGTACCTGTCGGTAATGGTCTTCTCGGTCGTGTCGTTGATGCGCTCGGTAACCCCATCGATGGTAAAGGCGATATCGATGCCGACGGTACTGATGCGATTGAAAAAGTCGCACCAGGCGTGATTGCGCGTCAATCGGTTGATCAGCCAGTTCAAACGGGCCTCAAGGCGATTGATGCGATGGTGCCAATTGGTCGTGGTCAGCGCGAACTGATCATTGGTGACCGCCAGACCGGTAAGACCGCAGTTGCGATTGATGCGATCATCAATCAGAAAGGTACTGGCGTAAAATGTATTTACGTTGCCATCGGTCAGAAGCAATCATCGATTGCATCAGTGGTTCGTAAGCTCGAAGAGCACGGCGCGATGGGTCATACCACCATTGTAGCCGCTGGTGCTGCCGATCCAGCATCGATGCAGTTTTTGGCACCGTTCTCGGGTTGTACCATGGGTGAATACTTCCGTGATCGCGGTGAAGATGCCCTGATTGTTTATGATGATTTGTCAAAGCAAGCAGTTGCATATCGTCAGATCTCTCTATTGCTCCGTCGTCCACCAGGGCGTGAAGCATACCCTGGTGATGTTTTCTACTTGCACTCGCGTCTGTTAGAGCGCGCTGCGCGTGTTAATCCCGATTATGTGGAGCAGTTCACCGGCGGAAAGGTCAAAGGTCAAACGGGTTCATTAACGGCTTTGCCGATCATTGAAACGCAGGCTGGAGACGTCTCTGCTTTCGTACCGACTAACGTGATTTCGATCACCGATGGCCAGATCTTCCTCGAAACAAACTTGTTTAACTCGGGTATTCGCCCGGCGATGAACGCGGGTATTTCGGTGTCTCGAGTTGGTGGTGCTGCACAGACCAAGATCGTCAAAAAACTGGGTGGTGGTATTCGTCTTGCACTTGCGCAGTATCGTGAGTTGGCGGCCTTTGCTCAGTTCGCATCGGATCTTGATGACGCTACACGTAAACAGCTTGAGCATGGTCAGCGCGTTACAGAGCTGATGAAGCAAAAGCAATATAGCCCACAGTCAGTTGCTGAAATGGGTCTAGTGTTGTTTGTTGCTAACGAAGGCTTCCTGGACGACGTTGAGGTCACTAAGGTGGTTGCGTTTGAGTCTGCGCTTCTTGACTACTTTAATTCAGAGTACGCAGCACTGCGGGACGAGATTAACGAGTCTGGTAATTACAACGACGACATCGCGGCGAAGCTGAAGGCTTGTGTCGAATCTTTCAAATCATCGCGGACCTACTAAGGTCAGGTAAGAAAGGGGCACAGGCATGGCAGTCGGAAAGGAAATTCGCACCCAGATAGGAAGCATCAACACTCAGAAGATTACGAGTGCGATGCAACTGGTTGCAGCCTCAAAGATGCGTAAAGCCCAGGATCGTATGGGCGCAACTCGCCCATATGCAGAGCGTATTTTGGAAGTCATTGGCCACTTGGCCTACGCCAACCCAGAATACAATCATCTGTACCTGGATGAGCGTGACGTAAAGCGCGTTGGATATATTGTTGTTTCGACAGACCGCGGTCTTTGCGGTGGATTGAACGCAAATTTGTTTAAAAAAGTTGTCGCTGAATTGGGCGCACACCACGGAAACGGCGTTGAAGTTGACTTGGCGGTCATCGGATCGAAGGCGATCGGATTCTTCCGAAGCTTCGGCGGAAACGTCGTCGCAACCGCTGGACAAGTGGGAGATCAGCCAACAGTTGCTGATTTAATTGGTAGCGTCAAAGTCATGATGGATGCCTATGAAGAAGGCAAAATTGACCGTCTTCATGTCGTGTTTAATCGGTTTGTGAATACCATGACGCAGCAACCAACGGTGCAACAGTTGTTACCGCTGCCGAAAGAGGAGCAAAGCGACTTATCGACAAGCATGGGAACGCACTGGGATTATATTTACGAGCCTGATGCTCGAGAAGTTCTGGATGCGTTGCTTGTTCGTTATGTCGAATCGCTAGTTTATCAGTCAGTTGTCGAAAACTTAGCGTGTGAGCAGGCAGCGCGAATGGTTGCAATGAAGGCGGCGACGGATAACGCGGGTGAGTTAATTGAAGGCTTGGAACTTGTTTACAACAAGGCTCGCCAAGCAGCGATTACACAAGAAATTTCAGAAATTGTTGGCGGTGCTGCGGCACTGTAAAAAACGGATTGTTTTAGGAGAAATACGATGAGTAGCGGAAAGATTGTCCAAATCATCGGCGCGGTCATTGACGTTGAATTCCCGCGTGAGTCAGTTCCTCAGGTATATGACGCGCTGAACGTTGAAGGGAAGCCGATTGTTCTTGAGGTTCAACAGCAANTGGGCGATGGAATCGTTCGCACAATTGCCATGGGTTCGACCGAAGGATTGTCTCGCGGTTTGCAAGTGACGAACACGCACAATGCGATTTCTGTCCCTGTCGGCACAGAAACCCTTGGCCGCATCATGGATGTCTTAGGTAACCCAATCGATGAGAAGGGTGACATTGGTGAAAAGGCGCGGATGCCGATTCACCGAACCGCTCCGACGTTTGCCGAACAAAATGCATCGAATGAGCTGTTGGAAACCGGGATTAAGGTGATCGATTTGGTCGCTCCCTTTGCCAAAGGCGGTAAGGTTGGATTGTTCGGCGGTGCCGGGGTTGGTAAGACCGTAAACATGATGGAACTGATCCGTAATATTGCGATTGAACATTCAGGGTATTCGGTATTCGCAGGCGTCGGAGAACGTACTCGTGAGGGAAATGATTTCTATCACGAAATGACCGAGTCAAACGTTATCGATAAAGTATCGCTGGTCTATGGTCAGATGAATGAACCCCCAGGAAACCGCCTCCGTGTGGCTTTGACTGGTTTGACTATGGCTGAATATTTCCGTGACGAAGGCCGCGATGTTCTCCTATTCGTCGATAACATCTATCGTTATACCCTGGCGGGTACCGAAGTATCAGCGCTTCTTGGCCGTATGCCATCGGCTGTCGGTTACCAGCCTACATTGGCTGAAGAAATGGGCGTTCTTCAGGAACGCATCACATCAACGAAAACAGGATCGATTACATCGATTCAGGCCGTTTACGTTCCTGCCGATGATTTGACCGATCCATCCCCAGCAACCACCTTCGCTCACTTGGATGCGACGGTTGTATTGAGCCGAAATATTGCTTCTTTGGGTATTTACCCAGCGGTTGATCCACTGGATTCAACATCACGTCAACTGGATCCGTTAATCATTGGTCAAGAGCACTATGATGTCGCGCGGAACGTGCAATCGATTCTTCAGCGGTATAAAGAGCTGAAAGACATCATTGCAATTCTTGGAATGGATGAATTGTCAGAAGAGGACAAGATGACTGTTGCTCGCGCACGTAAAATGGAGCGTTTCTTGTCGCAACCATTCTTCGTTGCAGAAGTCTTTACAGGCTCACCAGGTAAGTATGTTTCCTTGAAAGACACCATTCGCGGTTTCCAGGGAATTCTGAACGGTGAGTATGATCACTTACCGGAGCAGGCGTTCTACATGGTCGGTGGTATCGACGAAGCAGTTGAGAAGGCGAAGAGTCTTTAAGGGGTTCCCATGGCACATACCATGAAGTGTACAGTTGTATCCGCTGAACAGTCCCTTTACGAAGGAGATGTTCAGATGATCATCGCTTCAGGCGATCTGGGTGATCTCGGTATAACGCCGGGACATGCGCCTTTGATCACCTCACTAAAGCCGGGCCCAGTTCGTCTGGTCTTCGAAAATGGTGAAGACGAACTGTTCTTTGTGTCTGGAGGGTTCCTTGAGGTGATCCCATCGCAGGTCACAATTTTGGCGGATACGGCAGAGCGGGCCGAAAATTTGGATGAGGCGGCGGCGCTTCACGCTCAAGACGAGGCTAAGCGTCTTCTTGATGAACAGCAGTCTGAATTTGAATATTCCCGGGCTGCTGTTGAATTGGCTGAAGCGGTCGCACGGTTACGTGTGATCGACCAGTTGCGTCGACGCCGTGCTTAATATCGTCATTCTGGCTGCCGGAAAAGGCAGCCGGATGCATTCTTCNCTCCCAAAAATCCTACACCATCTTGCAGGTGAGCCATTACTCGGCCACGTGATTGCTACAGCCCAGCAATTGATCGACCACCATGGCGGTCGAATTCGCGTTGTTACAGGTCACGGAGCTGAGCAGGTTGATCCCTTTGTTGAAAGTGCTGGTGCAGAAGTTGTTCATCAATATGAGCAACTCGGAACAGGGCATGCATTACAAGTCGCCCTGAATGACATTGAACCTGAGGGACAGACGCTGGTTCTTTATGGCGATGTTCCTCTGATTCGCGTCAGTGATTTAGAGCCTCTCTTGACAGCCGGTTCTAATCAACTGGTCGTTTTAACGGCTCATGTGGACAATCCCAGCGGTTATGGGCGAATGATCCGCGATGCTGACGGGTCGGTTGTTGGCATTGTTGAGCACCGTGATGCGACCGCCAGCGAGCTTCAGATTCGTGAAATTAATAGTGGAATCTATGCAGCTCCGACTGCGTTGTTNCAGGAATTGTTGCCACAATTACCGAATGACAATGCTCAATCCGAATACTACCTCACCGATTGCGTTCACTTGAGTGTTCAAGCCGGCAAGCCTGTGCAAGGCATTCAAGGCTCAGTCACGGCGACCATGGGTGTCAATGACCGAGCGCAATTGGCAGCCCTTAATCATCTGCTACAAACTGAGCGACGCGCAGCATTGATGGCCCAAGGCGTGACGCTAGTCAACCCAGATACTGTCTATATTAATGGAACCGGGATTTCGATCGGCTCCGATACGGTGATCGAACCGAACGTGACATTAAATGGGCCGATTGCAATCGGCCATCAAGTCACCATCGGTTTTGGTTCACATCTCACAGGCGCCACTATCGGTGACCAGACTGTCATTAAGCCCTATACGGTCATCGATAGCGCGACCGTTGGCTCTATGGCACAGGTCGGCCCGTTCGCGCGCTTAAGACCCGGTACAAACCTCGGAAATTCGACCCATATTGGTAATTTCTGCGAAACCAAAAATGCTGTTGTTGGCGAGGGTTCCAAGGTGAATCATCTGTCTTATGTGGGGGATGCAACCCTTGGTCAAGATGTGAATATTGGTGCAGGGACCATTACCTGTAATTATGATGGAGCTCAGAAGCATCAGACAACCATTGGCAACCATGTGTTTGTTGGATCGAATACAAGTTTGGTTGCGCCTGTCCGTCTTGGTGATGGTGCGACGACTGGTGCCGGTTCAGTCATCACAACTGATGTTGAACCACAAAGCCTTGCCCTATCACGTTCAAAACAGCTAAATATTCAGGGTTATCAACGACCGAAAAAGTCAAAGGACTAATTCATGTGTGGCATCGTCGCAGCCATTGCTCAGCGCCCAGTTCAATCGATTCTGATTGAAGGACTAAAACGTCTTGAATATCGGGGTTATGATTCCGCAGGTCTTGCTACGCTCAATGATCATCATATCGAACGTACTCGTGCACAAGGAAAAGTGGCGGAGCTTGAGGCCCTGTTAACTGATTCGTCAGCACATCAGGGTATTGCCCACACTCGTTGGGCAACGCACGGCGTTCCCAGTGTCCGAAACGCGCATCCTCATCAGTCAGGACGATTTGCTGTTGTTCATAATGGAATTATTGAGAATTTCGACGCCTTAAAAGCCGAATTGATCGCTCAGGGTTATGCCTTTGAGTCTGATACAGATACCGAGACGATTGCGCACTTGTTACATTCTGTGAGCCGATCGATAGATTCATTTGACGTTATTGTTGAAACCGTGATTTGTCGACTAGAAGGTGCATTTGCACTCGCGATTCTTGATGAGCATACGCCAGGCGTTATTTGGGTTGCGAGACAAGGTAGTCCCTTGGTCATCGGTGTTGGCCATGGTGAGCATTTTGTTGGTTCTGATCAACTGGCGTTATTGCATGTCACGGATCGATTCGTTTATTTAGAAGAAGGTGATACCGCGCGCTTAACCGCAAAGACGTTGGAGATTTTCAACGCTGACGGTGAGGCTGTCACGCGCCCTGTTGTTCGCGCTTCGGCGTCAAGTGAGCAGGTATCTAAGGGCGAGTATCGCCATTTCATGGCTAAAGAAATCCATGAGCAACCAGAAGCCGTTCGCTCAACACTCTTAGGCCGTCTTGGTAAAGATCGTCTTTTATCAGGAATCCTTGGCCCATCAGGCGATGCGTTACTTAAATCAGCACAAGCCGTCCAAATTGTTGCTTGCGGAACGAGCTATCACGCGGGATTGGTCGCAAAATATTGGATTGAAAGCTTGGCGGGTATCCCCTGCCAAGTGGAGATTGCCAGTGAATATCGTTACCGAAAGGTAGTGACTTTACCGAATACGTTATGGATTGCGATTTCACAGTCGGGTGAGACAGCGGATGTTCTGTCCGCGTTACGACATCTTGATTGTGAGCAGGTCGCAGCGACGCTGGCAGTCTGTAATGTTCCAACCTCCAGCTTAGTCCGGGAAACCGACTTAGCGCTCTTAACTGAGGCTGGACCAGAAATTGGTGTGGCAAGTACCAAGGCATTTACAACACAGTTAACCGTGTTGTTGTTGTTGGCTGGTCTCTTGGCCAAAACGAAAAAAACAACAGATTTTGATGAGCAGAATTTCGTCCAGCAGTTGCAGCAACTCCCCGAATTACTATCAGCGGTTCTTTCAATTGAGCCGCAGGTGAAGATCATTGCTGAGCAATTTGTCGATAAGCAGCACACGTTGTTTCTAGGCCGATCAACCATGAATCCCATTGCGATGGAAGGTGCCCTGAAGCTCAAGGAGCTCTCATATATTCATGCAGAGGCTTATCCGGCCGGCGAGTTAAAGCACGGACCACTTGCCTTGGTCGATGAACATATGCCGGTTGTGGCGGTTGCCCCCAATGATGAGTTAGTTGAAAAATTGCGCTCAAACTTATCAGAGGTTAAAGCACGAGGCGGGCAGTTAATTGTTTTCGCTGACTTTGCCGTCGCGACCACCGCTTCTGAGGAGATCACTCAGTGTGTACTCCCTGAAACAGATGCATTGATTGCACCGATTGTGTTTACGCTTCCGCTACAACTGTTGTCTTATCACGTTGCTGTCTTACGAGGGACTGATGTGGATCAGCCAAGGAACTTGGCTAAATCAGTTACCGTAGAATAACCGTCACTTATTTTGAGTACGGATATTTAGCTGCAGCAACTTGTAGAACAGGAAAATCACAACGCCAGTTCCGAGTGTATCGCCAACNACAAAATGGACGNTGTACTGNAGCGCTTGTTCCANCGGAACTGCACCAAGGAACGTCTGTTGAATGGCTGACAGAATTCCTGCACTAAATGAAATCAGCAGTGCAAAAATCATCGATCCGGTGATGGTGAGTTGGCTCTGATCATCGTCACCGAAGACGTCCCATTTTGCTGAATTTAAAAGGTACAACCAGAGGGGGTAGAGAAGAGCAATACAACCATTCAAGAAGATCGTTTCAAACCAGGATTCCAATCCGGTAAGTTGCAGACTGATGATTGTTCTTGAAATTAGGATAACAGGGAGAAACCACCA
>JGI26082J51739_10001553_pt1 | contig 14299 bp, 14 predicted proteins | sample SaaInl5LU_22_DNA_FD_51739 | JGI IMG/M metagenome (IMG submission 51739)
CAGGTATTGATATTCCAAAGAATAAAAGAGGAGTTATTGCTTTAACTTACATCTTTGGTATAGGAAACAGCAGAGCTAAAAAAGTTTTAGCAGCAGCAAAAGTAGACGAAAGTATTAAAGTTCAAGACTGGACTGATGATCAAATCGCAGCAATTAGAGAGCAAGTAGGTTCTTTCACTATTGAAGGAGAACTACGTTCTGAAGTTCAAATAAGCATTAAACGTTTAATGGACATTGGTTGCCAAAGAGGGATACGTCACAGATTAGGTTTACCTTTAAGAGGACAAAGAACTAAAAACAATTCTCGTACAAGAAAAGGTAAGAGAAAAACAGTAGCTAACAAGAAAAAATAAAGTTAGAGATTAACCTAGTTATGGTGTAGTGTGCCGTATTTTAAATACAACTTACTACACAAAATAACTAAACACAAAACAATATGGCAAAAGCAAGTTCAAAAAAGCGTAAAGTAATTATCGATGCTATAGGAGAAGCACATGTAACTGCATCTTTTAACAACATCATTATATCTTTAACAAATAAAAAAGGAGACGTAATTTCTTGGTCGTCTGCAGGTAAAATGGGTTTTAGAGGTTCTAAAAAGAATACTCCTTATGCAGCCCAATTAGCAGCAGAAGATTGTGCAAACGTTGCAAAAGAAGCTGGTTTACGTAAAGTAAAAGTTTATGTAAAAGGACCAGGTAATGGTAGAGAATCTGCTATTAGATCAATACATAATGCTGGTATCGAAGTAACAGAAATAATCGATGTTACTCCAATTCCTCATAATGGTTGTCGTCCACCAAAAAGAAGAAGAGTATAATTTGATACATACAAATTATATGCTGAATCATATTCAGCATCCTTATTAACAAATATTATATTTTAATCTGATAGGAATACGATTAGCGAAGGATAAGCCTTAATTCATAATCCCTATCTATAACAAAAACAAAATGGCAAGATATACAGGACCAAAAACTAAAATTGCTCGTAAATTTGGCGAGGCAATTTTCGGAGATGACAAAAACTTCGAAAAAAGAAATTATCCTCCAGGACAACATGGTAATGCAAGAAGAAGAGGAAAAAAATCGGAATATGCTACTCAATTAATGGAGAAGCAAAAAGCAAAATATACTTACGGTATTTTAGAGCGTCAATTTAGAAACTTATTTAAAGACGCATCTTCTTCACAAGGTATTACAGGTGAAATCTTATTACAATTATGTGAATCTCGCTTAGATAACGTTGTTTACAGAATGGGAATTTCTAATTCTAGAAGCGGAGCACGTCAATTAGTATCTCACAGACATATTACAGTTAATGGTAATATTGTAAACGTACCATCTTANAGATTAAANGAAGGTGATGTTGTTGCTGTTAGAGAAAAATCTAAATCATTACAAGCAATCGAAGATGCATTAGCATCTAACAACAATGTTTTTGAATGGTTAACATGGAATAACGATACNAAAACTGGTACTTTTGTGAAAGTTCCAGAAAGACTTCAAATTCCAGAAAACATCAAAGAACAATTAATCGTAGAATTATATTCTAAATAATAATTTAACCAAGTTGGTATTTGGCCAAAGGGTTTTTAAGATCTTCTTCAAACTTCTAAACCGCGCAACTAAATAACAATTAAAACGAAGAAAAAATGGCAATATTAAATTTTCAAAAACCTGACAAAGTAATTATGATTGAATCTACAGATTTTTCTGGTAGATTTGAATTTAGACCTTTAGAACCAGGTTTTGGTTTAACAGTAGGTAATGCATTAAGAAGAGTTCTTTTATCTTCATTAGAAGGTTTTGCAATTACATCATTAAGAGTAGATGGTGTAGAGCATGAGTTCTCTACAATACCAGGTGTTGTAGAAGATGTAACAGAAATTATTTTAAATTTAAAACAAGTACGTTTTAAAAAACAAATAGATGAAACTGATAGAGAAACTGTATCAGTATCTGTTTCTGGACAAGAACAATTTACAGCAGGAGATTTGCAAAAATTTATTTCTGGTTTTCAAGTATTAAACCCAGAGTTAGTAATTTGTAATATGGACAAGGCTGTAAAATTAAATGCAGAAATTTCTATCGAAAAAGGTAGAGGTTTTGTACCCGCAGAAGAAAATAAAAAAGCAACTGCACCTATAGGAACTATTTTTACAGATTCTATTTACACACCAATTAAGAATGTAAAATATGCAATCGAAAATTATCGTGTAGAACAAAAAACAGATTATGAAAAATTAGTTTTTGATATAGATACAGATGGTTCTATAAACCCAAAAGATGCATTAACAGAAGCTGCAAAAATTTTAATTCACCACTTTATGTTGTTCTCTGATGAGCGTATTACTTTAGAGGCTGATGAAATTGCACAGACAGAAACATATGATGAAGAATCATTGCATATGCGTCAGTTATTAAAAACGAGATTAATTGATATGGATTTATCTGTAAGAGCTTTAAATTGTTTAAAAGCAGCAGAGGTAGATACATTAGGAGATTTAGTTTCTTTTAACAAAAGCGATTTGATGAAATTTAGAAATTTTGGTAAAAAATCTTTAACTGAGCTAGAAGAACTAGTTATTGTTAAAGGCTTAAGTTTCGGAATGGATTTAACAAAATATAAATTAGATAGAGATTAATCTTTCATATTTTGCTCCTCAAAATGGGTAGATGCAAGATGAAAGTATAAAACAAACGTCATGAGACACGGAAAAAAAGTAAATCACTTAGGAAGAAAAACAGCGCATAGAAAAGCAATGTTAGCTAATATGGCTTGTTCTTTAATAGAGCACAAGCGTATTAACACAACTGTGGCAAAAGCAAAAGCATTAAGAACTTTTGTAGAGCCATTAATTACTAAATCTAAAGCAGATACAACTCACAATAGACGTATTGTATTCTCTTATTTACGTGATAAATATGCAGTAACAGAACTGTTTAGAGAAATTTCTGTAAAAGTAGCAGACAGACCAGGAGGTTATATTCGTATTATCAAATTAGGAAACCGTCAAGGAGATAATGCTCCTATGGCTATGGTAGAATTAGTAGATTACAACGAAATTTACAATCCAAAAGGTAAAAAAGCTAAAAAATCTACAAGAAGAGGTAGAANTAAAAAAGCTGCAACGGCTCAAGTAGAAGAAANTGCAACAGAAGAAAAATCTGAAGAATAAAAAAAAATGAAAATTTTTTAAATTATATAAAAGGGATAAACGTTTACGTTTATCCCTTTTTTTATATTTTTACAACAACAAACACAAGTATACATCAATGAAATATCAAACTAGAAAAAAAGCATTAGTTTTATTAGCAGACGGAACTATATTTTATGGTAAATCTGTAGGTATAGAAGGAACAGCAACAGGAGAAATTTGTTTTAATACAGGGATGACGGGTTATCAAGAAATCTTTACAGACCCTTCTTACTTTAGACAAATTATGGTAACAGCAAATGCACACATAGGTAATTATGGTGTTAATAATGAAGAAGTAGAATCTGATGGAATTAAAATTTCTGGTTTAGTTTGTAGAAACTTTAGTTTTACACACTCAAGAGCAGATTCTGATGGAAACCTAAAAGATTGGTTCGATAAACACAATATTGTTGCTATTTCAGATGTAGATACCAGAGCTTTAGTTGCTTACATTAGAGATAATGGAGCTATGAATGCAATAATATCTACAGAGGTTGATAATATTGAAGGTTTAAAAAAACAATTAGCAGAAGTGCCAAGTATGGAAGGTTTAGAACTAGCTTCTAAAGTATCTACAAAAGAGCCTTATTTTATTGGTGATGAAAATTCTGACATAAAAATTTCTGCTTTAGATATAGGTATTAAAAAGAATATTTTAAGAAACTTGGCAAAAAGAGGCGCCTATATTAAAGTATTTCCTTACAATGCAACTTTTGAAGATCTAACAAGTTTTAATCCTAATGGATATTTTATTTCTAATGGACCTGGAGATCCAGAACCCCTAAAAGAAGCACAAGAAGTTGCTAAAGAAATTATTAAAAGAAATTTACCTTTATTTGGTATTTGCTTAGGGCATCAAGTAATTGCTTTGGCAAACGGAATTTCTACTTATAAAATGCACAATGGTCATAGAGGAATTAATCATCCAGTAAAAAACCTACTAACAGGAAAAGGAGAAATTACTTCTCAAAACCATGGTTTTGCTATCAATAGAGAAGANACAGAAGCCAATAATACTGTAGAAATTACTCATGTACATTTAAACGACCATACTGTAGCTGGAATTAAAATAAAAGACAAACCAATTTTCTCTGTACAATATCACCCAGAAGCAAGCCCTGGACCACATGATTCAGAATATTTATTCGATCAGTTTATAGAAACTATCAAAAAACATTCAAATACAATAGTTTAATACGAGTTTTAGTTTGAAAACGTTTTCGTAACAATCTTTCTAAAACAAAGTAAAACAGAGGCTTATTTTGTAAATTAGCCATCTAAAAATAAATCAATTAAAAAAATATATAATGAGTATTATTATTAGTGTTCATGCACGTCAAATTTTCGATTCAAGAGGAAATCCAACAGTAGAAGTAGATGTAACAACAGAAAGCGGTATTCTTGGTAGAGCTGCTGTACCTTCAGGAGCTTCTACAGGAGAACATGAAGCTGTAGAGTTAAGAGATGGTGGAAAAGATTACATGGGTAAAGGTGTTTTAAAAGCCGTTAAAAATGTAAACGAAATTATNGCAGAAGAATTATTAGGAGTTTCTGTTTTTGAACAAAATGGCATCGATCAATTAATGATTGATTTAGATGGCACNCCAAACAAATCTAAATTAGGTGCAAATGCAATTTTAGGTGTTTCTTTAGCAGTAGCAAAAGCGGCAGCTAACGAATTAGGGATGCCTTTATATAGATATATTGGTGGTGTTTCTGCAAATACATTACCAGTACCTATGATGAATATCATTAATGGTGGTTCTCATTCAGATGCGCCAATTGCATTTCAAGAATTTATGGTAATGCCAGTAAAAGCTAAAAACTTTTCTGAAGCAATGCAAATGGGATCAGAAATTTTTCATAACCTAAAAAAGGTTTTACACGATAGAAATNTATCNACAGCTGTAGGTGATGAAGGAGGTTTTGCACCAACATTAGATGGTACAGAAGACGCTTTAGACACGATTGCATTGGCAGTAAAAAATGCAGGTTATGTTTTTGGCGAAGAAGTTAAAATTGCCTTAGACTGTGCTGCTGCAGAATTTTATGTAGACGGTGCTTATGACTATACAAAATTTGAAGGAAGCAAAGGAAAAGTAAGAACAAGNAAAGAGCAAGCAGATTACTTAGCAGAATTAGCAGCAAATTATCCAATTATTTCTATAGAAGATGGTATGGATGAAAATGATTGGGATGGATGGAAATATTTAACTGAAAAAATTGGGGATAAAGTTCAATTAGTAGGGGATGATTTATTTGTTACAAATGTAGAGCGTTTGTCAAAAGGAATTCAGAACGATATTGCAAATTCGATTTTAATTAAAGTAAACCAAATTGGTACTTTAACAGAAACAATTGCAGCAGTAAATATGGCTAAAAATGCAGGTTATACATCTGTGATGTCTCACAGATCTGGAGAAACAGAAGATAATACAATTGCAGATTTAGCAGTTGCATTAAACTGTGGTCAAATAAAAACAGGTTCTGCATCTCGTTCTGANAGAATGGCTAAATACAACCAATTATTAAGAATTGAGGAAGAATTAGGAGCTGTTGCTTATTTCCCTAAAGAGAAAGCTTTTAAAATATAATTTTAAAAGAAATAGAATAATTTAAAATTTGTAATCAAATTTTATAATAAAAATCAAACCAGTGAAAAATTTTCACTGGTTTTTTTTTGCCAAAAATTTAATAAGTTAATTTTATTTTAAAATATTAAAAATGCATCTAAAGAGATTTTAAAATCATACAAAATATCTTATCTTCGCATTAACAAAAAAAAAGTTAAAAAACAGCAAATGTCAGACACNGCTAAATTAAAATTAGGAGAAAATACGTATGAGTTTCCTTTAATAAAAGGAACAGAAAATGAAGTTGCAATTAATATAAAATCATTAAGAGGTGCAACAAATGGGGTAATAACAATTGATCCTGGTTTCAAAAACACAGGTTCTTGTGAAAGTGCTGTTACTTTTTTAGATGGAGAAAAAGGGATCTTAAGATACAGAGGATATTCTATAGAAGAGCTTGCTGAAAAAGCAAATTTTTTAGAAGTTGCATATGCTTTAATATTTGGTGATTTACCATCGTCTAATCAATTAGAAAAATTTCATTCAGATATAAAAGCTCAATCTGTAGTTGATGATGATGTTAAAAAAATTATAGATGCTTTTCCTAAAACAGCCCATCCAATGGGAATTTTATCTTCTCTTACAAGTGCATTAACTGCATTTAACCATTCCTCTGTAAACGTAGATTCAGAAGAGGAAATGTACAATGCAATTGTTAAAATTATGGGTAAATTTCCTGTTTTAGTAGCTTGGACAATGCGTAAAAAACAAGGACTACCTTTAAATTATGGGTCTAATTCTTTAGGGTATGTAGAAAATATTATGAAAATGATGTTTGAACAGCCTAATGAAAATTATGAGGTAAATACCATAGTAAAAAATGCCTTAGACAAGTTATTAATTTTACATGCAGATCACGAACAAAATTGTTCAACATCTACTGTAAGAGTTGTAGGTTCTTCTCATGCCGGTTTATTCGCTTCTTTATCTGCAGGAATTTCTGCACTTTGGGGGCCACTTCATGGAGGTGCTAACCAAGCAGTTTTAGAAATGTTAGAAGCAATTAAAGAAGATGGTGGAGATACTAAGAAATACATGGCAAAAGCTAAAGATAAAAATGATCCTTTTAGATTAATGGGCTTTGGTCACAGAGTTTATAAAAACTTTGATCCAAGAGCAAAAATCATTAAAAAAGCTGCAGACGAAGTTTTAGAAAGTCTAGGAGTTGATGATCCTATCCTAGAGATTGCAAAAGGTTTAGAAAAAGAAGCCTTAAATGATCCTTATTTTGTAGAAAGAAAATTATATCCTAATGTAGATTTCTATTCAGGTATTATATACAGAGCAATGGGTATTCCTGTAGAAATGTTTACGGTAATGTTTGCAATGGGACGCTTACCAGGTTGGATTGCTCAATGGAAAGAAATGCGTTTGAAAAAAGAACCTATTGGGCGTCCACGTCAAATATATGTTGGAGAAAACGAAAGAGGTTTTGTTTCTATAGAAAACAGATAATTTTATTACATTTATATAAATTTTAAAAAGCTTCATATTTTATGAAGCTTTTTTTATAAATATCGTTTTATGATACAATTAAACGTTAATAATGAAACTACTAAGTTAAGAGCAGTTGTTTTGGGTACTGCACAAAGTAATGGCCTTGTACCTAATATAGAAGATTGTTACGATCCAAAAAGTGTACAGCATGTGCTTGCAGGAACCTACCCAAAAGAAGAGGACATGATCAAAGAAATGGAAGCCGTAGCAAAAGTGTTAGAAAAATACAATGTAAAAGTATTTAGACCTAAAGTTATAGAAAATTACAACCAAATATTTTCTAGAGATATTGCTTTTGTAATAGATGATAAATTTATAAAAGCAAATATATTACCAGACAGAGACCAAGAAATAGAGGCTATTTCTCATGTTATCTCTAAAATAGATCCCAATAAAATTTTAAAATTACCAGAAGAGTGCCATGTAGAAGGTGGAGATGTAATGCCTTGGAATGATTATATTTTTGTGGGAACCTATTCTGGAGAGGATTATGCAGCACATATTACAGCAAGAACAAATATAGATGCAGTAATAGCTTTGCAAGAATTGTTTCCAGAAAAAACTGTAAAATCTTTTGAGCTTAGAAAAGACAATACAAACCCTAGAGAAAATGCACTACATTTAGATTGTTGTTTTCAACCTATTGGAAAAGACAAAGCCATTTTGCATAAAAATGGATTTTTAGTAGAAAAAGAATATGAATGGTTGGTTAATTTCTTTGGAAAAGAGAATATATTTGAGATTACAAAAGAAGAAATGTATAACATGAATAGTAATGTTTTTTCAATTTCAGAACAAGTTATTATATCAGAACAAAACTTTACAAGATTAAATACTTGGTTAAGAAAAAATGGTTTTACGGTAGAAGAAGTACCCTATGCAGAAATTGCAAAACAAGAAGGTTTGTTACGTTGTTCTACAATGCCATTAATTAGAGATTAAGAGGGTTTTTTAGTTAACTTTAAAGATTAGTTGAGAACCTAATTAGATTTTTTTTTAAGTCTAGAGACAAACCAAATTATTGTTTTCAATTTTCGATTTCAACACAAAAAAATAATTTTTTTTTTAAATTTAATATGAAACAAACCACAAATACTATTTTAATGATTCGTCCTAAAAATTTTAGGATGAATGAACAAACTGCAGTTAATAATTATTTTCAAGAAGATGTAGCTTTAAAAAATGCTGAAATAAATAAAAAAGCACAAGAAGAATTTGATGCATACGTTTTTAAATTAAAAAGTTATGGTGTAAATGTTGTTGTCATATCAGACACTGATGATTTTGATACTCCAGACGCAGTTTTTCCTAATAACTGGATTTCTTTTCACGAAGATGGTACTGTAGGAGTTTACCCAATGTTTGCAGAAAATAGACGGTTAGAAAGAAGATTAGAAATTTTAGACGTTATAGAAGAAAAAGGATTTTTAATAGAAAATATTGTTGATTATACATCAGCAGAAGAAGAAAATTTGTTTTTAGAAGGAACAGGAAGTATTATTTTAGACAGAACAAATAGAAAAGCATATTGTGCTTTATCTGCAAGAGCAGATGAAGATTTATTTATAGAGTTTTGTGAAGATTTTGAATATACACCAGTCATATTTATTGCCAACCAAACAGTAGATAATAAACGCGTACCTATTTATCATACCAATGTAATGATGTGTGTTGCAGAAACTTTTGCGGTAATCTGTTTAGATGCCATAGATGATAAAAAAGAAAAGAAAAACGTACTAAAACATTTAAAAGAAGATGGTAAGCATGTAATTGATATTTCAGAAAAGCAAATGCATCGTTTTGCAGGAAATATGTTGCAGGTTCAAGGAGCAAATGATGAGTTGTTTTTAGTGATGAGTAAAGCTGCTTATGACTCTTTAACCCAAAGTCAAATTTCTAAAATAAATAATCACTCTAAAATTATTTATAGTTCTTTAGAAACTATAGAAACCTGTGGAGGTGGTAGTGCTAGATGTATGATGGCAGAGGTTTTTTTACCTATAAAATAAAATAAGAGTCTATTATTTTATCAATTAAACCAGTTGTTGTAAACTTTATTCCAGGAATTTCAATGGATGCTTTTATTACTTTAATTGTTGGTATTGTACTTTCTAGAAAATCCATTTAAAAGCATCAAAAAAGCTCTAATTTTAGAATTTGACAAATCTTTTTGTTATTGTTTGTCGATCTTTAAAGTAAAACCTTATAAAGTATGTTCCATTTTTTAAATGAGAAATATCAATCCCTTTACTATAATCAATAATTTCTGTCGTATTAATTTCTTTTCCAATTACAGAAAATATTTTTACTTTAAAAAGAGGTAGCTCACTATTTATTTTTTTGATGTATATTTTACTATTTACCGGGTTTGGATAAATTTTAAAATCAATATTATCTTCTTCTTTTACAGCTACTAATGTATTGCTTTGAGAGTCTGAAAATTCATACAAACGTTGTGGGAAATTGAATGTAACACCTCCTTGAATTGTGGATACAAATTCTCTAGATAAGTAATATTTACCATTTCCAAAATTAGTAATCCCTTCAACTTGACTACCTTGTGCATCTTGCCCTATTTCTGATGCAATTGATATTCTTTGATATCCTGAGTCAAAAATATTACTTCCCGAAGTTCTATTATTATCTATAAACACTAGAAAAGGATTTGCAGTAGAATCATAACCGCAAAGAAAAAAAATGTCGTCTGTTAAATTATAAGTAGCTCCAGTAATTAAAAGCTGAACATTCCCTGTACTTATTTTTTCGGCAGAATATGTTCCTGCTACCTTTGGGATTTTATAAACGTTGGTTTTAAAATTTGTCCAATTTTTTGTAAAAATTAATATTGAATCTTGATAGATAACAAATGCTTCTGCATCAAAATTGTTGGCATTTACTTTGGTTGTAAAATCGGTTTGATCTTCGTATGAAAAATTAATTACTTCAGCAGTTATAGCGTTTTCTGTTAAATAATCTGTTTTTAAAATTTTGTAAATTTTTAAATCAATTCTATTGCCACTATTATTACCAATGTCACCAATATAAATATGTGTGTCATCTTCAGAAAGATCTTCCCAATCAATATTTGTAGCATTAGAGATGTTAATTGTTCTAGTTAAANTCCCAGTTAGTGAATCTATTTCATATAAATTAGCTGAGTCGCCACTATCATTATGAGTAATTATTTTACCATTCAAGAANAATAATCCAGAAGTTTCAGCAACTTCATTTGGTAAATCAAACTTTATTTTAAAATCAGAAATTTGACTAAAACTAGATAGGTAGATTAAACCCGTAAATAGTAATAGTAACTGTTTCATCTTTGTAAGATAGTTATTTTAAAGCTTCTTCTATAACTTTACCTGAAGTACCATTAGGCGATTCAATTTTTAACAAGTTCGATATTGTTGGAGCAATATCAATTATTGAATATTTTTTAGAACTTTTACCTTTTTTAATACCATTTCCATAAAAAATAATAGGAATATGAGTATCGTAAGAATATCCAGAACCATGGCTAGTGCCTTTTCTTTCTCTTATTAGTGTAGCAGGATAAGGGATCATTAAAACATCTCCAGAAAATTTCTGATTGTATCCATTTTGAAGCGAATTCATAATTCCATCTGTAAAATTGGTTGTTTGCAAAGTTCTTGCTGTTACAGCCTTNTATATTTTATCAAAATTAATAACTTCTTCTGCCAGCTTTTGCGCTACTTCATTTTTATCCAACCCTAGAGATGCTATCTTATCTTTATTTAAAAATATTTGATAGTTAGAAATATTTTCTATCAATTCTTTAGAGTTAAAATATTTTTGTGTGATCTCTAAAATAAACTTTTTAAACTTTTTAGCATCCATATAGTGTGCAGAAATTTAAAGACTGTAAGTAAGCAGGTACATGAACAGCAGCATGATCTGCAGTTAAAAATAATGTGTAATTATTTTTCCCTACTTCTGTATCTAAAAAAGTAAAAAAATCTTCTAAATCTTTATCTAAACGTAAATAGGTGTCTTCTGTTTCAACAGCTGCAACACCATATCTATGCCCAATATAATCTGTAGAGGAAAAACTAACGGTTAAAAAATCTGTATAGGCTGTTTTGCCTAATTGTTCTCCTATAATGGCAGCTTTGGCAAAATCTACCGTATACGTATTTCCAGCAGGAACTGTTTTGATCAAATTAAAATTCCCGTTTTTTGCTCTTAATTCTTTTAATTTTTTTGGAAAAGTGGGAGTTGCTTTTCCGTTTAAATTTTTTTCAAAAATATTATTGTCACTTCTACTTTTTTCATAAGTATTTATATCATACAAAGTGTTCCAAGTTTCATTTAAGTAATTGTCTGCATTATTGTTTGCATTAAAATCTGCAACCCATTTAGGAAGTTTTTTCATGTAGTATGAACTTGTAACCCATTGATTATTATTAGCAGCATCATACCAATAAGCACCATTTGCTGTATGACCTACGGGTAAAATTGCAGACCTATCTTTTATAGACAATCCAATGGTTTTTCCTTTCATATTTTGGGCCAAATGTAACTCGTCAGAAATTGTTGTGGTATACAATCTTTGTGGAGATTTTTTACCAACATTACCAGAATTTCCAACAGTTGCGTAGTTGGAATCATCTACACAGTATATGCTTTCCTTCAAAAATTTATCATACCAATTGTTAGAAATAATACCATGATTATTTGGCGTTGTACCAGTAAAAATAGAAGCATGTCCAACAGCTGTATATGTTGGTATATAGTTATAATGTGCGTTTTCTAAAGAAAATCCATTCTTTAAAATTCTGTTGAAACCACCTTTGCCATACCTCTCTGCATATCTTGTTAAATAATCGTACCTCATTTGATCTATCACAATACCAACAACAAGTTTTGGTTTTTTATCTTGTATTTTTTTTTCTGTACAATTAGAAAAAAATAAAAAAATACATAAAAAAAATAAAATTATATTTTTCATCGAAGTAATTTAAATCCTTACATAAACAAAAGTAATTATTTTTTATTTTGATATGTATTAATTAACAATCAATTAATCATAATTTAATACTTTAGCTTAAAATTTCTTTGAATGATTTATATTGAACAAATAGGTAAATATTTTATGATGCTAGGGCGCGTTTTTACAAAACCACAAAAGCCAAAAATATTTTACGAAGCCTTAATGAAAGAAATAGAAGATTTGGGCATCAAATCTTTAGGAATTATTATGTTTATTTCCTTTTTTATAGGGGGTGTTATTGCTTTACAAACAGCTTTAAATTTAGACAGTCCTTTTATACCCGATTCTTTAATAGGTTTTGCAGCAAAAAGATCTATTATTTTAGAATTTGCTCCTACATTTTGCTCTATTATTTTAGCAGGCAAAGTAGGTTCTTATATTACTTCAAGTATTGGTACTATGAGGGTTACAGAACAAATTGATGCTCTAGAAGTAATGGGGATAAACTCCATAAATTTTTTAGTATTACCTAAAGTCATTGCAGCATTATTCTTTTATCCGTTTTTTAATTGCTGTAGCCATGGCTTTAGGTATTTTTGGTGGATGGCTAGCAGGAGTTCTTTCGGGTTTATTTACAGGTACAGATTATATTATAGGCATACAAACAGATTTTAAACCTTTTTTAATTGTATATGCTTTGATAAAAACACTGGTTTTTTCTTTTTTAATTACTACGGTTCCTTCTTATCATGGTTATTTTGTAAAAGGAGGCTCTATTGCAGTGGGAAAAGCCAGTACACAGGCTGTAGTTTGGACAACTATTCTAATAGTAATAGCCAATTATATATTAACACAATTACTACTAACATAACAATATGATAGAAGTTAAAGATTTACATAAAGGGTTTAATGGCACAGAAGTTTTAAAAGGAATTACGGCTACATTTTTACCAGGAAAAACAAATTTAATAATCGGTCAAAGTGGTTCTGGGAAAACTGTTTTCTTAAAATCGTTAATAGGGTTACACAAACCAGAAAAAGGGACTGTTTCTTTTGATGGCAAAATAAATACTCATTTTACCGATGCCGAAAAACAACAATGGAGACAGGAAATAGGAATGGTTTTTCAAGGAAGTGCTTTATTTGATTCTCAAACAGTAGAAGAAAATGTAATGTTTCCATTAAAAATGTTTACCAAAAAAACAAAAGAAGAAATGTTAGAGCGTGTTAATTTTGTTTTAAACAGAGTTAATTTAGAAAATTCTAATGATAAATTACCAGCAGAATTATCTGGAGGAATGCAAAAAAGAGTTGCCATTGCAAGAGCTATTGTAATGAATCCAAAATATTTATTTTGTGATGAACCCAACTCTGGTTTAGATCCTCAAACTGCCATTGTAATAGATAAATTAATACAAGAAATTACAGATGAATACCAAATTACAACCGTAATTAATACCCATGATATGAATTCTGTAATAGAAATTGGAGAAAAAATAATTTTTTTAAGCAAAGGAAAAAAAGAGTGGGAAGGTAGTAGTGAAGATATTTTTTATACTGATAATGAAGCTGTTGTAGACTTTGTGTATTCTTCTAATTTATTAAAAAAAGTAAGAGAAGTTTATTTAAAAGAAACAAAATAAAAAATAGGTTTGTTTTTTATAAAATAACTCATATATTTGCACCCGCTTAAACGAAAAAGAATGACCTGGTAGCTCAGTTGGTAGAGCATCTCCCTTTTAAGGAGAGGGTCCTGGGTTCGAGCCCCAGCCCGGTCACAGAAAAAGTTCCATACAAANCGTATGGAACTTTTTTATTTTAACAATACTCCAACATAATTCATTCGTTTTCTAAGTAATTTTGTANTATAATAGCAGTTAACTATGTACAAAATATACATTTTACTTTTTTCAATTTTATTTTTTATGAANGATTCTAATCNTATACTTTTCGATTTTAATACAAAAAGCAGCATTTCTAATTGGAGAGTGGTAGATGATGTTGTTATGGGAGGAC
>JGI26082J51739_10001566_pt1 | contig 14260 bp, 11 predicted proteins | sample SaaInl5LU_22_DNA_FD_51739 | JGI IMG/M metagenome (IMG submission 51739)
ATCCACAGGTCCTAATGTTGATAATTCGTGATACACAAAGCTAATTAAATGGAGCATTTGATTCCGACCTTTCCTTTGACCAAATTTTGAAGCTAGGAATGCAGTTGAAAGTCCCAAAATTCCAATGGGAACAACCCAAAGCCAATGTGAACTTCCATCTACGCTGTATTTCGCCATACCATAAAATCCACTAAACAAGGTGATCAAGAGTAACGCTGTATAAAAGAAAGCCCATAAAGCCCATACGGATTGTTTGGGGCCAACCACGCATGAGACTGTCGTGTAGTCGGTAAATTCTTCCTGCTCTATCCGAACGGTTAACTCAGGGGACCAGTAATGCTGCTCTGATTCTGGTATTTTTAAGAATAAATGATGCTTTGAAAAGACACCACCGACAGTAGGATCTTTTTTAAATCCCTCCTGAAGCTTGGCGATAGCAACTTCTGGACTCGCCTCTATTTTTAATGCGAAGCGGGGACGGATTTCTCCCAATACGGAATGGTTCAAGCGGTTGAATGGCATACTCGAATATAGAGAGCTATTCTTTTAGAATGAAACTGAATTAGTTGAATCGCAGATGTTTGCTCTTACAAGTCCCGATTTAATAGGAAATCAGCCAATGCTATAAGTCCCTGTTTTTGTTGTTCAGGAACATTAATCTCTTCCAAAGCGACCATTGCTTTTGCTTGATATTCTAACATCGTTTCGCGGCACTTTTGAGGCACTTTCAAGTGATCAAATAACTGACGAGTGCGATCAATTTTTAGTGAGATATTGTCTTCTTGTTGAAGCTCTTTGAGAATTTCTATATGCTGTGGCGTCGCATCAGAAACTGCCGTGAGGTGTAAAATTGTCTTTTTATTTGCGGCAACATCGCCACCTACCATTTTACCGAATTTTTTTGGGTCAGCATACAAATCAAGTAGATCGTCTTGGATTTGAAAAGCAATACCCAGATATTGTCCAAAGTTGTAGATTCTTGATCTGTCTTCTTTAGACGCACCTGCTACGATAGCTCCCATTTCTAAGGCAGCGCCAAGAAGAACGGAAGTTTTCAGGCGAATCATTTCGATATACTCCTTAATCGAAACATCCATACGCTCTTCAAAGTTCATATCCATTTGCTGCCCTTCGCATACCTGGATTGAAGTTGTACTGAAAAGATGAAGTGCTTCGGGAAGTTTTTCTGCGTCAATATTTGCAAGAAACTGGTAGGCCTTAATTAAAAGAACATCTCCAGATAAAATCGCGATGTTTGAATTCCATTTTTCGTGAACTGTAGGATGATTCCTTCTGGTTGGGGCAACATCCATGATGTCGTCATGAATCAACGTGAAATTGTGAAAGACTTCTATGGCCATGGCCTGAGGAAGTGCTTTTTCAGATGTAGAACCGAAAAGTTCTGCCGCTAACAAGGTTAAAACAGGTCGAATTCGTTTCCCTCCCAATTTCAAAAAGTAGCGTAAAGGCTCGTATAATTCAATTGGCTGAGATGGAAAAAGGTCTTTGTTTAACTCCTTTTCGATACGTTCTGTATATTTCTGAAGCGCTTCCATTTATGACTTTTCTCCTTTAGAATCCTGTTTGTTTACATCAGTATTCTCATCAGTTTCTCCTTCGATATCAAGGTTCTCCCATTCGATGTTGCTTTCTTCTGTGTAAGCATCAAAATAAGGTTCTTCGAAAGATCTTGTTGTAATACGACGATCGAGTGAAAGAAGTAATGTTGGCAATAAAACAAGGTTGGTGATCATCGCAATTAAAAGCGTTAATGAAACAAGAAGTCCAAGCGCTTGCGTTCCTCCAAATTGTGAAAAGGAGAACATGATAAATCCAGAGAAAAGTACTATCGAAGTGTAGAACATTCCAAGTCCAGCCTCACGAATTGCCAAAATGGCACATGCTTTCAAATCCCAATGTTTGGATTTCAATTCTTGCCTGTATTTCGCTAAATAATGGATGGTATCATCTACCGAGATTCCGAATGCAATACTAAATACAAGTAAAGTTGAAGGTTTTAATGCTATTCCAAACCAACCCATGATGCCCGCTGTAAACAGCAAAGGAATAAAGTTTGGAATGAGAGAAACCAAAACCATTCTCCATGATCGGAATAGGATCGACATGAGAATCGAAATAGCGATGATAGCAAACAAAAGGCTAGTGAAAAGATTGATCACCATATATTTAGTTCCCTCCGATGCAACGATCGAAGTTCCCGTTAAAACAATGTCAAAATATTCAAAGTCAACGGCTTCTCGTAAGTTTTCTTTGAAGTCTTTAACGCGTGATTTGGACTGAAGAAAAACGAAAGGATCTGAATCGTATTCGAATTGCTCGTCTGTGTTGTTGATATAATTCTCTGATAGCGCATTTGCGATTCCAGGGAAGTTCATTGTGAGTGAGTCCAAATACGCTTTCTTTCCTTTCTTCGTATAGGCTTTGTAAAACTTTTCAATTCTCTCTCTATCTGGATTTAAAATTCCGTCAAGAACTTTTCGGAGGGTATCTGCTTTATCACTTACTTCATAGGATCCAAGATCTTGCATTTGCGTGCGAACACGAATCACAAAACTGGTCGTGTCAATCAATTCGTTGAGAGCAATCCCTACGCCTTTAGCATCTGTGATATAAGAGCTTTCTTTGATGTAAGAATCTATTTTCTTCAAATGACGGCGTGAAGTTATCAGCCTGTATTGCGACGAATCATTATTGTAGTAAGCCATATTGGCTGCTTTCAAGGCATCAACATACGAAATCGATTTCGAGAATAATGTGTCCTCGGCTAAATACACCTGCACTTGCTCAATTCCGAGGAGTGTTTGTTTTTGACCAAGTCTACCTTTTTCTTTGTAGTTGATTAAAATTTCAAAAGGAATAGCTCCGCCGAACTTATCTTGCATAAAGTTGACATCGTTCAAAATCTGATGTCCTTTTGGAAGATCGCTTGTGAGATTACCAGTTGCCTTGATTTGAGTTGCACCTATGATGCTGAGAGTGACAATAACAATTGTGGTGATATACACCCACTTCCTGTGGTTCAAGGTGATGTTTACCAAATTGTCGAGCAAGCCAACAGCCAACTTGCGTTCTAGATGCTTTAGATGTTTCGGTTTTGGTGATTTAGAAAGGGAAATCACAATGGGCAAAATGGTAATCGACAGAATGAATACCATGATGATATTGATCGAGGCAGTAATACCGAATTGCATTAATTTCTCCGAATTCGTTGTGACGAATGTGAGGAAACCTAGAGAAGTTGTAAGATTCGTGAGGAAAGTAGCCGTCCCAATCTTCCGAATTACCCTGGTTATTGCTTTTGCTTTGTTTCCATGAAGTTTAACTTCTTGATGGTATTTGGTAAGGAGGAAGATACAGTTGGGGACGCCAATCACAATCATCAATGGAGGAATCAATGCCATGATAATTGTAATGTTGAAATTGAAGGCTCCAATAGATCCCATGGACCAAATTACGGCCACTGCTACAACGACATTACAAATGACTACCACTCTCAGTGAGCGGAAAAAGAAGTACATCAAAGAAGATGTCATCAGTAGGAGAAGCCCAATGAAAATGTACATTTCTTTCAGTACACGTTTCCCTATGACTACCCGCAGATGTGGCATTCCGGCAAATTTTGGTTGACCGAAATAGGTTGTGTAAGAGTTAGCAAGTTCCTCAACATCGAGAACAACATTTGCTTTTTTCTGATCCGTAATGAACGTTTCATCGATGTCAATCATCATCAGTGAAACCGTTTCGTCATCATTGTAAAGAGTACCTCGATACAGTGGGTTGTTGTGAATCTCCTGTCGAATCGAATCAATGGATTTCTCGCTATACTCTGTATCAGAGAAGATTTTGTGCGCTTCAAAGCGTTGCTTCTCTGGGTTGTTATGAAGAGAGAAAAGGGTCGCTTCTGAGATCACCGAGTTGATCCCATCCAATTCAAGAATCGCGTCACCGAGTTCTTTCCATTTTAGGAAATTATTCTCTGTGTAAAGCGAATCGGTTTCAATGGCGATGACTAATGTCCCTCCATCTTGTCCAAAAAGTTCTTTGAATTTTTCGTAATCTTCTTTGGCCTCAGCATTGTTTGGAAGAAGAATTCCGTACTTATTGTCGAGCTCAAGTCCAGTGTACGCCTGATATCCGAAAAAAACCGTCAACAAGGTTAATAACCCAATGATGATGAATTTATTTCTTAAAATGAGGTTAGCGATGAACTGCCACATGAATTGAACCTTGTTTTTAAATCAAGGAAACAAAAGTAGTGTTTATAAGTTAGCGCACAAAGCAAATCTGTTGCAAAACAGGAGCTAATTGNGATTGATTTATGCAAAGCCTACCGAACTAGCGATTTGATTTGGGGTTTTTACGTGATTTTACACGAAATCGCAGCGCAATAACAGACAAAACAACAAGGGCTAAACTAGACGTGATTATAATTTGTTGTGAGCCTCTGAAAGCATGATTTCTTCCTAGAAAAAAGACGATACCATTTATGACAATCAATGCCACAATGCAAGACATGCAAAATGTTTGAATTCGCTTCAATAGTGTAAGTTCTGATCTCTAAGCTACTAAAAATCAAAATGATAAACAAGAACTATATTAAAAATGTTTCTCGGCTAAGATTCGCTCCATTTCTGCTTGAAGTTGTTTTGCTGCGAGTCCAGCTTTTTCTGCAAAATCTTCCTCTTGGGAGGCGTAGATGATTCCTCGGGAAGAGTTAACTAACAATCCACAATCGTCGTTCCAACCGAAGTTAGCAACATCTTCAAGTGAGCCACCTTGAGCACCAACGCCTGGAACTAGGAAAAAATGGTCGGGAACGAGTTTTCTCACTTCCCCAATTCCTTCAGCGCGTGTTGCGCCAACAACGTACATTAAATTTTCAGGAGTTCCCCATTCCTGAGATTTTTTTAAAACTTTCTTATACAGCTCAACATTCTCACGATCGACCGTGAATTGAAAATCCAATGCTCCTTTATTCGAAGTTAATGCAAGTAGTATTACCCATCGATTCGCGTGTTCAAAGAAAGGTGTCACACTATCCTCACCCATATACGGCGCTACGGTGACCGAGTCTGCATTCAAGTATTCGAAGAAGGTATCGGCGTAATATTTTGAGGTGTTTCCAATGTCACCGCGCTTTGCATCGGCAATGGTGAAAAGGTTCGAAGGGATATAATCCAAGGTTTTCTTTAATGACTCCCAACCTTTTGGTCCGTGGCACTCATAAAATGCTAGGTTCGGCTTATACGCTACACAGTAATCCTTTGTCGCGTCGATAATTGCTTTGTTGAATTCGAAGATTGGATCTTCGGTAGCTAACAAGTGTTTTGGAATCTTGTTCAGATCAGTATCCAATCCTACGCATAAGAAAGAGCGCTTTTCTCGAATTTGTTGAATGAGTTGTTCTCGTGTCATGTTTGTTGAGAATTGAAAATGAAAACTAAACTGCTTCGCTTTGCAGCTTTTCGGCATTCTCTGCCATTTTGAGAGCGTCTATCATTTCTTGAAGATCACCATTCATAAACGCATCCAACTTGTACAGTGTTTTGTTTATTCTGTGATCTGTAACTCTACCTTGGGGATAATTGTATGTTCTGATTTTTGCAGATCGATCTCCCGTAGAAACAAGGGATTTTCTTTTCTCAGCGCGTTCTGATTGCAATTTCTCCAATTCAATTTGATACAATCGTGATCGCAGCATTGAAATCGCTTTCTCCAAGTTTTTGTGCTGTGAACGTCCGTCTTGACATTCCGCGACAACTCCCGTAGGAATATGTGTCAAACGAATTGCTGATTCCGTCTTGTTGACATGCTGACCTCCAGCACCTGATGCACGATAGGTATCTCTTCGGACATCGGACATATTTAGTTCAAAATCAACTTCTTCTGCCTCAGGTAGAACAGCGACAGTGATGGCGGATGTATGCACTCGGCCTTGAGATTCTGTCTCTGGAACACGTTGAACGCGATGCACACCAGATTCAAATTTTAAAACTCCATAAGCAGCTGGAGCGTCGATGTTCATCGAGATTTCCTTAAAGCCTTTTGTGCCTCCTTCGTTTGAGTTGATGACTTCGTAACTCCATCCCATTTCCTTGAAATACATGGTATACATTCGGAAACAATCCTCTACGAAAATACAGGCCTCATCACCACCTGTTCCTGCGCGAAGCTCCATGATTGCGGATTTTTCATCCTCTGGATCTTTCGGAATTAGGAGGTATTTTATCTCTTCTTCTAGATCTGGACGAATCGTCTCCAAATCGTCTATTTCCATTTTCGCCATTTCCCGCATCTCGGGATCGGTTTCTTCTTTCAGTAAGGCTTTGGCGCTTTCGAGATTATCAAGCGTATTTTTATATCGTTTGTACACTTCGTCAATTACTTCAAGGTCTTTGTATTCCTTGTTTAATTTGACATAGCGCTTCATATCAGCGATAATATCTGGATCGACGATTAACTTTCCAACTTCAATGAAGCGAATGTGAATGGCCTCTAATTTTTGTAATAAATCGCTCATAAATTTAATAAGTGAATTCGCCGTAAGGTGAAGTAATGGTCAATTTTTTTCCTTGATTTGCTTCAACGCGACCTACGATTTGTGCATCAACATTAAAGGATTTCGAAATAGCAATAATTTCTTCTGCTACCTCAGGTGCAACATAAATTTCCATTCGATGTCCCATGTTGAACACTTTGTACATTTCCTTCCAATCGGTTCCAGATTCTTTCTGAATCATTTCAAAAAGTGGAGGTATTGGGAAGAGGTTGTCTTTAATGACATGAACATTTTCAACGAAGTGCAAAACTTTTGTTTGTGCGCCACCAGAGCAATGCACCATTCCATGAATATCATCACGATGTTGATCCAAGATCTTTTTAATTANTGGTGCGTATGTTCTCGTTGGGGAAAGAACGAGTTTACCTGCATTCAATTCAGAATTGGTAGNATCCGTCAGTGATTTAGTTCCTGAATACACCAAATCGTTTGGTACGGATGGATCGAAGCTTTCTGGGAATTTTTCCGCTAATGACTTATTGAAAACATCGTGTCTTGCCGAAGTGAGTCCATTACTTCCCATTCCTCCGTTGTATTCGGTTTCGTATGAAGCTTGGCCGAATGAAGCCAAACCAACAATTACGTCTCCATCCTGAATGGTGTGGTTGGAAATTACATTTTCTCGTTTCATTCTGCAAACGACAGTAGAATCAACAATGATAGTTCGAACTAAGTCGCCAACATCTGCTGTTTCACCACCAGTGGAGTGAATTCCAATCCCTTGATCGCGAAGATCAGCCAGTAACTCCTCTGTACCGTTGATGATAGCGGAGATTACTTCGCCTGGTACTAAGTTTTTATTACGACCGATTGTGGACGAAAGGAGAATGTTATCTGTTGCTCCGACACAAAGTAGATCGTCAATGTTCATGATTAATGCATCCTGCGCGATTCCTTTCCAAACGGAAATATCTCCTGTTTCTTTCCAATACATATAGGCCAATGATGACTTAGTGCCAGCGCCATCAGCGTGCATTACCACGCAATAATTTTCATCTCCAGTTAAATGATCTGGAACGATTTTACAAAATGCCTGAGGAAAAAGACCTTTATCGACGTTTTTGATCGCATTGTGAACGTCTTCTTTTCCTGCTGAAACCCCGCGAAGGTTGTATCGAGTATCTGCCATAACGAATTCTGAGCGGCAAAGATAAGAAAAAGCAAAGCTTTTGATGCTAGGGAACGGAAAGTGACCGTTTCGAAGAGTGATTTTGTTGTTAGGTCCAGTTTTGTTTGAGTGAAGCTTTTGGATGGTGTCGGGTGATTTGTATCTCGGCTACGCTCGATGCTCTTTGGAGTTTTTCGAAGGGTGATTTTGTTGTTAAGTCGCGTTTTGTTTGAGTAAAGCTTTTGGTTGGTGTCAGGTGATTTGCATCTCGGCTACGCTCGATGCTCTTTGGCTGCACACTATCCTTGGTTGGTTTGATTGATTTCTTCACGCTGATGAAGCGGTGGTTCGTTATTTCAATTTTCAATTTAAGTCGTACTATTGCAAAAATTGATAATTATGAGTTTAGTGAAGGAGCTTTCGGAAAGAAGTGGAAATATTTGTGAATTGTGCAGTAGTACTGATGGTTTGACGGCTTATGTGGTTAGTCCAAAAAATGGTGATTCTGTAGATGAAGCAATTCTTGTTTGCAACACTTGTAATGAACAATTAAATGATGGCGAGAAAGTAGAGTCAAATCATTGGCGATGTCTTAATGATTCAATGTGGAGTGAAGTGGATGCTGTAAAAGTCGTCGCCTTTCGAATGTTGAATCAATTGAAATCCGAAGGTTGGCCTGTTGACTTGTTAGAGATGATGTACTTTGACGATGAGACTTTAGCGTGGGCTAAGGATGGCTTGGTTGATGAATCAGAAGATAAGGTGGTTCATCGTGATAGCAATGGCGTGATTTTGAACACGGGAGATTCAGTAACTATCATCAAGGATTTGAACGTGAAAGGATCAAGTCTTGTGGCGAAGCGGGGTACTGCGGTACGAAATATTCGATTGGTTCATGACAATGCAGAGCACATTGAAGGCAAAGTTGAGGGTCAGAACATCGTTATTCTAACGCAATACGTTAAAAAGTAAATCATATCCCGATAGGTGAATTTTGGGTCAATTCTTGAAAACAAATTCGGTAGTGCGTTCCTTGTTCTTTGGGAAGTTGTTTGATTTCGCCGTTAAGTTGATCGACGAGACTTGAGATTAATAATAATCCAAGTGTTTCCGCATTTTCAAAGTCTTCGCTTTCGTGAAACCCTGAACCATCATCTCCAATTTCAAGCGTAAATTGAGGATATTCATTGGCTTCAAGTCGAATATAGATACTGCCTTTCGGAGTCTCTGTGAAACCGTGTTTTAAGGAATTGGTAATAATCTCGTTGATTAAGAGCCCTAATGGTATCGAAGTATTGATGTTGAGTGAAATGTTTTTTGCGTCGATATCTAAGTCAATTTTTGTAGATGGACGCTTCATAGATTCAATCAATGGTTCTGCTAAGGTTTCGAGATATTTACCATAATCAATTTGTGAGAAATCCTCAGATCTGTACAATAGATCGTGAACGAGTACCATGGAGTTAATGCGATGTAGACTTAGTTCGAAGAGTTCAATTGTGTCTGGATTTGTTATGGAATTCGATTGAAGTTTAAGTAAGCTTGTTATAATTTGAAGGTTGTTTTTAACACGATGATGGATTTCCTTCAGCAATAATTCTTTTTGTAGATTCGACTTCTTCAAGTTGGTATTTTCTGCTTTAATACGATCCGTTAGGTCGGTTGTGCTTAAGTAAACCTTTTCATACGTTTCTTCATAGCCTTTAACGACTGTCCACTTTAAATGAACATGTACTATGGTATCGTTAAATGTCTTGAGTTCAGCATCAAATTCACAACTCTTCTCACCTTTAGCGATCGCATCGAACTGATTAATAGCGTATTCAGTTGACCGATCATCGATTAATGCCGTAAAATTATTTAGCATGTACGCTTTGCTTGGTGCTTGATTTAAATCGACAACGGCCTGATTGATATCATTCACCTTGAGCAAGGCTGCGCATTCATTAACGGCAGCAATGTTTGATTCGAAATAAGAGCGAATATCCTTAATTCCATTACTCTTGAGTGTGTCAATATACTTTTTTACTTGGGAGAAGTCCTCGTCCCAAATAGGAACAGGTGAATCTTCGAACAACGAACGATAACGCCTTTGTTGCTCTAGAAGCTTTGATTCTTTTTGTTTTTGCTCACCAATTCGTCTTCAGCATAACCGAGCAAAGCGCTCATTTTAGGGTTCACGAAAGTAATGATATGGTTCGCGTCTTTAATCAATACGCCTTCATTCGCGTTTTCGATTATCAGCTGATAAAGATTTTTCTTATTCGCTGGATCTAGAATATGGTTTGCAGTTGTAGAGATGCTTAGTTAGTTTACAGAAAGTTACGCTTTTCTTTAAAACAAAACAAAGAAATCAAAGTGAATAGAGGAAAGCTAAAATGTTAATCACGAAGGTTGTTAATGATCTTTTCGGCTACCCTAAATGCGTTTGCATAAATCGTAAATGTATAGGTTACACTTCCTCCCGTCGGCATAAAACTGCCATCTGTTACATAGAGGTTTTCGACTTCGTGTGCTTTGCAGTTTTCGTCTAGCACGGAAGTTTGGGGATTCTTGCCGAAACGACAACCTCCTGCTTGAAGGTTTGGAGAAACACCGCCACTAATACTAGAACTCACATTTTTCATGCCTATTTCGTTGAAAAGATTCTCTGCTTTTTCTGCTAAATANTCACCTACTTTCAGATCGTGTTCGTGGTATCCCAACCAAATTTTCGCAACAGGATCACCCCATTTATCCTTTACTTCATCATCCAGTTCTACTTTGCAATGATCGTTTGGAAGCCAATCAACGAATATTTCGAATTTTAATTTACGTTGTTCAGTGAAATACGATTTCATTTTAGATTTTAATTCTGATCCAAAAACGAATCTTCCATGATCCATTTTTAGCTGTACCGACTTTGTTACAGCATTGGCGTGTTCAGATACGAAATCTATAGTGCCTCCTTTGATCGGAGTTTTTCCTAATTTTGGGTCATCGATAACATACCATTCTTGGGAGGCTCTGTTCATAAAAACACCGGGTTCTTGGAGTGCTTTCGATTCCTTTTCCGATAAATCTTCAAAGAAGAGTTGCCCTGAACCGATACCTCCACCGGAGAACACGATATTTTTCCCTACTTGTCCTGAATTATTGGCGAGGCCGTTGGGGAAATCGGGATTCTTGCTCATTAAAAGTAGTCTCGAGGTTTCAATTGCCTGAGCAGCAACTACAAAAATCGAAGCTTCAATGAACTTTTTTCGTCCTTCTTTATCGTAATAGTGCGCTTTTACAACTGTGGCACTTCCATTTGTTTCCAAATGGTATACTTTTGAATTGGGCAGGATAGTGCAGTTTCCTGTTTTGAGGGCGTCGTTAATAAGTGCGACTCGCGAGCTGCTTTTTGCATCAGAATTGCAACCGTAACTACCGCAATAGTTAGAGTAAAAACAGGAGTTCCTTTCTTCTTTGTTTCTTGAAATAATACCTCTCGGTGACGGTATAAGTTCGTAGTTGAGTCTTGCCGCCGCGTCATCCAACCAACTGGCAAAAACATTTTCAATGAGTGGAGGGAAGGGGAAGTCGGGAGTTGATCTTGGCTCAAGGTGTTTGTGCGGGATAACCTTGCCAGAAACCCCTACGACCTTTTCGACTTTGGTGTAATAGGGCTCTAGGTCATTATAGCTGATCGGCCAATCAACTATGTTAGCACCTGAAATAGGACCGAATTCACTCAAGAGACGAAAGTCAATAGGTTTTAGTCGGTGAAAGTAAGCGCTCATAAAATTGGATGAACCACCCACAACGTTTCCATTCCAGTAATCTCTACCAGAAGCGTAAGTGGATTGTCGCATCCATNTACCCTCATCGTTTTTCTTCACGAGTACATGACATTCATCCTTTAGATTCGGGGTGTAAACGCTTCTTCGCGTTGCCACCATTTCATCTTTTGAAAAGTCTTCCGTTTTTAACCACGGGCCTTTCTCTAGCACAACGACTTTAAACCCTGCTTTTGCCAATTCATAAATAACAGGTCCAGCACCAGCTCCACTGCCTACAACGCATACATCATACTTCATGAGAAATATCCTTTATAGTTGGGTAAAGAATTCTTTTTGATGGTCGTGGTTCTCCGGGGTCATGGTTTAACCAATCCCAGCCGATATTATGGGGATTGCCTCCGTATTGTGGGTCGAGAAGTAGTGCTTCAAAAATGAGAGTAGTTAGCCGAGAAAGCCAACGTCTACCCCAAATATATTCAGACATTTCAGCGACAAATTCATTTTGTTTTTGGGCGCTTAAGTCGAGGAAGTTGTTTTTCATCATTTCTTTACAGCGAAGGTCGAATTTGTCCAACTTTTCGATGATGTAGGTATTTTCTTCAGGGTCGATATTCGTATCGTTAAGCACCCAGATTAGATAAGTCCCAGCGTTGATTTCTGTCGCTCCAGGACCATTTCCGTCAGAGGGAAAAAGTGTGTTTTGAACCGCTTGTAAGAGTTTAAATTGCTCTTTAGAAAGTGGGTGTGTTGATCCGGTGAAGTCGTTTTCGTTCGAGCAGGAAGCGAGCCAAGGAAGTTGAAGCGCTGCGCCTCCAATTAATAGAGATTTGACAAAGCTTTTCCGAGAAAGTTCCCAGCGATGTTCTGATTTCATGATGTTCAACTTGCAGGTTCAGGTTCAAAAAAAGAGCCGTTGATGAAAACGGCTCTGTAATTTTAGAGTGAAAGGTATTACATTGACGCGTTTTTACCGTCTTCACATTTTCCTTCTTCGCATTTGTGTTCTTCGTCCATGTCGCCTTCACATTTTCCTTCCTCACATTTATGGCCTCCATCTTCGCATTTCCCTTCTTCACATTTTCCCTCCTCGCATTTGTGGTCGTCATCGTCGCCATCATTGCATTTGTGTTCTTCGTCCATGTCGCCTTCACATTTTCCTTCCTCACATTTATGGTCTCCATCTTCGCATTTCCCTTCTTCACATTTTCCCTCCTCGCATTTGTGGTCGTCATCGTCGCCATCATTTTGCTCCGTTTTGTCGTCCTTATTATCATCACCACTACTGCAGCTAGTTAATGCAACGCTGGTCATAAATGCCAACATTAGAAGGAAGCTAAATTTTAATAAATTCTTTTTCATGGGTATAGGTTTTTAGATTGAACAGTTAATATACGAATTATAGGGAAATTTGGATTCCACAAATTCGGAGTTCTATCAAATTATACGATTATTCCCATAGAATTTGAGGCAATTCCAACATGATCTCTTTCATTTTTAGATCAATTTCATTCTTGATTATCTCTCTGGAATTATCGAGATCATAGAGTGGAATTCTTTCATAAGTGCTTAATACCATTTCGGTAGCTAGTCTTTTTGCTTTTCGTTCCACAAGCTCCTCTATACTTCCGTCTATCGGAACGTATCCGTAAACAAACTTCATGTCCAAAGCATTTCCCACTCTCACCATATCCTTAATACTGTTGTCTCCCGTAGCTTCTTGCTCCTCAATAATTGAAATCTCATTGACTTGTGTTCGCATTTTTCTTGCTAATTGCTTCATAGATAAGCCAAACGCATTACGCATGGACTTGATCCAACCAATAGGAGGTGCTTTGAAACTTTCGGCTCCCTTAAAATGATCTACTTTTTCTTGTAAATGCTCTAATCGTAACTTTGCCCTCATGCTGTGTTTGGGTTTTATCTATTGACAACACATTATAGTTATTATCTCATAAATGTAAATAAAATGTAACTAAAAAGACGCGATAAAATGTAATAATAGTGCAAAAATATTATTTGAAATCTTTTTTGTGAACATATAATACACGTAAAAAGAGGGCGTTTTCACATTTGTGCGTCATGTTTCGATTTTAGGTTTACTATTTGACTTTGAATTTTACAGAAAACCCAGCTTGATCCTAGAAATTCAATCGCTTTTAGTATCTTCGAGTTCTAGCGTATTGGAGTAGTCACTCCTCAACATTATGCGCACTTAATCGTACTATGGAATTTAATACAATAGCATACAAAAAGCCTTTTTACCCAATAAAAGCGCCGTTAAGAGAACATTTGAGACAATATTCCCGGTTGGAGGAATTGCCGATTACCTATGAAGATTTACTGCGTTACGAGGATCTTATTCCAGTAATGGACAAAAATGGAGAAAATACACTTTGGTATTCGGTTCTGTATCGAAGTGAGGAAGTAATGTTTTTTCAAGAAGCATTGGTTCGCGTGTATCAATTGTTAATTGCTGATGGTGATGAAATTCCTTATTTAAAAATTGAAAGTATCGACTTTTGTTCTTTCGGGAATTCCAAGCCTTTCAGAATTAAAATTGTGAATGAGGTAAATGACAACCACGACTATTTCTATGTGAAAAAGGCTGACGCTTCTCGTGTGTATGGATTGGAGTTAGAGCATATTTTTTCGCCAGATAAGGTGTATTACCTCGTTCATAAAGACACCTTGGTTGAGGATCACATTATTGGGATTCCTTGCGATGATTATATTCGAAATAACAAGAACGTAAAGATTGAAAACCGTTTGCGTTTCGCGAAAGAGTTCGTGAAATTCAATGAACGTTGT
>JGI26082J51739_10001574_pt1 | contig 14204 bp, 13 predicted proteins | sample SaaInl5LU_22_DNA_FD_51739 | JGI IMG/M metagenome (IMG submission 51739)
TAGCATCTCCAACATACTGCCCCGCTCGAACGGTTTCTAACGGTTCAAAATGAACGCTCGTGTCAAATTCAATATTGGTTGCGGTTTCGTCTAATTCTGTGGATGTAGTTTCACAACAATCTTCAGAATCCAAGGACTTTTCCGTTGGATGGCATGGTGTCTTCTGCGGAGTATGACAACATACCGGCGCCTCTGTAATGGATAAATGCTCTTCGTGTGCTACACTAAGATGGACACTTTCCTCATGTTGACAAAAGTGCAAGAAGCTCACTGCACCCGTTGAGACAAGGGTGTAAAACAATGTGAATACCATGACTATGAACTTCCGCATGAAGACAAATTTAACCAATACCTTTGAAGTACAATAGTTATGCCATGCGAAAAGTAATGATGTTGGGCTCAGGAGAGCTGGGAAAAGAGGTGGTTATTGCCTTAAAAAGAATGGGTTGTACTGTGATTGCATGTGATGCTTATGAAGGTGCACCAGCGATGCAAGTTGCGGATGCATTTGAAGTCTTTTCCATGCTCGATGGAGATGCACTCGAGCGTGCGGTACTCAAACATCGGCCCGATATTATAGTACCTGAAGTTGAAAGTATTCGTACGGATAAATTGTATGAATTTGAGAAAGAAGGTATACAGGTAACCCCTTCGGCAAAAGCGGCAAATTTCACCATGAACCGCAAGCTTATTCGCGATTTAGCGGCACAGGAACTGGGCTTAAAAACAGCTCCTTATGCATATGCTACTACCATGGAAGAATTTACTGCAGCAGTAGATAAAATAGGTCTTCCCTGTGTGGTTAAACCCTTAATGTCAAGCTCTGGAAAAGGCCAAAGTGTGGTAAAAGAAATTTCGCAGCTCGAAACTGCTTTTCACTATGCTATGGAGGGTTCGCGCGGTGATTTAAAAGAAATTATTGTAGAAGGTTTTATTGACTTCCATACCGAAATCACTTTGTTGACCGTTACTCAGAAATCGGGTGAAACACTGTTTTGTGCGCCTATCGGACACCGCCAAGAGCGCGGTGACTATCAGGAAAGCTGGCAACCGTGTGCTATGGAATCATCGCAACTCATCGAAGCTCAGTCTATGGCGAAGAAAGTGACTCAAGCTCTAGGAGGTTGGGGAATCTGGGGAATCGAATTTTTCTTAGGTCACGATGCTGTATATTTCTCTGAATTGAGCCCTCGACCCCACGATACAGGAATGGTAACGCTCGCGGGAAATCAGAATTTTAATGAGTTTGAATTGCACGCAAGATCCTTATTAGGTTTGAACATACCTGAGATCGAATTGCGTTATCCAGCGGTGAGCGCTGTGGTATTGGCAGAAAAGGAAGGAATACCCCTTTACGGAGGTATGGAGTTAGCTAGCTTGGAACCTCAGTCGGATTTTAAACTATTTGGAAAGCCAACGACACGTCCGTATCGAAGAATGGGTGTGGTGTTAACCTATGACCGATCAGAAAAAGAGACTATGGACGAGCTCCGCGCACGTGCGGCTCGAATTGCCAGTGGCATTACAGTGCATTAATTTTTGCACGTATAGGTTCTGTGAATGACTTAACGATGTCACGATCAAGCGACCCCAGTGTTTGTCCCTCAAGTTTGTGGTAGCGTAGTCCATGTTTGAAGGCGTTGACCAGGTTTGGGTTCGTGCTCTTCATGTAATTTATGGAACCATAAGAGAAGAGGACTTCGCTGTAATTGGGGCCAATTTCAATGAGCGCTCCATCGCTTAATGTCAAGTAATGACACAAGACCATCTGATAGGGAGCACCAGCGCTCGACTTTTCGCTCATTATATTTTCTGCTAATTCGTCAACTACTTGAAGTAATTCTAGTTTTAACTGCGCGAGTATACGATCCGAAATACGTCCCGAGGCTATGAGTATAGCTGATTTGACCGATTAAGTTATCGAATGCACTTGCCGTCCAAAACTCAGTGGTTTTAATGCCTTGACTCAGTTTTGTTAAATCGGCTCCTTTTTGAATCAATTCTGAAGGAACCTCCACGGGGTCAAAACGTTGGTGACGACGCATGTTTTCCATGATCCATAAATAGTACCTAAATGCACTAAGCGTCGGCTGATTCATGTAGCGATAGAGGGGGAGTTCTTTGGCAGTAAAGTAGAGCTGTGCATCAGGTTGTTGAACGGCTATTTCTAGATTTCTTCGTGTATTTTCAAGATAGAAATCGATATCGCTATACTGCTTAATAGGCGGCATGGTTGTGCAGACAACGATTTGCGCGTTCTCCTCAGAATTCGTTCTTAAAGCGTCGATACTCAGTGAGAAATGGTTGGCTAATTTTACGAGTTCATCCGCTGTCAATGGCGTCGAACCTGTACGTTTTCGGTAAAGTGAAGCACGCGAACATCCCAAAACGCCCATGAGATCTTGAGTGATTTTCGATTTACCTTTGGTCGAGCCGAAAATCTGCGTAAACAATTGAACTTGGAACTCGTTGGGTGTAAACATGGGCGTTGACTTAACCTCTAATATCGTATAATTAAATTACATGCAGACGACCGCTGAAAATGCAATAGTAGGTAAGTTGCCTGGAACAACCATTTCCCTGCCGGATGGAACGCTACTGCCGCTAACGAAACCCTTAGTACGTCGAAGCTCCGGTCAATATACACGCCAACGAAGATTGGCGGTATTGAACCGTTGGATACGTAAAGGAATTCTGCAAGTAGTAGGTAGTCCGTGGTTACCGGGTTTCTGGATATTGAGTACCGAACGTGCGAATCATGCGCTCGGGGCGCTAACACAGATGCGTGTTCGCGTTAAGTTATTATTGACTGTGACCGAGGAGTCCATGGATGAGAGTAGTCATTGGGTGTCCTTCAAGGCTGATCCGTTAATGATTGTTCCTGTGCGGTGGGAATCTTTTGAATCCTATGCGCAAGAGTTGAAAAAGAAGTACAGAGCCCGCCTTAATAAGGCGGTAAAGTCCAACTCTACTCTAGAAGTCCGCATCTTACAATCAGCAACTACAGAGTTTAAAACAGCTGCCCAGCTTTTGGCTATTACCTTGACTGATAAGGTGGTGGCTATGCCAGAAAATTTAGAATGGCTTTTGGAAATGTACCAGGATTGCTTTGGAGCTTCATTTAAGATGTACGGTTTCTTTCATGAAGATGAATTGGTTGGATTTATATCAACTGTGGATGACGGAAAACTCTTACGCGCTATGCATTTCGGATCGAAGCGCAGTGCTCCCCAAGAGTTCTACAGCTTTACTATGTTTCATATGATTCGCTTGGGCATTGAAGGAGGGTTCAATAAAGTGAGTTTAGGCAGAACGGCCACTGAAATTAAAAGTACCTACGGTGCTGTACCTGAAGAGAATTATTTTTCATTTTACTCCGAAAATTGGTTTTTCAAACGACTGTTGAGACTGGCTCAAAAACGCTACCAGCCCAAGCATTATGTGCTACGTAGCCCATTCAAATAAAATTTTCGGTAGTTGAGCACATTTCTTAGCTTAGGGATTCAACAAAATCATCTACATATGAGCGATACATATCGTCAAGTCTTTGAGAATAACAAGAATTGGGCAGCACATCATTCTGCATCCAATCCAGAATTCTTTGAGCATTTAGCTAAAGGGCAAAGCCCGGATTTTTTATTTATTAGTTGCGCCGATTCTCGCGTTCCAGTGAATAATATCATGGGTCTTGAACCAGGAGAAGTATTTGTGCATCGCAATGTTGCCAATCTAGTTGTCAATACTGATATGAACATACATAGTGTGATTCTTTATGCGATAGAACATTTGAAAGTGAAGCATGTGGTTGTCTGTGGTCATTACAATTGTGGCGGTGTTGCCGCGGCAATGGGTAATCAAAGTCTAGGTCTTATCGACGGATGGCTTCGCGAGATAAGAGACGTTTATAGATTGCACGCGACCGAACTTGATGCTATTGGTAACGAAAGTGATCGATACAATAGATTAATTGAATTGAATGTGTTGGAGCAGTGTAATAATATCTTGAAAACAGAATATTTCCAGAAAAGTCATGCTACTGCTGGTGGACCATCAGTTCATGGGTGGATTTTTGACATTTCAAAAGGAACGCTTCTCGATCTTGACTACGATTACAAAGCGCAGATGGAGGCCATGAAAGCGATTTACGACATTAATGGCTGAAACCCTTAGTTTTGAAAATGAGTACGGCGCCTTTACTGTAGGAAGTAAAGGCGCTTCTTTATTGGTGCTAAAAATAAGCGGACAAGACCTTCTTTATGATTTCGGAAATGAGTCGGGCAATTGGGCCGCAGGTGCAGTTATGTTTCCGTTTCCAATACGCATGGCATCGGGTCATGTAATGAACTACGCAGGTCGTCAATTTAACTGGCCCATTAATGATGAAAAGCACCGTGCCGCCTTGCATGGATTTACCACCGAACAAGAGTTTCAACTTTCCTATGCCAACGAAGGTATAAAGTGCGTTTTTTCATACAACGGTCGTCACGATTTTTATCCCTTTCCATGCACTTTAGAGCTTCATTATGCGCTTCGCAAAGAAGGTTTTTTCTTTAAAGCATTTGTACAAAACGATGGCGACCGTACGTTACCTTTCCATTTGGGCTGGCACCCCTATTTCAGTGTTAAGAGCCGCTGGGAATTAAGCCCAGATACTACTTTTCGATTGGCTAAAAATGAATTTAGCCATCCAGGACCTAAACTCTTCCACGCTGGCCATGACTGGTCAAAAGAGGTGGATGGCGCGTTTTTCTTTGCTGAAAATCCGCGACTCAGTAACGAGGACTACAGCTTGGAAATAAGTGCTTTGGCGTCAATAGTTCAGATCTTTCGACCTGCTGGTGCGTCCTTTATTGCCATAGAGCCTATAACTGGTCTCGGACATCCTGACTTTGATTGGCTTGAGGTAACTCCTGGCGAACGTCGCGAAATTAGCGGTTCTATAAAACTGTATTCTCGAGGAAAACAATAGTGATCCACAAAGGAGTTGTCCTTAGGCATCTTCAGACGAAAGGCGGTCCTGCAATTCCTCAAGGCTTACTCCTTTTGTTTCTGGCATCATAAAATGCGTGAAGAGCAGTTGTAGGAACATGAATGCGGCGAAGAATGCGAAGATTGTCCAGCCGGGAAATGCATCTATGACTACTTCGCCTAACATTGTAATTAATGCAGCAAAAACCCAGTGCGTCCCAGTTCCCCAGGCTTGCCCTGCGGCTCTGACGCTGTTCGGGAATATTTCAGAAATAAATACCCAAATCACAGCGCCTTGTCCTACAGCATGTGAAGCTATGTAGGTAAGAATGAAGAAGAGATTGAATCCGGCTGAAGCCCCAGTTTTAAAACCGTAAGCTACCATCAGCAATGAGAGAATGTAACCTATGGAGCCTATGTACATGAGTGATTTACGACCCATTTTATCGATAAGGTACAGGCCTATGAAGGTAAAAAGGAGGTTCGTGCCTCCAATCGATATCGATGATAATAATGAGTCTGAAGATGCGAAACCCGCATTTTCGAGAATGACAGGGGCATAATAGAGAATAAAGTTTATCCCGCTGAGTTGGTTGAAAAATGCGAGTAGAAAAGCCAATTGGAGCGGTTTCTTAAATTTTCCATTGAAGACATTGTCTTGCACTGAAGTGGTATTCGTGTGGCGCTTAATTTCAGCTAATTCTTTCTTTGCCGCATTGGAGTCATTTAACAAAAGTTCCAGTGTTTGCAAGGCTTGTGCATCATTTCCTTTCGTAACGGCGAGCCAACGTGGTGAATTTGGCACACCAAATATCAAGAGGCAATAGAGAGCTGCTGGAATAGCTTCTATGCCGAGCATCCAACGCCAATCGTTGGTTCCGTTAAAACCATCTAGCAGGAAGTTAGATATAAAGGCGATAAGAATTCCGAAGACAATATTGAATTGATACATAGCGACCAAGCGCCCTCGGTTTTTTGCAGTGCTAATTTCGGAAATATAGGTAGGAGCTGCTACTGTGGAGGCACCAACGCCAACACCGCCAAGGAATCGGAAAAAGGAGAACATATACGGGTCTGACGCGAGTCCCGAACCGAGTGCACTCACCAGATAAAGTACCCCCACCCAGATGAGGGTATTCTTACGTCCAATGCGCTTTGTGGGAATCCCTCCTGCTAACGAGCCTAATACCGTGCCCCATAGCGCCATCGACATGATGAAAACGCCGTGGAACCAGGCCGAGGTTTGCCAAAGTTCTTTGATGGGTGCGTTGGCGCCGGAAATAACGACGGTATCAAAGCCGAACAAAAATCCAGCTAGCGCCACAGTTAGCGACCAAATCCAAGTTTTATTCATCAGAGTGCATGTTTTACGCTCTGCAATGTAACGAAAATAGAAGGCGGTAACTGCGCTTAAAATCCGGCGGAAAGTGACAGCCACTCTGCCCACATCATTCCCAGCTCACTTTGTGCTTGGGCTTCTTGTATTAATGCTTCTGCGTAATAACTGGTGCGAAGATTCACTTTAAGTAATTCAGAATCTCCCATTTGCAGTTTTTCACGTTCAGCCCGCAATAATGCTTTCATGTTCTGTGCATTGCGTTGATTCGACTGTAACGCATTTTCAAGAAGTAAAATACTTTGTGCAGTCGCGTTGAGTTGGTTCGACCATGCATTTTCTTGCGCATCTCTTTCCCAGTTAAACTGCTCAGTTTGCAGGGACTGACTTTTTGAGTATCCTCGTCCTTCGCGCAGAAGCAGTGGTAAGGCCACTTTTGCTTTAACGATCCTATTGCCATCGTTGAAATTGGTCGACGTGGGAGTGGACACAAAGTTTCCTGGCAATAAAAATGCACCACCTATACCGACCTTTGGTTTTAAGTATTCTTTAGCCAAATTCTCTTTTAATTTGAATTGGCGGGCTTTTGCATCATTGTACCTGAGTAAAGGGTGTTCTTCGCTCAGTTGGGTCGAACGGGTGCTGCCTTTAGGTAAGTTTTTTGAAGCCAATACATTGGGGTCCAAAAGCAACGGTTGAGAAGATTCGCTCCAAAGCCAATTACTCATGGTCAACAATGCTTGAATGGCTTTTTGACGTGCAGAGAAATATGCGGCTTCCCAAGTGCTAACGAGGCCATTAGCATCTAAGGTATCCATGCCCGAAGCATCGCCCGCAGCGAATGCTTGATGCGTCATGATTTGTATTTCTTTAGCCGCTTGAAGTGCGCTGAAATACGCCAGGCTGCTCTCCTGCGCTTCAAACCATTTCCAATAATCTTTAGCAGCTTTGAGTAAAAGTTCGTTTCGATAAAGTTCAGCTTCTGCGGCGCCAAGATGCACACCGACTTTCGCTAGTTTAAGGGCCGTGCGTCGCTCGTCCGTGATTAGTCCATTGCCCAATTCGAGCATTCCGCCAATCGCAAACATACCTTCTTCCGGGAGCTTATCTTGAGGGTTCGTGTAGAGACCGGCAGTTGCGTTCCAGTCCAGATCGATACGAACGGGACCTGCAGTAGCAGTGGATAGCGACCAAGATGGAAGATTGTAGTAAGTCTCACTCTCATAGGTTTTGTTGGATAAATGACCTGCCACAACGGGGTCGAATTGGCCGCGTTGTTTTAAGAGCGCGGCTTTCGCTATAGGCAGCTTTGAATTCACCGCTTTCATCAGCGGATGATAGCTATCTACCCAAAATAGGAATTGCTCAACAGAAAGGGTATCCGCCATCATTTGCGCCGAAGACGATAGAGTTGAAACAGAGAAAAGAAGGATGAATATTACTTTAATTCGTCTCATTGTCCAACCAGGCTTTTTGTTTTACCTATGCTCTCTTGAGTAAGAATAGGCTCGTAATAATCCGGTGGGAATGCGTTGAGCTGTCGCCACATTTCATACCATACTGGAACTGTATTTAGTAAGGCTATTCCTCTCGCTCCAGTACCGGCGCGTAAATTTTCAGGCCATTCTTCACTAGGCGCAACAAGCAAGCGGTATTTGCCGTTTTCGTTTGTGATTCGATCGAGCGCGACCACAGATCCGGTGAAGGTGCCATAGCTTGTNTTTGGCCATCCGCGGAAGACGATGGCAGGCCATCCGTCAAATTGGAATTGGACCGTAGAGCCTTCATGAATAAGTGGCATGTCTATGGGACTGATGTAGAGCTCCACGGCTAAATCGTATAAAGTAGGTACGATTGTTCCAAGCGAAGTACCCTCTTTCACTGTTTCGCCAATACCGCGCTTGGTGATTTTAGCGAGCATGCCATTCTGAGGTGCGGTGATGTAGTAATAGGCATTGCGCATTTCGTAATTGCTCAAAGTGTTTCTCAGCTTCGATAAATCTCCTTGAGACGTGGCAAGCATACTGCTTGCTGTTGCCAGATCGCTCTGCGCCTTCGCTATTTTCTCTAAGAAAGCATTGGTGTTGTTCTTTAATGCTAAGCGTACATCAAGCAATTTATTTTTACTCATTTCCCACTTTTGCGCAGTTTCCTGAGATTTCGCTTGACTTTGCGCCAATTTCATTCTGTACTGTTCTACCTCAGTTCGACTTTTCAACCCTTGTTCTAACAGTTGGTTAAAACGTAAAACTTGCGTTTTTGCAACTTCTAAATTTTGCGATTCCGCAATAAATTGGGCGCTATCACTTTCTGCTTGGGCCTTTGCTGCCGCTAGATCGTATTGTAAGCTTTGTGCCTTAACCTGCTGGTTGATCCTCAAGCTTTCAATTAAAGAGACTAACGCTTCTACTTTTTGCTCATAGCTCTTTACACCATCTTCTTTTGCGACTATTTGCTCTTTCGTACGCTCAATGAGTCGCGGGTCGAGGTATTCATTTTTAATTTCTCGTAAACGTGCTATGGTATCTCCTGCATTAACGACATCACCTTCTTGTGCATACCACTGTGCAATCTGTCCTGCAATAGCAGATTGTATTTCGCTCGCACGCTGTCCAGGTTGTAACATGGTTACCGTGCCTTTGGCTTGGATATTTTGTGTCCATGGTAAAAAGAGGATGACCAGACTCAATACTCCAGCAATGATAAAATTACGCTTAACCTTAGGTCCTATGAAGGGATTGCCTAAAAGTCCAAAGCTTCGATAGCGTTCTGTTTTTAGACGCTCGTTTATTCTTTGTTTACTTATGTTTAGCATCTGCTGTTAGAGTTCAATGGTAAGGTTACTGTGGGTTTTTATGGTCTCAAGATTAGATGCCGCCACGAGTGTCCAGGGCTGGCGATCGTCCCACAAGAAGTCAATGATTTTCTCACGTTCTTTTGGGTCAAACAGATGGAAAATATCATCAAGAAGTAGCAAGCGTGGACGTGTNACAATGCTTCTTGCGAGGAGAATTCTTTCAACAATACTGCTGGATAAAGGTCGGGTGGTTGGGCCAACGGCGGTCTCCAATCCTTTATCTAGGCTTTTAATAAATGCTACGAGTCCCAATCCGGCAGTTGCCCAACGTACGTCTTCAAGTTCTATTTCAGGACGTCCTAATGTGATGTTTTCTAAAAGTGTTCCTTCGAAAAGGTCTTCGCTTAGAAAACAATCGCCCACATGGTACCTTAAATCGGCAGTATTCAAGGGACCCTGTTGGGTACCCGTTAAAGCTTACCGTTCCCTTGGTGGGTTCATATTGAACAGCCATTAAGCGCAATAGAGTGGATTTTCCCGATCCATTTTTACCGGTGATTACCGCTCTCGAACCGGTAGGTATGGTAAGGTTTAGGCTAGAGAGAATAGAGCGAGAGCCGTCGTCGGATGTGTAGACGAGGTCTTTCAGCTCAATATCAGCGCCCATACCTGTGTCAATGTCTTCGAAAAGTACATTTCCTTGGTCTTCCTCAAGTGGGATATCAGTTACGGTACTCATTTTCTCTACGGCAGTTAGTACATCGTAGATGGGCTCCATGGTTAGAATAAGTTTTTCGGCCGAGTTAACGATAAGGATGATGACGATTTCTGAAGCGACGAATTGGCCAACATTTATTTCATTTTGTATCACAAGCAAACCGCCGATGATTAATAAACCCAGCGTTACCAGTGCTTTGAAGCCTACAATATTTGCGTATTGGAAGATTAACACCTTCCAATGTTTTTTGCGGTGAATGAGGTATTGCTCAACCAAATGATCTGTTTTCTCTAGCGGAAGTTCTGTATGCCCAGCACGTTTAAACGTATCCATAGTGCGAGCAATCTCCTTTAGCCAATGTGCGATTTTGTATTTGAATGTACTTTCTTTCATACTACTCTCGAGACCTCTTGGCCCGGTGTAATAAAGAATGGCAGCGAGCAGTGCAATGAGTGCTAATCCAAAAGTGATGAAGAAAGGATGGTACGTAGCAAGTAGGATTAAACCAATGACAATCTGTAGCGTAGAAGCACTAAAATCCATGAGCATTTTCGATAGTCCTTTTTGCACATTGAGCGTATCAAAAAAGCGATTAATAAGCTCGGGCGGATAGGTGCCCCGAATGGATTGGTTTTGAAACCTTGGTATACGGTAAGTGAATTCAAAGGCAGCCCTCGTAAAAATGCGTTGTTGAAGAATTTCCGAAATAGACAATTGCAATACTTGGAGTATGCCCCCTACAATAACGCCAATGGTAACTAAAGCGCTTAGAATAACCCAGCTGGTGCTTACAGTACCTGCTTGAATAAGTCCTACAATCGCCTGAACACCTAAAGGTAAACTTAGATTTACCAATGCATAGAATAAGGCATAGAGGTACAGGTATAGGATGTCGCGACGGTCTTCAGCTAACATCGCGATGAATTTTTGGAAAGGGTTTTTAGTCATTAGTCGTACAGAGATTTCAGGGTCATATCTGTTAGAAAGTGTACGATTTCTTCCTTGCTCCCAGATGAATCGGAAAGGCGGGGTAGATGTTCAGCGAAAAATTGTTGACTCTGGGCAGCCTCAATGATGGTCGCAAATAAGCTGTGTGGATACGGGTAGCCTGGATTGATTTGCAAAGCCAATTGACTTAAGGTCTCACAAATCTGCTTGTACCCCAGGAAATAGCCTTCTTTGTTTTCTTGATCTACATCTTTGGTGAGATATATCTTAGGGTATTCAGCAACAACCATTCGTTGCAAGGCGCGCTCATCGATGTGAGGAATACGCTCGTCCTGATCCATAGGAAGCACTAGAAGCTGGATGGCTCTTTTAAGTTTTTCTTCCGGNCTATTAAGCAGCATGAATTCCTGAGCCATTTTTACTTCGAGCCAGCCCCAATACCAATTAATCAGGTAAGTCAGTAGCTGGTGCTTGTTTTGAAAGTAACGATACACTCCAGATTCTGTACTGATGATTTCTCGAGCCACTTTTTTAAAAGTCAATTGCTCATAACCCAGCTCGTCCATCAATTCAATACTCTTCGATAAAATGCGTCTTCCCAGCTCTGTTTCATCCGGGTTTTTGCTGTAAAGCTTTGCGCTTATGGTAATGTTTAATGCATTCATATTCGAGTACAACGCTAGTTTTAAATAATTGTTTAGCACCGCAAAAATAATAGTAATACTATCGATTTTGCAAAATAAAATTGCACTCACTACAGAAAGCCTACATTTGCAGTGCTGCGTTAAGTTAACGACAGCCTAAAAAGAACATATGACCTTTGATTCATTGGGGCTCAAGCCCCAAATCCTATCGGCCTTAAAAGAACAAGGCTACACACAACCTACACCTATTCAAGCCCAAAGCATCCCCGTCCTTTTAGAGGGCTACGATTTACTCGGAACCGCCCAAACAGGGACCGGTAAGACGGCTGCATTTACCATACCTATCATTCAAAATATTCTGGATGCGCCAAGCGAACGCAGAAGAAGCATAAAAGCTTTGGTAGTTACTCCAACCAGAGAATTGGCATTACAAGTTGCCGAAAATGCTAAGCGCTATTCTTCAGGAACATCCCTTCGTACCGCAGTTATTTTTGGCGGCGTAGGAGCTAATCCGCAAATTGATCAGCTCAAAAGAGGGGTGGATATTTTAGTTGCAACGCCTGGACGATTATTAGATTTACAAAGTCAAGGATTTATAGACCTNCGCTCCCTAACGCATTTCGTTCTTGATGAAGCCGATCAAATGCTGGATATGGGCTTCATTCATGATATAAAAAAGCTACTTCGTTTACTTCCTTCTAAACGTCAAAGNCTGTTTTTTTCTGCAACGATGCCGAAGACAATCATGGAGTTGAGTGGTCAAATTTTAAAGCCTAACTACAAACAAGTTCGAATTGCTGTGGAAAAACCCACAGCGGAGCGCGTTTCGCAGTGTGTCTACTATGTGAGTAAAGGCGAAAAGCCATCACTACTTATCCACTTATTGGAAGAATTAGAAGGTAGTGTCCTAGTCTTTGGTAGAACGAAGCACGGCTGCGATAAAGTCGTCCGAATTCTTGAAAAGAAAGGCGTAAGCGCAGCAGCTATTCATGGCAATAAAAGCCAAAATGCCCGTCAGAAAGCGCTAAAAGGATTTAAAGAAGGGAATGTTCGTGTATTAGTGGCCACAGATATTGCCGCTCGTGGAATTGATATTTCAGGATTAGAGCATGTGGTGAATTATGAGCTTCCCAATATCTCTGAGACCTATGTTCACCGGATTGGGCGGACGGGACGTGCAGAGGCTTCTGGTTCGTCAATATCTTTTTGCGCAGCAGATGAGCGGGGTTACTTGAAGGATATTGAAAAGCTCATTAAGGCCCAAGTTCCTTTGATAGAGGAACATCCTTTTACGGAGGGGGCTGCTGAGGAATGGTCGGTTCCTGAAAACCGTATTCCCGCTAAGCAAGGTCAGCGTGCGCCGCGCACGAGCCGCGGTCCTAAGCATGGAGGAGGAAATTCACGCTCTGGAGCTCCTGCTCGCGGAAAGCGACCGTCAAGAAGACGTTAGTATTTGAGCAATTCCAATACTTTTTCTTCAAAAAGTGCGGATGTAAATTTTTTAATGGGGAACCCTAAAGGTCCTATGCCAGCTTCGTTGATTAGCTTATTCCAGAGGAATTGATCGGCAATGTGCGGTAAAATGAGCTGAGGACGATCAAAACGCAATGCACTATGAGTGGTTCCAGAGCCGCCGTGGTGCACCACGGCGCAAACGCGACTAAAGAGCCAATCGTAGGGAATGTCCTTTACTAGAAAGATATTTTCGGGTAAAGGACTTTCTATTTCAATACCGCCCCAACTCGAGTTGATGAAAATGGGAAGGTTGTGTTTATTGCTTAGTTCGAGTAAGGCTTTGCCCACTTCTTTTGGTTTAGCATTGATCATAGAGCCGAATCCAACATACAGCGGGTTCGGGTATTTCTCGATAAAGCGAGCGAGATCTTCAGAAGGTTTCCAGTGTTTGGACTTATTCCGCTCTCGAAAATCAGTGACTTTGACGTGGTCTGGCCAGTAGCTAGGCTGAGGAAAAAGTCGCTTAGAGATGGCGTATTCAACCGGCACTTCCGAAAGTAAAAAACGTTTTACTTCTTTTCGTTTAAAGGGTGCCCAATTCCATTCTTTCATGATCTTGTTCCCATACCCGATGATGGCTTGGGAAATCATTGCTGAATTGGTCAATGCATAACTCATTTTGTTCCACAAGCGATTATTGAATTGTCCCATACCTATAGCGGGTAATTCACGAACGGGATGCACTAAACACGGCATCGGTATAAGTAATTCAACACGCCGACCATCGCGCAAGGCTGCCATAACGGGATAAGCACATTTGATATGGTAGATGATTCGATCTGGCTTAAAGCTCATATCAGCGTCCCGCTGGTCGCGGATGAGTTGCTCTTGAATCGGCTTTGTTTCTCGCAGGAGCTTAAATAGTGTGCTTATGCGACTCCACCCAGAACCGATTTGCCCGGTAATTTTTTTGACATCGGGTGAGTCGATTAAGTCGAGGTATTCGTGAGTCATCGGGAAGAAATGTTCACTCACCTCTGCGGCCAGTGAACGAAATTGTTCCGGCATACAGAAACCTACCTCATATCCATTCTCTTTAAGTTCTTCGCCCAAAGCTAGATAAGGTTCCATATCCCCGCGTGAGCCAAGTGTCATTAATAGTATCCGATCCATCTATGAAAGGTACAATGGAATTTGTAAGAATGTATAAGGCGCCGTTCGGAGTGGATCTTTCGCTCGAACAAAGCCTGTACCCGTTTTGCGTTCGCGGCATTTTTTCTATTTCTCCAAAATCCTCAAGATTTTTCGGATTTTATCTAAAGAAAAAGCCAGCGCAAT
>JGI26082J51739_10001577_pt1 | contig 14190 bp, 15 predicted proteins | sample SaaInl5LU_22_DNA_FD_51739 | JGI IMG/M metagenome (IMG submission 51739)
CAATTAGCAAAAAGACAAATGACATGGTTGCGTTCTTGGGATCATTTAGAAGCTTTTGAGATAAAAACTAGTCATAAAATTGAAGAATCTATTAAAAGATTAATAACTTCTCTTTAAATATAACTATAAGTCCATAGATACAGTCTATAATGTTTAAAACAACGAGGTAATTATTGTGAATTGGGATAACCAAAACAAAGATCCATGGGGGGGAAAAAGTGATGCTCCTGACTTTGATGAGCTTGTAAAGAAATTTTCTTCAATACTTGGAGGAAAAAAATCATCCTCAGGTGGCTCTGGAGGAAGTTCTGGAGGAAGTTCGGGCGGTAGTTTTAAATTACCAACTACAAGAATATTGTTATACGCACTTTTTGGATTCTTAATTGTTTATGCATCTCAATCAATATATCAGCTTGATGCATCCGAGCGAGCAGTGATTTTACGATTTGGTAAGTTCTATGAAGAGCAACAAGAAGGACTAAATTTCAGATTGGCTGGAATCGATGAAAGATATATAGAAAATGTATCTCTAACAAGAAGATATAGTCAAACAAATAGTATGTTGACTAAAGATGAAAACATAGTAGATGTAACTGTTTCGGCCCAATACAGAATAGCAAACTTAAAAGATTTTGTTTTAAATGTAAAAGATCCAGAGTTAAGTCTTAGGCAGGCTATTGAAAGTGCTTTAAGGCATGTTGTTGGTGATAATTCTCTTGAACAGACCCTAACTGTAGGAAGAGAAAAGATTGCTCAAGAAGTTCAAACTCGACTCCAGCAAATTTTAGATATATATGCTACTGGCCTACTAGTTCAGCAGGTAAACATTGAAAAAACTGATCCACCAGCGGCAGTTAAAGATNCTTTTGATGATGTTGTTGCTGCGAGAGAAGATAAAGAAAAATTGCAAAATGAAGCTGAAAGGTATGCATTAACTATAGTCCCTGAAGCAAGAGGTCAAGCACAGGCAAGAATTAGAAATGCTGAAGGTTATTTGTTAGAGGTTATTGCTAATGCAGAGGGTGAGGTTGGAAGATTTACTCAACTTCTTGAAGAGTATCAAAAGGCACCTGANGTNACNAGAGATAGAATGTATATAGATGCAATGCAAAAAGTTCTATCTAGCACCACAAAAATAATGATTGATATTGATAGTGGTAATAATTTAATGTTGCTTCCTTTAGATAAGATGATGGATCAAGGAAACAAAATAGATCTCAATCAGTTTAGATTAAGACAAGGAGACCAAGATGAATAGGAATACTTTTTTATTAGTTTTTGCAGCATTAATTGTTGGAATTGGTTTTAATAGCTTCTTCATAGTTAATGAAAAAGAAAATGCGATAGTCTTTCAGTTTGGTGANGCTGTAAGAACAGACATATCTGTTGGTTTTCATTTCAAACTTCCAATCATTCAGGAAGTAAAAAAATACGATGCTAGGATTCAAACCCTTGATGAAGAGCCAGATAGAATCCTTACCGTTGAGAGTAAATACCTATTAGTTGACTCATATATTAAGTATAGAGTTACAGATGTCTTAACATTCTATAAAGCAAACAATGGAAGTTTTAACAGTTTAAATAGTCTCCTTGGTCAACGTTCTGAGTTCGTCTTAAAGAATAATTTTGGTAAACGAACTGTAAAAGAAGTTGTTTCTGGTGAAAGAGATGAGCTTATGAATATAATGCTTAATTCACTTAATGATTCAGTTGCAGACTTAGGTATTGAAATTATAGACTTTAGAGTTAAAAGGATAGATTTACCATCCAATTTAAGTAATTCGGTATATGAAAGAATGAGAACTGAAAGGAATAGACTTGCTGAAGAGCTTAGATCNGAAGGTAAAGAGATCTCNAGGGAGATTCGAGCTNTTGCAGACAAAGATAAAGTGGTTATTTTAGCTGAAGCCTATAAAAAAGCAGAATTGCTAAGAGGTGAGGGTGATGCTGAGGCAGCAAGAATCTATGCAGAAGGTTTTTCTCAAGATCCTGAGTTCTATGAGTTCACTAGAAGTCTNAGGGCTTATGTTGAAACATTTCAAAATAAATCTGACATGATGCTTATTGATGCAAACTCAGATTTCTTGAAATATTTAAATCAGAAAAAAATATCTGACTAGGAAAAAAAGTGGCATCAAACACTCTAATACTTGGTCTTCAATGGGGAGATGAGGGTAAAGGCAAAATTGTTGATGCTTTAAGTCAAGAAGTTCATGCTGTATGTCGCTTTCAAGGAGGACATAATGCAGGCCATACAATTAAAGTAAATGGAAATCAAACCGTTCTTCATTTAACACCATCTGGTATTCTACATCCTAATGTTAATTGTGTAATTGGAAATGGCGTTGTTCTATCATTAGAAGCTCTTGATCATGAGATTAAAGGCCTTGAGGATGCTGGAGTAAGCTTTAAAGATAGATTTTTTGTTAGTTCAGGCTGCGCATTAATTCTTCCAAGTCATATTAGTATTGATAAAGTTAGAGATAAGAAAGAATCTATTGGAACTACTGGAAGAGGGATAGGACCATCATACGAAGACAAGATAGCAAGAAGAGCTGTAAGGTTTGGAGATATTGGTGAAGAAAAGCTTTTAAGAGATAAGATTACATTACTTGTTTCATACCATAACAGGTTATTGGTTGAGTTATATAATGAAAAACCTCATGATATTGAAGATGTTATCTCTGAGGTAATGTCTTATAAACATTTATATGATAGTTACTGTTTTGACACTCAAGGTCTAATATATGATTGGGTCAAGGCAGATAAATCACTTTTGTTTGAAGGTGCTCAAGGCACTCTTTTAGATATTGATCATGGCACATACCCATACGTTACATCTTCAAACACCACAGCTGGAGGTGTTTCAACCGGTCTTGGATTAGGACCAAAATATATTGATAAAATTATTGGGATTTCAAAAGCTTATTGCACAAGAGTTGGAGAAGGACCATTTATAACTGAGTTATTTGATGATAACGCTAAAATGCTTGCTGAAAAAGGACATGAATTTGGTGCTACGACTGGAAGGCCTAGAAGGTGTGGTTGGCTTGATTTATTTGCATTAAAAAAAGCAGTTTTCACTAATTCTGTCACTGATATTTGTTTGACAAAGTTAGACGTTATGGATGAATTTTCTTCTATTGATGTTTGTGTGGATTATAAAGACGGACAACCTATTTATAAAACCTTTAAAGGTTGGCAATCAATAACTGTAGGGANAACTCAATTCGACGATCTTCCTCTTAGGGCTCAAGAGTATATTAATTTTATTGAAGAATTTGTTGGTTGTTCTATATCCTATGTATCAACAGGACCTTCAAGAGATCAGACCATTCTTAGATAATTTATGTTGATTTTAGATATTTATCTAAATTAGCGTTTATAAATTTGTATGAATCTGGGCTAGAAAATTTCTTTGAAAGTCTTAAAGATTCGTCAATCACAATAGGGTTATCTAGATTACCAAATATCATTTCATTTAATGCAAAGTATAAAATTGATTTATCTATAAGGTCCATATTTGAGTCCTTAACACCAAGTGATTCAAGAATTTTCTTTATATGTTCTTCATTATCCTTTATAGACTCTAATGAAGATGAAAAGACATCAAAATTTACTTTTTTATTTTTATGCTCATCTTTAAATTGATCAATAATATCTGAAGTATCCTGCTTGCTAAAAAAATATTGATAAATAGCTTGAACCAGATACTCTCTAGTTCTTACTTCTACTTTAAATTTAGCTAGATTTTTCATGTATTAATTTAATAAGTGATTTTGTATTATTTTCAGTATTAAAGAGCCTTTCTTTCAATTGATTTTCATTTTCAACACAAATAACGTTATTAATTACTGATATTTGAGGATAGTCCATAGCTAAATTTCCAATGGATCTGAATGTTTCAGNTGTAACTAGCTCATAGTGAGTAGTTTCACCCCTTACGACTATTCCTAGAAAAAGAATGCCTACATAATCCCCTTTATTTTTTATTAATTTATGTTTTGCTAATGCAGGTAGCTCAATACTGCCTGGTGCAAGAGAAGTATCCCATGAAAATTTATTTTCTGATAAAACCTTACAGGATAGTTTTATCATTTCATTTATATAATCGGCATACCATGAGGTGTGAACTATTAGAACTTTATTCATTCACAAATCCTGTTATCTCTATATTAAAACCAGATACAGCATTATATTTAGTAGGGGTACCTAACACACTTATTTTTCTTAAATCGAGAGCTCTTAGTATTTGAGATCCAACGCCAATGACTCGTCTATTTCTTTTTGGTTCAATTTCTTTATCTTCTAATTTATTGAGCCAGTAACTTTTTGCATCTCGGTGATTTATAAGAACAAAAAGCCCAGCATCTTCTTTTGAGATTCTTTCTATAGATTTCCTTATTGACCAATTTTTTCCTAATTCTTCTATGCCTAATGTGTCTTGAAGAATGCTTTGTGTTTGAACTCGNACCAAAGGGGACTCAACNGATAATAAATNACCTTTACTTAAAGAAAAATGATATTCATCTTTTATTATATCTCTCCATACTATTAGGTTAAATTCACCAAACTCATTTGTGACTTTTCTTTCATTTACTGCTTCAACCGTACTATCTGAGGACAATCTATAATCTATTAAATCCGCAATAGTACCAACCTTAATATCATATTTTTCACCAAATTTTATTANATCATCTCTTCTTGCCATAGTTCCATCGTCATTCATAATTTCACAAATAACCCCTGCAGACTGAAAGCCTGCAAGTTTAGCTAAATCACATGCAGCCTCTGTATGTCCTGCTCTGCTCAGAACCCCACCTTCCATGGCTTTAAGTGGAAATACATGTCCAGGCTGAACAATGTCCGAAGCTTTAGAATCTTTACTAACTGCNGTCCTGATTGTNTGAGCTCTATCAGCTGCTGATATTCCAGTTGTAATACCTTCTGCAGCCTCAATCGAAACAGTAAAAGCTGTTCTATTTGCTGCTTTATTATTAGAAGTCATCATTTGAAGATTGTATTTATCTATAAGGCTTTCACTCATAGGTAGGCATATTAATCCCTTGCCCTTTGAGGCCATAAAATTAATTATTTCTGGAGTAACTTGATCAGCAGCACAAACAAGGTCACCTTCATTTTCCCTAGATTCATCATCAAGAATGATTACCATCTTTCCTTGTTTAATATCTTCAATAATCTCTGTAATGCTATCTTTTAACATTTTATATATATTTTTTTGGTATCTGCTTTAATGTTGTATGAGGATTCTAGTTTAAAATTTAGTTTTTCAACAGCATTATCTTCTTTAAACCAATTCACACCATCTAAACCAAGATTATTTTGAGACTGATAAATAATAACCTCATCTACTTTGCCAGAATCTAAAAATGCGTTAACAAGTTTTGGACCTGCCTCAACTAAAATTGATGTGATGTCTGTGTATCTATATCTTTCTAATATCTTGCCTATATTTGTTTCATTGAGTATTTCATATTCGCAATTCACAAAGAAATCAGCAGTTAAATCAAAATTAGATTTATTGCTTAGAAGAATTTTTTTTGGCTGATTAACTGGAAAACTTACCCTAGCATTCATCCTGGGTGAGTCATTAATAACTGTATTACCTCCTGTCAAAATAGCATCATAATTTGCTCTAACTTTTTGAACATCATCTCTTGATTCTTTGCAGGTAATATATGTCCTTTTTTCATTTGGTAGATGAGATTTGCCATCTTTCGAAGATGCAATTTTTACAGTTATGTATGGCCTATTATTCTTATTNTTAAAAAAAAAGAATTTGTTTTGTTCCTCAACCAGTTTTGCACATACTCCTGATTGAACATTCACTCCATGATTAATTAAATTCCTAATTCCACTTCCTGAAACAAGAGGGTTTGGATCTTCAGCACCAACCACTACATTTCTTATTCCAGAACTAATTATTGCCTCGGAACATGGCCCAGTTTTACCAGTATGATTACATGGCTCAAGAGAACAAATTAAGGTTAATTCACNAAAGGAATCAAAAGCAATTCCTTGGTTTTTTTTTGCTTCTTCAATTGCATTTACTTCGGCATGATTGGATCCAAACTCTTTATGCGCACCTTCAGAGATTATAGTTTCTCCTTTTACAATAATACATCCAACCACAGGGTTTGGTTTAGCGGTATATTTATATTGATCAGCAAGAGAAATAGCTCTCTTCATCAACTTTTCATAATTCATTNCTTTAATTTTTTCTTAGATGCTTTTTTGGGTTTCTCTTTACTTAAAGAATTGATTTCAGTTGAGAAATCTTTTATATCTTGAAAATCTCTATAGACTGATGCAAATCTAACATAAGCAACAGTATCAACCTCTTTTAGAGCATTCATCATTATTTCTCCTATCTTAAGAGAAGGGATCTCACGAAGACCACTAGTACGAATTTCATTTAAAATTTTTCCAAAAACAGTATCTATTTCTTCAGATGACAAAGGCCTTTTTTCAAGGGCTCTTAGCATACCTTTCTTAAGTTTTGAGCCATTAAAAGGCTGACGCTCTCCATCGTTTTTNACAACCCTCGGTAGTGCTAAATCCGCTGTTTCAAAGGTAGTAAATCTAGAGTGACATATTTCACACTCTCTTCTTCTTCTNGTTTGGGAGCCGTCTGCAACTAATCTAGAGTCTATAACTTTAGTATCTTCAGCTTGGCAAAAGGGACAATGCATTTATAAATTATAGACTGGATATTGTTTCGTCAGATTAATTACTTTATTTTTTATTTCTAACATTGCATCTTCATCATTAATATTTTCAATTACATCGCATATCCAATTACTTAGAAGTGTAATTTCTTCTGTTTTAAAACCTCTTGTAGTTACAGCGGGAGTACCCAGTCTAACACCTGATGTTACGAAGGGTGATCTTGGATCATCTGGTACAGCATTTTTATTAACAGTAATGTTTACATCGCCTAAAGCTTTTTCTAAATCTTTACCTGTAATGTCTTTATTTCTAAGATCTACAAGAACAATATGATTGTGTGTATTGCCAGTAACAACATCAACACCTCGAGACATAATCACATCGCACATAGTTTTTGCATTATCAACAACTTGTTGCATATATTCTTGAAAACTAGGCTCCATTGCTTCTTTAAAGCAAATAGCTTTTGCTGCAATCACATGCATCAGAGGTCCGCCTTGAGATCCAGGAAAAACAGCAGAGTTAAGTTTCTTTTGCAGAGCTTCATTTCCTTTTGCCAATATTATTCCTGACCTTGGTCCTCTTAGGGTTTTATGAGTTGTTGAAGTAACTACATCTGCGAAGGGAATAGGTGAGGGATAATGTCCTGTAGCAACAAGACCAGAGATATGAGCCATATCAACTAGAAAATATGCTCCCACTTCATCTGCAATTTCTCTAAATTTTTTCCAATCTATAATTCCTGAATAAGCAGAAAAACCTGCAATAATTAATTTAGGTTTATGCTCTTTAGCTAAATTTCTGACTTCTTCGTAGTCTATTTCATGAGTATCAGGATGTAAGCCGTATTGAATACTTTTATAGTTCTTTCCAGAAAAATTTACTTTTGCTCCGTGAGTTAAATGACCCCCATGATCCAAACTCATACCAAGAATAGTATCATTAGGCTCAAGCAAAGCCAGAAATGCAGCAGCGTTTGCTGAAGATCCTGAATGCGGCTGAACATTTGCATAATCAGCTTTAAATAATTCTTTTGCTCTTTCAATGGCAAGTTGTTCTGCATATCCACAAATTCACAGCCCCCATAATATCTTTTAGATGGATATCCTTCTGCATATTTATTTGTTAATAAAGAGCCTTGAGCTTCTAATATTCTATTGCTGGCATAATTTTCTGATGCAATAAGCTCTATATGGTCTTCTTGTCTATTCGCTTCTTTTTCAAAGGAATCCCATAAATCTTTATCATAATCTTTATGGATTGAGGGTTACTGAATACAGAATCACTTTGTGAAAGATTTTTATCTTTTGAATTAAATGTCATTTGAAAATATCCTAAGTATTAAGTTGCATAAAACCAAGAAGTTGAATATTTTAAATCATCTAGGGCTTCTTGTGTGCAAAAGGCTTTATTCTTTTTGGATAGCATGAAGTACAAATATTACATTCAAGTCCGTAACAAGCTTTTGCTTGACAAAATTCACGACCCCAAAAAATTATTTGTAAATGAAGTTTATTCCAAGTTGATGCATCAAATAATTTTTTTAAGTCAGCCTCAGTTTTTTTCACATTTTTGCCATTTGTTAAGCCCCATCTTTGAGCAAGTCTGTGTATATGGGTATCAACTGCAAATGCAGGCACTCCAAAACCTTGACTCATAACAACTGAAGCAGTTTTGTGTCCAACACCAGGCAGTTTCTCAAGATCCNCAAAGTTATCAGGGACTATGCTGTTATATTTNTTNACTAAAATTAATGAAAGAGATTTGATAGCTTTAGATTTCTTTGGTCCCAACCCGCATGGCTTTATTATTTTGTATATTTTTTCTTGAGATAGTTTGCTCATTTTCTCAGGGGTTGAAGCTAATTTGAATAATTTTGGAGTAACCTGATTTACTCGTTCATCAGTGCATTGAGCAGATAGCAGAACAGCAATAAGTAATGTAAAGATATCTTTATGATTCAGGGGTATTGGAGTTTCTGGATAAGTTTTATCTAGTATCGTCCTAACTATTTCAGCTCTTTCAGATTTCTTCATGATGATAAATGTAGCATAATAATCTTTATCAAATGAATACAAACAAAATACAAAAATATTTACTTAAGCTAAAAGATAGTTTTTTAGAAGAGTCTGAAGAAAACAAAAAGATGTTAGATGTATATATAAAATTTATTGAAGGGGAGGCTACCGAAGAAGAAATTGAATATGCAAACAATCAATTAAATGAAATTTTTAAAAGCTTAGGCCTAGGCGTGTTAACCATACTTCCATTTAGTCCAATAACGATTCCTTATGTGATGAAGAAAGCACAAGAGTTGGGCATAGACATAATACCAAATTGGTATAAGAAGCTTTAAGTCAGCATTAGTATAGATTAGAATGACAGTGTAAATTTTTTACCCAATGGAGAAATTATGAAAAACGTAGTNATTGTTGATAGCGTAAGNACTGGTTTGGCAAAATCACACAGAGGTGGATTTAACATGACAAGACCTGATGAAATGCTCTCTCANATTATCAATGCAATGTTAGATAGAAACCCAAACCTTCCTCCAGAAGCAGTTGANGATATTATAATGGGTTGTGGAAATCCNGAAGGAGCTCAAGGTCATAATATAGCAAGAAATGCTGCAGTACTNTCTAACTTACCAATCACAGTAGGTGGCACAACTATAAACAGATATTGTTCATCAGGCTTACAGTCGGTATCTATGGCTGCAGGACAAATTATGGCAGGTTGTTATGACACTGTTATAGCTGGTGGAGCGGAGACAATATCAATGATGAATATGAATATGGATAATTTTGTTAATGAAAGATTNGCAGAACAATCTCCTGGAATATATTTTCCTATGGGTATGACTGCAGAAGTAGTTGCCAAAAGATATAACGTTTCAAGAGAGACACAAGATGAATTAGCTTTTGAAAGCCAAAAGAGGACTGCTGCAGCACAAGAAGCGGGATTATTTACTGATGAGATAGTTCCAATGAATACAAAGATGTTACTAACAAATAANGAAACTGGAGAATCAAAAGAGGTTGAGGTAACTGTAGATAAAGATGAATGCAACAGACCAGGAACAACATTAGAAGGTTTGGCTGGGTTAAAGCCCGTTTTTGATCCAGAAAACGGTTCTGTGACAGCTGGTAATTCTTCGCAATTATCAGATGGAGCTTCAGTTAATTTAGTTATGTCAGAAGATAAAGCACTTGAGCTTGGATTAAAGCCAGTAGCATATTTTAGAGGTTTTACGACTATGGGTTGTGAGCCAGATGAAATGGGCATAGGGCCAGTTTATTCAGTACCTAAGTTACTAAAAAATTATAATATGTCTGTTGAGGACATTGATTTATGGGAACTAAATGAGGCATTTGCAGTTCAAGTTGCTCATTGCAGAGATACTTTAGGTATACCAATGGATAAATTAAATGTTAATGGTGGTTCCATTTCTATTGGCCATCCCTTTGGTATGACAGGATCAAGATGTGTAGGGCATTTAACAAGAGAGTTAGTTAGAAGTGACAAACAATTTGGTGTTGTAACTATGTGTGTTGGTGGCGGCATGGGCGCATCAGGGCTATTTGAAAGATACCCTAGCTAGAATTTTAATTGAATTCAGAATTTGAGCTAATTGATTTATTNANTCAAATTGGTTCTAAATATTACAAAGAAAATGGCGTAATCATCCCTCCGGGGGATGATTGNGCTGTTTTTGAGTCCAAAAAAAAGATTGTTACCTCTGTTGACGCTTCTGTTGAGGGCATACATTTCTTAAAAAATACAAACCCTCAAGACATTGCATATCGATCAATAGCTATAGCAATTAGCGATATTGCAGCAATGGGGTGTAAGCCTTTAGCTTTTAGCCTATCAGTCACATCTCCATCTCAAAATAGAGCCTGGTTTGAAGATTTTGCGCTTGGAACTAATGAAATAGCAAACCAATTTGAAATTCCTTTAATCGGCGGAGATTTAACTAGAGGACCGTTAAACATTGCTGTAATAGTCTATGGATCACCTTTTAAGAAAAATATCTTAAGACGAGATGGAGCCAAGCCCGGAGACTTTATATGTATAAGCACAGAAGTTGGCAAAGGNGCAAGAGGATTAAAAGATTTGAAGAACAAAATATCNGACTCACCTTTTACTAAATACTATCTGAGGCCAATACCAAAGATTGAGTTAGGTAAAAAAATATCTGAATTAGCTAACGCATGTATTGATACATCTGATGGGTTGCTAGTTGATATGCAAAAAATGCTTAAAGCTTCAAATTGTGGTGGCAAAATATACTTAGACAAAATACCAGTTATATCTAATATCGAAGATCTAAATCTTGGAGATGACTATGACTTATGTTTTACAATTCCAAAAGATAAATTTACTGATGATTTCATTAAGATAGGTGAAGTTTCAAAATCAAAGGAAATTAAACTTATTTCTAATAAAGGTTATGATGTAAAGATTGCAGGATATGAGCATTTTTAATAATGAATAATTTTCCAAATTTAAAAAATCCAATACACTTCATAGCAACCTTGGGTGGAATTGGNAAAATTCCTTTTGCTCCAGGAACATGGGGTTCCTTATTCTCTTTTTTATTATTTATTCTTCTNTCCCATTACATCAATATGCACTTTGTTGTTTTCTTAATCATTTTATTTTCTATTTGGATATGTGAAAAAGCATCAGCAGACCTAATTGAAAAAGATCATAGCTCAATAGTTATTGATGAGTTGGCTGGCATGTGGGTAGCATTATTACCAGCGCTTTACATGACCACTCAATCATCTAGAACCACCTATGCAGTTTTAGCATTTATATTTTTTAGAATATTTGATATTTTGAAACCATTTCCAATTTCATATTTTGATAAAAATTATAAAAATGGATTAGGTATTGTATTAGATGATCTAATAGCAGGGTTTCTAGCAATTATTCCTGCAATGTTTTTAATTTATCTAGGATTTTTGTAGCACTCAGCCCAGCTTGGTCAAGCATTTCTTCTCTAGACGCATGATCAATAAATTCATCAGGGATTCCAAATAAGAGTGATTTAATTATTATATTATTTCTTCCACAATATTCTTGAACAGCACTTCCTGCTCCCCCTGATATTGAACCATCTTCAAGAGAAACAAACATATCAGCATTATTAAGATATTTATGAAGCATGTCTTCATCTAATGGCTTCACAAATCGCATATCAATCAAAGTAAGATCCATTTCTTTTGAGACTATTTCTGCTTCATCAAGAAGAGCGCCAAAATTTAGAAAAATGATATTTGACTTACCTTCTCTGACTAGTTTAGCTTTTCCAATTTCTAAGGACTCTAAGGCAAATTCAACTGTAGAATTTGGTCCAGTACCTCTTGGATATCTTACTGCAGCTGGTCCCTTATATTCATATGCAGTTGTTAATAACAATCTAGTTTCATTTTCATCAGAAGGCGTCATTAAAATTATATTTGGGATGCATCTTAAATAAGCAATATCATAATTTCCAGAATGAGTAGGACCATCTTCACCAACTAGACCAGCTCTATCTAAAGCGAAAGTGACATCAAGGTTTTGAACAGCAACGTCATGAATAAGTTGGTCATAGGCTCTTTGCAAGAATGTAGAATAAATTGCAACTACAGGTTTTTTATTTTCTTTTGCCAGCCCAGCGGCAAAGGTTACTGAATGCTGTTCTGCTATAGCCACATCAAAGTATCTCTCAGGAAATTTTTTACTAAATTCTACAAGTCCTGAACCTTCTCTCATGGCAGGTGTTATGGCGAATAAGTTTGCATCAACTTCTGCCATATCAACAATCCAGTCACTAAAAATATCTTGATATTTAGGTTTTGGGGTAGAGTCTGATTTAATACTATTTATTTTTCCAATTGCATGAAATCCAATTCTATCTGCTTCAGCAGCATCCAGCCCAGCACCCTTTTTTGTAATAACATGTAAGAATTGAGGCCCGTCAAAATCTTTCAAATTACCAATCACTTCAAGCATTTCTTTTATGTTATGACCATCTATGGGACCAATATAATTAAATCCCAACTCTTCAAAAATAGAACCAGGAGCAACCATAGCCTTCATTTGAGTTTCTACCTTTCTTGCTAAATGATATGCCTGAGGTAGAGGTTTTAGAGCGCTTGCACCACTTTTTTTAAGTCCTTTATATATTTTTGAAGCCCATATTCTGGAGAAATAGTTTGAAAGACCTCCAATATTCTCTGATATTGACATGTCATTATCATTAAGAATGACAAGCATATTGGGCTTAAGATGACCTCCATGACTTAAGGCTTCAAAAGCCATACCCGCTGTCATAGCGCCATCACCAATTACAGCAATATGTTTTTTATCAGGCATGGTTTCTTTTGATGCCATTGCCATTCCCAATATAGCACTTATGGAAGTACTTGAATGACCAACCCCAAATGCATCATATTCACTTTCATGTATAGCTGGGAAGGGCGCAAGACCATCTTTATGCCTGATCGATTGAATTTGATCTTTTCTACCAGTAAGTATTTTATGGGGGTAAGCTTGATGACCAACATCCCAAACCAAATTATCATAAGGAGTATTAAATAAATAATGAAGAGCTACTGTAAGTTCAACTACTCCCAAACCCCCACCAAGATGACCGCCACTTTTACCAACTGAATATAATAAGAACTCTCTTAACTCATTTGAAAGATTTTCTAATTCAGAAACTGAAAAAGATCTTATGTCAGCAGGATAATTAACTCTGTCCAGAACTGGTGTTAATGGTTTTTCTTTAGGAATTTTCTTAAAAATTTTCATTAGTTTTGCCTACTAATTAAATATTTAGCCATGTTTTTTAGTTTATCTTTTCCTGCAATATCAATTCTATCTATGGTATCAAGAGACAGCTCTGTTAACTCTTTAGCTTTTTCTTTAGCGCCATCCAACCCTAGGACATCAATATAAGTAATTTTATTATTCTTAATATCAGAATTTTTATTTTTTCCTAAAACTTCTTCTGTTTGCGTTACATCTAAAATGTCATCAGTGATCTGAAAAGCTAAGCCTATATGACTTGCAAATTCTTTAAATAAATCGATTTTTATATCACTTCCAATTTGACCAAGCATCACAGAGCACTCAATTAACTTGCCAGTCTTAAGATTATGAATTTGATCAAGCATATCTTTATCAACATCTTTGTTATTTTCATTCTGAATATCAAGATATTGACCATAAACCATTCCATTTTTACCACATGCTCTAGATAAAATCTTAATAGTTTTAACTTTCTCATCAGGATTCATACGTAGATCATTAACAATGATTTCATATGCTAAAGCCTGAAGGGCATCCCCAGATAAAACCGCATTAGCTTCTCCATATTTAATATGACTTGATGGTTGATTTCTTCTAAGATCATCATCATCCATACATGGAAGATCGTCATGTATTAGAGAATATGTATGCATTAACTCTACAGCTGAAGCTAAAGTAATAATACTATCTTCA
>JGI26082J51739_10001586_pt1 | contig 14129 bp, 12 predicted proteins | sample SaaInl5LU_22_DNA_FD_51739 | JGI IMG/M metagenome (IMG submission 51739)
CACGAAGATGTTTTTGAAAAAATAAATAAGTTTTTAACAAGGAATGAAAGAAGTTATTTGCGAAAATTGTGTTTAAAAATTAATTAATTGATACCACTCTTTTTCACTTAATATTTTTACTCCTAATTCCTTAGCTTTATTTAATTTTTTTTGCGTAGGCTTGGAATCTCCTGATACAAGAAAATTTAATTTTTTAGATGGCGATCCAAGAACTTTTCCACCCTCGTTTTCAACAATTTGTTTTGCCTCTGATCTACTCATTTTTTCCATTGCGCCTGTAAACATAAAAGTTTGATTAAAGAATTTTCCTTTTGAATTTTCTAAAACATTTTCAATATTCAAATATTTTGTTAACTCTAAAAATATTTTTTTATTAATTTTATTAGAAAAAAAATTTTTTAAGGATGATATTTGCGTTTCCCCCATTCCATCTAAATCAAGTAAACTATTAAATATTTGATCTCTACTTTCTGCTAATTTTTTAAAGTTATTAATTGATTTAAAATACTTAGCTAAAATTTTTGCATTTTCTTGACCAATATGCCTAATCCCTAATGCGAATATAAACCTATCTAAACTTATTTTTTTCGTCTCATTAATTGAATTTTCTAAATTTTTTGCTGATAGTTTTCCCCATCCATCCAACTGTGAAATTTTATTAAAATTAAGTTTATAAATGTCGGTTGGTAATTTGACTAAATTAAGCTCCCAAAAATTTTCTACTACTTTCTTTCCTAAGCCTTCAATATTCATAGCATTTTTAGAGACATAGTGTTTGATTTTTTCTTTTGTCATCAAGTTACATTCAAACCCTCTATCTGGACATCTTCTAACTGCGTCAAATTTTTTTGTAGTTTCGTTATAATCTTTGATTGTATCAAAACCACATGGACATTTTTTTGGAAAAATAAATTTTTTACTATCTGATTTTCTTTTCTTTAAATCAACTTCTACAACTTGAGGAATAACATCACCGGCTCTTTGAACCACAACTGTATCATTAATTCTAATATCTTTTCTTATAATTTCATCTTCATTATGCAATGTTGCATTGGAAACCAATACACCGCCAATATTAATGGGTTCAATTTTAGCCACTGGCGTTAAAGCGCCAGTTCTTCCAACTTGTATTTCAATATTTTTAATTTTCGAAATACCTTTTTCAGCTGAAAACTTGTGNGCAATAGCCCATCTAGGNGCATGAGATAAGTTTCCTAATCTTTTTTGTAACTGAAAGTTATTAATCTTATATACAATACCATCAATATCATAATCTAATTTAGATCTCTGCTCTTCTAATTGTTTATAATTATTAAAAATTTCTTTTTCGTTTTTTACAATTTTACCTAATAGATTAACTTTAAAACCCAATTCTTTTAAAAATTTTAAAAAATCTGATTGGCTTGATGAGTAATGATGGCATTTAAAAATAGTCCCATAAGCAAAAAATTTTAAAGGTATTTTGGCAGTATTAATTGAATCTTTTTGTCTCAAAGATCCGGATGCAGCATTTCTTGGATTTGCAAACTTAGCTGATATCTTTTTAAAGTCAGACTTTTGAATATAAACTTCACCCCTGACAATTAATTCTCCATTAATTTTTTTTTTTAATTTTTTTGGAATTTCATCTACAGTTTCTAAATTTTCCGTTATATCTTCTCCGAATTCGCCATCGCCTCTTGATAACCCTCTTGCAAGTTTTCCATCAATATATGAAAGGCTAGCTGAAATTCCATCAATCTTAGGCTCGGCATATAACTCTTCTCTAAATTCATTGTTATTATTTAAATAATTATTAATTTTTTTATAAAAATCTAAAATATCCTCTTCATTAAAAGCATTATCAAGTGAAAGCATTTTTTCTTGATGCTTTATTTTTGAAAATTTTTCTGATGGAGTAAACCCAACAATATTAGTNATTTTATCCTTAATATTATGGGTATTTTCAAATTCTATTAAATCTTTTTTGAANTGATCAAAAGTAGCATCATCTATTTTTGGTGAGTTGAGATCATAATATGACTTGTTATATTCAATAAATAATTTTTTTTTTTTTTGATATTCTTTAAAATTATTTATCATTTGAAAAGCTAAATATTTTTTTAACTCTATCTTTCAACTTGATTTTTTGTTTTTTTTCTTCAATTCTATAATCTTTGTTACCAACTATCTTGTAGGATTTTTTATACCAGTTGCTATCATTAAAATTATAGCCAAGAATNGCTGCNTATTTTTTTGCCTCGTTAATATTTCCTAGTCTATAGTAAATTTCAACTAATCGGTGGAGGGCTTCTTTGCTNAAAATAGTTGTATCGTATTGATTAATGACTATTTGAAATCTCTTAATAGCTGCNATCCATTTACCTTTTTTCATATAGTATCTGCCAATATACATTTCATTACCAGCAAGTTGTTCGTTTATTAAGTCAATTTTATACTTCGACTCTTCTGCATAAATTGAATTTGGATATTTTTTTAAAATTGATTGAAATTGTTTTAAAGCAGCGCGAGTATTAGTTTGATCTCTAGATACTACATTAATTCTCTCATAAAAAGTTAAAGCAATTATAAAATCAACGTAATTAATATTCTTATTTCTAGGGTTTGTTTTTTTAAACTTATTTGCATACTCTAGTGCCTTGATACTTTCACCAGCTTCATAATAAATATACATAATCATCAACGTTGCTCTTGGTGCCCATTCTGAAAAAGAATATCTAGTCTCAACTTTTTGAAATAATTCTATAGATCTGCTCCAATCACCTTGTTCATATAAATCAAAAGCAGCTTTATATAATACATTTAAAGGTGGTATCTCTTCCGGTTTTTTTATCAATCTATCATCTTTTCCGCATGCGGTAACAATTATAAAAATAGAGATTAGTATAAAAAATGTATTTTTTTTTAATTTAATAAAGAACATGAAGGTATAAGATTTTTATATATTGAATTATTAAAATTTGAAACGATATTTAATTAATTTAAATTAATAATCTCATAATTTGCTTTATCCTTAAAAATTTCTCTTAATAGCATCAAATTTAATTCATGACCTCCTCCGTAGGTTTTTACTTTTCCGGATATCGGATATTGAGCAAGATATAAATCACCAATGCAATCCAAAACTTTATGCTTAACAAATTCATCATCATATCTAAGACCACCTTGATTTAAAATTTTATTACCCGATACTACAATTGCATTGTCTAAAGAACCTCCTTTAGCCAGACCCATTGCAAAAATTTTCTCAAGGTCGTGGTGTAAACAAAAAGTTCTAGCTTGATAAATTTGATTATAGTTTTCAAAAGAATGTTCATAAAAATATTTTTGTTTTTTTATAAAATCATCCTTATAATCAATTGTATAATCAATACTTAAATAATTATTTTTACTTGGTTCTATTTCTATAAACTTATCTTTTTGTGAATATGACAATTTTTTTTTGACTTTTAGTATTTTTTTATTTTTATTTTGTTCTCTCAGGCCACTGTCTAAAATAGTTTCGATAAAATCTTTTGCACTACCATCTAATATTGGCATCTCGGAGGAGTTGGTTGTGATAGTTAAATTTGTAATCTCTAACCCGCTTAATGCTGACATTAAATGTTCAATAGTGGATAAATAATTATTTTTTAATTTAATTTTAGTGCATAACTGGCTCACCTCTGCATTTTTCCACGATGCTTCAATTTTTTTTTTATTAAAGACAAATGAGATTCCACTGTCTATTTTCTCTGGAATTAATTTAATTTCAACTGGCTCTCCTGAATGAAGACCTATACCTTTAAATTTAATATTTTTTGAAACTGTTCTTTGATTGTTTATCACATTTTGTAAATCTCAAAATCCAATCTAACAATCTACTCAATAAATATTTCACAATTATTATTTGAGAAATAAAGAGTAAAACCTCTCAAAAAAACCTTTTTTTTGGTCAGAAAAACTTTTAATTTCATCTTTATTNTTAAAGTAAATTAATTTAGCTATTCCTAAGCAAACCATATAATCTGAAAAAATACTAAATTCTGTATTCTTAATTGGAAAAGATTGTTTTGCATAATCAACTTTAACATTTAACTTTTGTGAAATTTTGCCGATCAAAACTTCACTGGCAGAGCCTCCTCCTGAAACAATAATTTTTCTTGATGATTTGTTAAATGAATTGCAAAATTTAATTTCTTTAACAATGTATTCAGTTATTTCATTTAATCGCGCATCTATAATTCTAACAATAATTTCTCTAGAAATTTTTTTTTCATTTATTTCATTTAATAAATTTCGATCAATATTGTTTGATAATATATCCTCATATTTACATTTAATTTTTTCAGATAAGTTTCGATCTATATCCAATGCTTTCATTAAGTCGTTATTTATATGATAAGACCCAAGTGAAATAATTTTTGAAAATTTAAATTTTGAGTTTTCATAAATTGAAATAGATGTTTTGTCATAACCAATATCTATATTTACAAAACCTTTTTCTAGATTTTCTTGATCAGCAGATAAAAAACTAGAGGCGTATGGTGAAAAAAAATATTTTTTTACTTTTAGCCCTGATAACTTAAATACTTTATCATAATTAGAAATAATATTTTTATCTAAACTTAAAATAGAAAAAATCACATCAAGAGTCTTGGCTTTTAAACCTATTGGATTTTCAACATAATTTCTCTTATCAAGATAAAAACCTGAATTAAAAAAATGTAAAACTTTATTATCATTAAAATTTTGATAAAAAATAGTAGAGGCTTGATTAATTAAGTTCTGTAAATCTCTTTTTTCCTCAATCTCATATGATCCAATATCGCGTGTTAGACCAAATGTAAGGAAATTAAAAAATATTGAATTCACCCCAACATAAATATTTTTTATCTCAAAATTCAATTCTTTTTCAACGAAAGATGTGCATCTTCTAATTGAACTTGCTAAACTGTCAGCATCTACAACATTACCTTTTTTAATACCGCTTGATTGAACTGAATATTTTGAATGTATGGATATATAATTCTCCTTATCTAAAGATAAGNCCATAATTTTTATCTTATTTGACCCAAGATCCAAAATAACAATCTTTTCTCCTATCATTTTATAACTGCTCTTCCCTCGTTTCTTAAATCAACTCTCTCTATGTTCGGATATTTCTTTAATATTTGTTTTAGTGCCTCTATTTGCTTTTTTGAACTATATTCCCCAAATGAGACTTTAATGTTGTTAAATAAAAGTAAATCCATTCTATTTAAAGATTTTATTTTTATTTCCTTAACCTTTTTTAAAAAATTAGTAATAATTAAATTTGAATAAATATCCTTAAATTGTTTAGCGTCAAATTCTCCTTTTAAGTTAATTAAATCAATATCTGTTTGAGTATTAATTATTTTTTTAGTTAAAGTATAATTATTATTAATTAAATAACTTAAATTATCCTTAGAATAAATCGCAATTGGTTTGTATTCATTTAGTATTATTAAAATTGTATTGGGGTATTTTTTTTTAAGTTTATAACTANTTACCCATTTACTTTTCTCAAAATGCTTATTGAGGTTTTTTTTAGATAAATTTATTAAACTTTTATTAGTAAAATTATTAATAATATCTGATTTAACATTTTCTTCTAAATATAATTGATTTCTAAAATCTATGTTTTTGATTTTAAAGAATGGTAAGTTAATTTTAATATTTAGATTATATGTCGTAAAAAGAAGGAAAATTAAAAGTAATAAACATATTTTTGCTTTACCTTTTGAGACTTGAATCATTTAAGATCCAATTTACAAGTGTTTTGAATGACATTCCATGATATTTGGCAATTTCAGGCACTAATGATAATTTAGTCATGCCTGGTTGGGTATTAGTTTCTAACAAATAGATCTTATTGTCTTTTGAAACTCTAAAATCTGATCGAGTAACACCCCTGCAATTTAGACAGTTATGAGCTTTTATTGAAATTTTGTTGATTTTTTCAGAAATTTTTTTTGAAATTCTAGGTGGTATTATATGTTTTGTTTTAGCTGATTTTGAATATTTCGCTTTATAATCATAAAAATTTCTTTTGGGAATAATTTCAACCGAACCTATAACCTTACCACCTAAGACNGCAGTTTGAATTTCNTGGCCTTCAATATAATTTTCTTGAAGTAAAGTTTTATATTTTTTTAATTCATTATTTATAATTTTTAATTTTGAATTTGATAATTTATCTATAATTCTAACACCAAAACTTGAGCCTTCATTGATTGGTTTTATTACAAATTTATTTTCTGAAATACTATTTTTAAGATCTTTTAGTTTTCTAATTATTTTATATTTTGGTGTTAATAAATTGTTTTTAATAAATATCTTCTTAGAAACAATTTTATCCATAGCATTTTTGGATGCTAATACCCCTGAATGAGTGTANGGAATTTTAAGCTTNTCTAAAATTTTTTGGATTTGACCATCTTCNCCAAACTTACCGTGCAACGAATTAAAGGCAATATCAGGTTTAATTCTTTTTAAATTTTTTATAATATTTTTTTTTGGATCAAATTTTTCTACGTTATAACCGCATTGTTTAAGTGCCTTAAAACAAGCGTTACCTGATTGAATACTGACAGGCCTTTCTTTTGAAGGGCCACCCATAAGGACAATGATTTTTTTTTTATTTTTCGCCAATTATTTTAATTTCTGGTTCTAATGTTATGTTAAATTTTTTTCTTACTTCACTTATTGTAAAATGAATTAGATCTTCAACATCTTTGGAAGATGTTCCATTGTTTTCAATAAAATTACAATGTGATTCAGAAAACTTTGCATTGCCAATAATTTTTTTATCACATCCTGTTTTTTTAATTAATTCCCATGCCTTTAAAGAGAAGTTAGGATTTTTAAAAGTACTGCCACCAGTTTTAATTTTTGATGGTTGTGAAATACTTTTTTTATTTTTTAATTTCTCAGTTTTTTCTAATATCAAATTTTTATCACCTTTAAAAACTTTAAAGATTATTTTTGTAATAATAATATCCTCAGATATTTTTGTCTGTCTGTAATCAAACTCTATCTCTTTGTTTTGCATACAAATTTTATCGCCCTTTTTGTTAATACCCTCTACTTCTATAACAATGTCTTTAAATTCAAAATTAAAGCATCCAGCGTTCATGATAACACCCCCTCCCACTGTTCCAGGAATACAACTCAAAAATTCATAATTTTTTATAGAATTTTCATAAGCAAATTTTGAAAGTTGAGATTTTAAAGCAGCAGCACCACAATAAATTTTTTCATTTTTTATTTCAATTTTTTGAAATTCTTTTCCAAGTTTAATAATTGTTTCTAAACAACCCTTGTCTCTAAATAAAATGTTAGAACCACTTCCAATTGTAATTAGCTTTTCGCCCAAATTGTTTTTCAAATAATCAATCANTTCCTCTTCGTTAGAAGGTGAAAAATATTTTTTTGCCGCACCCCCTAAACCAAACCAAGAATTTTTTGATAAATTATAATTTAATTTAATGTTTGACATTCATTAACTTATTTGAAATTTCTCTTATCCAGGCACTTATACTTCCCGCTCCCATAGCNACTACAATTTGATTTTTTGTTAGATTTTTTNTTAAAAAATTTTCCAATTCATCTTTATCGTTAACTTTAATCAATTCAGTTTTAGAATTTTTCGATATNTTTTCACAAAATTTTTGAAAATTAAAATTATTATTTTTTTCNCCAGCTGAATATATGGGGCAAATTACAACTTGATCTGAATGANTAAATGATTTGGTAAAATCTTTATATAGCGAATTAACCCTTGAAAATCTATGTGGCTGGAATATTGAAATTATTTTTTTATCTCCAAAGTTATTTCTACATGCAGACAAAACTGCTTTTATCTCTGTAGGGTGGTGAGCATAATCGTCATAAATTAAATTATTATTTTTATTAAATATAAGAGTTAAACGTCTTTGAACTCCAGAAAAATTTTCAAATGATTTTTTGATATCATCAATTTTAATTTTTAGTAATAATCCCACGGCTAATGCTGCAGTCGCATTCAAAACATTATGCCGACCCATCAAGTTTATTTTGATATTTTTAATTAATTTTTCTTTATTTTTTAATTTTACCAAAACATCAAATTGCATCCCAAAATCTATTTCATTAATGTTTTTACATTGCAAATTTGATTGTTTTGAAAAACCATATGTTAGAAAGTTTTTTTTATTTATTTTCTTTAAGATTGAAGAGATATTTTTATCATCTAAACAAACAATATTTTTTCCTAACAATGGTGTTTTTTGTAAAAATTCAGTAAATTGTTTTTTTAAATTAGAAAAGNTCTTATANTANTCCATATGCTCATGATCTATGTTGCTNACAATAGAATATATGCTTTTAAACTTTAAAAAACTTCCATCTGATTCATCCGCCTCAACTACCGACCACTCACTTTTTCCAAGTGCAGCGTTTGATTGCAAAGAATTAATGATACCACCATTAACAATGGTTGGTGAAAATTTATTTACAGTTAAAAGATGAGCTATAAGAGAAGTGATAGTTGTTTTTCCATGAGAACCAGAAATTATAATATTTTTCTTTAAATTTAATAAATGTGCGAGCATGTCAGCTCTTTTGACAATTATTAAATTGTTTTTTTTTGCTAATTGAAATTCTTTATTAAATTTTTTTATTGCCGTTGATGTTACAACTATATCAGCTTTAAGAATTTCTCTTGAATTGTGATTATGNAAAATTTTAATTCTATTTTTTTTTAAATAATTTATTACTCTGCTTGACTTTACTAAATCACTACCTTGNATGTTATATCCTAAATTTTTCATGATTAAGGCGATACCACTCATCCCAATCCCACCGATACCAATAAAATGAATGGTATTTTTTTTATTAATTTCTAAATTCATTGTATAAGTTTTATTCTTTCCGATACTTGTATTGAAATTATTACTTATTTTGCTCCCTTGTAAAAGCTAAAACAACTCCAATCATAAATGCACTTGTAATAATAGATGAGCCGCCATAACTTAAAAATGCAAAAGTCATGCCAGTGGAAGGAAATAAATTTATCGTTACACCAACATTTATAAATAGCTGGAGTAACATTAGTGTTGAAAGAGAAACTAAAGTATATTTTTTAAAACCAGAGATTTCATTTTGGCAAATAGCAAAAACTCGCATAAATAAAGAAAAGACGATTATTAAAACTAAAATTATGGTTACTATTCCATATTCTTCACCAATTGATGCTAAAACATAATCGGTATGTGCTTCTGGAATTTTTTCTTTTAAAACACCCTCACCAATTCCTCTTCCAAAGAAACCTCCATACTGTATTGCATCTAACGATCTTTCAGATTGATAAGATATATCATTAGATCCAATCCAGCTGTCAAATCTATTAAAAATGTAATAAAATTTATCTTTAAATATAAATAAGTTTAATACCAGTATTGCAATAGAGCTAAAAGCCAAACTAATAATTACGAATAAATTAATCCCAGACATAAATAACAAGGTGAACCAAATTGTTAGTACTAACAAGCCTTGAGTATAATCAGGTTGTAATAATAAAATAAATATTACTGAAAAAGTAATAATCCCAGTTGATATAAATTTAAAAATAAAATTTTTATTACTAGAAAAAATACTCGCAAATAATAAAATCATTGTTGGTTTAACTAATTCAATAGGCTGAAGATTAAAGAATATTAAATTAATCCATCTTTTTGAACCTTTAACCTCCAATCCAACAACTAAAGTTAATAAAAGTAATATCAAAGAGGAGAAGAAGAGATATTTTGATGTGTGTTTAAAAAAATCTTCGTTAAATACAGATGTCAAAAATATTATTAATGAGCCAAAAAATATAAATAAATAATACTTATTTACTAAAGTATTTGGATTATCATAAAGTTTTGTTGATGCAAAATTTAACGTTGTATAAGAAGCAAAAACTATGCCCAAAAAAATCCATAAAATTAATAGAACCAATATTACTTTGTCTAAACTTCTTAACCACAGAATAAAAAAATTATCGTTATCTCTTGAAAGCATTTAAAACAATATTTTTAAATTTTTTTCCTCGATCTTCAAAATTACTAAACTGATCAAATGAGGCTGCGCCTGGACTAAATAAAAAATTGTAATCTTGTTTCTTTTTTTTATAAATTTTAAAATCATTTAACAAAAAATAATTTATAACTTTAGTAATATTCTCTAAATAAATAAATTTAATTTTCTGTTTTTTTAACTCTACTGTAAGTTTTTTTATTTTCTGTCCAATAATAAAAATTTTAATTATTTTTCTTTGTAATATTTTATTGATCTTATAACGATCTCCACTTTTCAAAAAACCACCAAGAACTAAAAAAATATTATTAAATTTTTGAATGGCATATAAGGATGCATCAAAATTCGTAGATTTTGAATCATTAATAAAATTAAAATTATATTTTTTTAAAAATAATTCATTTCTATGTTCTAAGTTTTTAATCTTAAAATTATTTAGATTAATTTTTAATTTAAGGTTTAATAATTTGTTTATGAAATTGTTATCTATTTTTTTAAAACTTTTACAGTTTTTAATACTATATTTATTTGAAATTTTTTTAGAATAAAATCCAACTTTTTTTTCTTTTAAAAAATTAAATATTTTAAATTTTATTCTTTTATAATCACTAAAAGTACCATGACGTTCTAAATGATCAGGTGAAATATTTAATATACAAGCTGAGTCTAATTTTAAACTTTTAGAATAATCAATTTGATAGGATGACAATTCGATAATGTAGTATTGGTTTTTCATCACCTTAGAATTTAAAACAGGCAAACCAAAATTTCCTAGTATTTGAGATTTGATTTTGTTTTTTTTTAATATTTGGTGAAGAAGGTTACAAAAACTTGATTTACCATTTGTTCCAGTAACACCAATTACATATTTAAAATTTTTTCCTAAATTAAAAAATATATCCAAATCGGTTATAATTTTATTTTTGTGTGATAAAAAAAAATTTTTTCTTTTATGATGATATATATCAACACCCGGGCTTAAAATTATAAAATCAAATTTTTTTTTAAAATAATTTTTATCAAAATTTTTTTTTTTCGATATTAAGTCATCATCCCAGATAAGTGGTTTATTTTGTTTCGATTTAGAAAGTAATGAACTGATTTTCCAGTTTTTCCAAAACCATAAATTAAAATTTTCTTACCTATAAAGTCTTTTGGGAAAGTCATTTTATCTNAGTTTTAAACTTGATAATGCTATTAAAACTAAAATTATAGAAATAATCCAAAATCTAATAACAATTGTAGATTCTTCCCAACCTTTTTTTTCAAAATGATGGTGCAAAGGAGCCATCCTAAATATTCTTTTACCAAAAACTTTAAATGAAAAGACTTGAATAATTACAGACATAGCTTCTAAGACAAATAATCCACCCGCAATAAATAAAACTAGTTCATGCTTGGTTATTAAACTTACAGTTCCTAATAGTGCACCTAAAGCTAATGACCCTGTGTCACCCATAAAAATTTTTGCAGGTGGTGCATTAAACCATAAAAAGCCGAGACAAGATCCAACGGTTGCACCTAGTAAAATACAAACCTCAGAAATATTTTTGATGTTAACAATTTTTAAATATTCTGCAAAAACAACATTGCCAGATAAGTAAGTGATTAAAATAAAAGTTAATGTNACAAGGATTAGAGGGACGGTTGCCAACCCATCTAATCCATCAGTTAAATTTACTGCATTTGANGATCCAATTATGACAATTNCAGCAAATGGAAAATAAAAATAACCAATATCAAATATTAAATCTTTGTAGTACGGTAAATTTAATAAATATCTTTTTTCTACTGGTGTTGAGATAGAAACTAAATAAAAAATCATTAAGCTAAAAATTAATTGAAATACTATTTTCGCAAATGCTGAAATACCNCGGGAATTTTTGAATTTAATTTTAAAAAAATCATCTATAAAACCAATAAGGGCGAAAGATAATATCGAAAAAATACAAATTAAAACAAAGATATTCTGTATATCTGACCATAAAATTGTTGAACATAATATTCCAANGATAATAAGGATCCCTCCAAAAGTCGGCGTTCCAGCTTTCTTGATGATATGTGATGTGGGACCATCATCGCGAATTGGTTGGTTAAAATGGCTAGAAGATTTTAAATATTTAATAAATGGTTTTCCAAAAATCAATACTATTATTAAAGAAGTAAAAATTGCTACACCGGTTCTAAAAGTTATATATGAAAAAACATTTAAAAATGAAAATTGAGAAGAAATATCTTGAAAAAAATAATTAAGCATTAATAAATTTTATTAGATAAAAGCTTATATAATCCAACACCATTAGAAGCTTTAAACAAAATTATAGAATTTTCTACTAAAACATTTTTAAAATCTTTTTTAAATTTATTGATATTTAAATAGTGTTTACATTCACAATGTTTATAAATTTTATCAAAAATTACCTTTGTTTCTTTTCCAACCAAAAAAACGTTATTAAAATTTAAATTTACTAATAGCTTACCAATTTCATAATGTTTTGCTTTAGAAAATTTTCCCAGTTCAAGCATATCTCCAATAACAACTATTTTATTTTTATTTGTTGGAAGATTATCAAAATATTTTATTGATGATTTTAATGAAATTGGATTTGAATTATAACTGTCATCAATAATTTCAATATTTTTTTTCTTTAATCTAACAATATTTCCCCTGCCATTTAAAATTTTTATTTTATTAAAATTTTTTATAATTTTTAGATAATTAAATTTAAAAAAATTTAAAATTAAAAAACATATTAAAATATTCTGAATGATATTAACATTTAAATGATTTAACCTAATCTTTATCTTGCGATTTCTAAAATATATCTCGAATGTAAAATTATCTATGACGTTATAATGGATAGTTGAATTCTTATTTAGGCCAAATGATAATATTTTTAATTTATTCTTTTTTGCAATAACCTTTAATTTGTTAAAAAATTTACAATCCCTATTGAGAATAACCGTTCCTCCAGCTTTAATATTATAAATTAATTCACTCTTAGCTTTTGCAATATTGTTTATACTTCCCAAATTTCCCAAATGGGCTTCGCCAATATTTGTTATTATACCAATATCAGGCTTTAAAATTTTACTTAAAAAATCAATTTCACCAGCTTGATTCATTCCAAGTTCATAAATATTAAATTTTGACTTTATTTTTTGGTTCAATAAAGTGAGGGGTAGACCAATATGATTATTATAAGATTTTATTGATTTATAGGATGTGCCAAATTTTTTTAATACGTCATAAATCATTTCTTTTAATGTAGTCTTGCCGGAACTACCAGTAATACCTATAAAAGAATTTTTATTTAGCAAAAACCTCTTAACCTTGGCCAGATCATGTAAAAATTTATGGGTTGAATTACATAAAAATATTCTTTTATGATGCCTTAATTGTTTTACGAATTTAGATGAATTTTCACAAACAATAATGGTTTTTTTATATTTTTTTAGTGTAGACTTAATATATTTATGACCATCATTATTTTCCCCTTTTAAACAAATAAAAATTGAATTTTCTTTAACTTCACGACTATCAATGTAAAAATTTTTAAAAAAAAAAGAATTATATCTCATAAATTATTTTTAATTTCTTTAGCGTCTGAAAAAAATATCTTTTTATTTTTTATTATTTGATAATTTTCATGACCTTTTCCGGCAACTAAAAGTATTTCGTTAGTTTTTGTAAGATTTATTCCTTTTTTAATTGCCATTTTCCTATTGCGTATAAGTATTCCCTTTTTTGAACCGTTATATATTTGACTTATAATCTTATTTGGATTTTCATTTCTCGGATTGTCATCCGTTAAAATTATATTTTTACAATATTTGGCGGCTATTTTTCCCATTTTTTTCCTCTTTTGACTGTCTCGATCCCCTCCACATCCAAATACAATGTTAATATTTTTTTTAAAATGACTTTTTAAAGTCATAATAGCTTTTTCTAGACCATCTGGAGTATGAGCATAATCCAAGCAAACGATTTTAGTATGATTTTTAAAAATATTTAACCTGCCATTAATTGGCTTAATTTTTTTTAACGATTTTAATATTAAATTAAATTT
>JGI26082J51739_10001590_pt1 | contig 14116 bp, 10 predicted proteins | sample SaaInl5LU_22_DNA_FD_51739 | JGI IMG/M metagenome (IMG submission 51739)
TAGAAGAAATATCACCAGATAGAACAGAATTGAGACTTTTAACTACAAAGTTAACAGATGAACAAGTAGTTTCGTTTGTAACTGAAGTACAGACAAAGTTAAATTCAACTTCATACTTATCTGATTTTAGATTAAATTTTAAAAAGAATAACCTATTATTAGGGGTAAATATAAGTACTCAAAATTATAAGAACGGTACATCTATTATAGTAAAACTATACGAACCTTTACCTACTCAATTTATAGTTAAAGATGTACTTACCTTGGAGGAAGTAATATCAGATACGGTCACTTTTGAAATAGAGGCTGAAACCATAACTGATGAAATAACAGTACCGTACTTAAAAGGACCTAACTTTAGTCTAGATCTTTCAGAAGAAAGTACAATACCCTCACAGTACCTTAATTATGAGGAGCTATTCAGTTTCCCTACAAACAATACCTATAGGGAGTTAAGATCTTTATTTGAGGAGAAAAGTATTAATATTAGTATTGACTACACAGACTACGAAAGTTTTGTACAATTTTCTTCTGCCGATGAAAGGTTAAGAAACTTTAAGTATAAGTTAGATTTAATAGAAAGCTATCAAAACTATTTAGATTCAACCGGAAGTTTAAATGTTAACAACTCTTACTACGAAGGATTAATAAATAATATCTTAGAGAATTTTGACCACTACGATAGACACTTGTACTATGAAAGCGGTTCAACAGCTTGGCCTAAATCGAATACCACAAAACCCTATATCAACGCAGTTGGTTCGGCTACCGGTTCGTGGTGGGATACTCAAATTGGTACAGCTATACTATTTGACCAAACTAATCCTAACAGGTTAATAAATACAATTCCTACATTTTTGAGAGATGATCCAAACAACGAACCATTTAATGTGTTCCTTAATATGCTGGGTCAACACTTTGATAACCTATGGATATATTCCAAAGCTGTAACAGATAAATACGACGCTGATAACAGGTTAGATAAAGGTATATCTAAAGATCTTATACAAGACGCTCTTAAGAATTTTGGATTAAAACTATATACCAGTAACAAGTCTACTGAGGATTTATTCAAAACTTTTACAGGAGAATTTTACCAAACAGGTAGTGAAGTAGTAAACACATTTGTTACAGCTTCTACAAGTCCAACATCAGAAGAAAACTATAGGAGAGAAGTTTATAAGAGACTTTACCATAACCTTCCTTTACTTTTAAAATCTAAGGGTACAGAAAGAGCCGCAAGAGTTCTTTTAAACAGTTTTGGTATACCTACCTTAAACAGTTCAGGTTCACATACCGGTTTGTATATTAGAACCCAAGGAGGAGATAGAACAGACGGTAATATAAACTTAGGACCACAGCAGCAGTCTACTAGTTCACTAGCTAATATCAAAATAGATAAAACTGGAAGTATAGTATCCGGTAGTACTCTTTCAATAGATACATCTATCAATAAAAGACCAACAGAATTTACAGATCAAATACATTCTGTAGAGATTGGATACTCAGTTGCTGAATATCAAAATAATCAAATATATACCGCTTTAACAGCTAGCGGGTTTGATATTGACAATATTATAGGCGACCCAGGACTAGCTTATTCTTCTAGTTACAAAACGTTGAATGATCAAGCCACCTCTATTCTTAAAAACAATACATACGATTTACAGGAATTTACTAGACTGTTAAAATTCTACGATAACGTAGTATTTAAAATGGTTAAAGATTTTGTTCCTGCAAGATCTAATACTGCTACAGGTATTGTAGTAAAACCCCACTTACTTGAAAGAAATAAAATAAAACAAGTTTCTTCGACTGGAAAACAATACTACGTTAACTCTACTCTACATAAAAAATTTATATATAGTGGAAGTAACGAAGTAACTGCTTCCCATAATTTTGGTACAAAAGATTTACGAATAGAAGTTAAAAACGAATTCGGCGAACTTACCCCTACTTTAGGTATTAATTATACATCTAATAATGAAGTATATATCTTAGTTAGCGGCAGTACAAGTGGGAGTATTAACATAAAACAAGAAGGTAAGTATTTTGATGGAAATATAACATTAACCGGCTCAATTGCAGTTGGAAACTATAGCGGTAGTCATGGAAAAACATTTGGAAGTAGTGTAGAAAAAACTACAAACTACACCTCTAGTTATATGACTTCTGGTGGTTTAGCTCCTAAAAAAGATCATTTACTAGAACAGGCTAAGTTTAACGGAGAATTATCTGGAAGTCAAATTACTGTCTCACAAACGGATTTTTACCCTGTAAACCCATTTAAGTATGCGTATTCAACTGAAGTAAGGTACAAACTAGGGATTATTCAATATGAGGAAGCACCAACACCTACTCCAACATCTACTCCGACCCCTACCCCAACATCTACTCCAATAGCCCCAACTCCTACATCAACACCTATTGGAGTACCAACATCTACTCCTACTCCTACTGGAACTACAATACCTCAACCACCAGCAGGAGGAATACAGTACGGAGACCATGATTTAATTATACCAGATACCGTAATAGGAACCGGAAGATTAATCTTTGCAGGATCAGAAGGAGTAAATAGAGCTATAGGTTTTATAGAAGACCTAACCGGTGTAATTTCACCAAACCAAGGCCAGCAGTACAATGTTACAACTAATAGCGTAGGAGTATACGGAGAATACACACCTTACTCCTTTATTAACTCTATAGGGTTAGCTATAGGAACATCAAAAGTTTCTTATACATTTGATGGAGCAGAAGCAATAGTAACAATTACAAGTTGTGCTACCCCAGGAGGACCATTAAGCGGAACACAGAATTTCTATTACGTATTTTAATATATAGTAAATAACAGATGACCTTAGAAGATTTTAAAATAAATACACCGGACCCTGGACAGATACTCATACTAAGAGATGATTTATATCAGGTTAAAGGTATTACTATACACCGTACAGATTGCTCTCTTACTGCTTATGATTCAAGTTTAGGACAACTAACCGGAATGACTATTCAAGTAGGACCGGGATTTACAGTAGAGGTAAATAGTGTTACTAAGTACGGTTCACACTATTATTTAGATGTAATTCCGTTTGAGTTTTTAGAAGAACCTAATGAAGAAGTTTGTGAAACTGTATTATTAGAGCCATTTACTGAAAACGTATCTATAGACTTTAGAAACTCCGTATTCTATCCCCTATATAATAATGTACCTGAAACTCTAACTCAAGCAGCTACAGATTCTATTTACCTAGGTAAAATAGAAATGAGGAGAGGTAAAAATATATACGATGTAGATAGGAAGAATGATGCAATCGTACCTACTAATATTGTTAACATATTAGAAGACACTGCTAACCTAGCTGAATTTCCTGAATCTAACTACCACTCTCTTGCTAATACAACAGGAAGGTATCTAGGAGCTAAAACATCAGTAGCAGACTATGGTATAATTTCTGCTATAAATGGTACCGCTTTTGAAGGAGCAGAATATAATATAAGCACAGCAAGCGGTAGTATATGTAACTTGAACTCAACAGATAGGAAAATTCAAAATTATATTTTTACGCAACCTACAGGTAAAAGTAAAGAAACTTCTACTTCGTACCCAACTGTAGTTTTAGAGCATTTATATTGGATAGATACGGCAGGGGATACACTCTTCACATCCCTACAAACTTATAGAACAATTTACAAAAGACTAGATATAAATGTAGGGGATATACTAATAGTCGAAGATCAAAATAGAACTACAAACGAAGCAGGTATAGTTAATTATGAGTACCTTAAAATAACAAAAGTTAATTCAGGTATAAATACCACTTATATAGAATTTGACAGAAACTACTTAATTGAATATGACCCAGATTCAGGTGGATTTACTTCACCACTATCCGGAGGTGGTTTTGGATTAACTAAAGTAATAGGAAGCACAATTTACAATACAAATTCAAGTAAAATATTTAAAGTAGTAGATAAGAAACTTTGGGTACAAGAAACCGAAGACGTAATAATTATAGACAGAACAGGGTACACAATTATATTAGACAGTAATTGTAGTATCTAAAATAATAAAATCATATATTTATATTAAACAACATTTAAAATGGGATATTTAAATAACGCAGTCGTAACAGTCGATGCAATTTTAACTAAAAAAGGTAGAGAGCTACTCGCTAGAGGTGATGGTTCTTTTAAGATTACACAATTTGCCTTGTCCGATGATGAAATCGATTACACTTTGTATAATCCTTCTCACCCATCTGGATCGGCATTTTACGGAGAGGCTATTGAAAATATGCCANTACTCGAAGCATTTCCTGACGAGAATCAGATTATGAAATATAAGCTAGCTACNCTACCAAGGGGTACTTCTAAANTACCAATCTTACAAGCTGGATACTCTGCAATAGTCTTAAAACAAGGAGCTTCTTTAGCGATTACTCCTCAAACATTAAACTACTTAGGAGCTACTTCTACTTTCGAAACAGGAGGGTATACAGCACAAATTGCTGATACAAGAGTACTTTCTAACTTTACCGGTGTTGGTATCAATACAGAAGAGGCAGAAAGGTTAAACAGTGCTACCACAGTAGGAACAAACGTTTCTAAGACGGTAATAGGAACTTCTATTAACCTTACCGGTACAACAGTAAATACTTTATTCGGTACAAGAACACAACTACAGACTACTATTACACTTATTGGTAGAGACTCTGGAGCTAGAATAACTATCCCGGTAACTATTCAAAAAGTAAATAACTAAGAGATATGGCATTCAAAAGATTCGATACAGAAGATATAGTAGTAAGTTCAGATTCAATCTCTTCACCAGCGTGGAGTAATAATCAAGTAACTTTATCTACATTCGCTTATAACCCAGACCAAATCGGTACAGGTTCAGCAGGTGGACAGTATTATTGGAATGTTTACCAAACCGGTTCTACTGAACAAGCAGCAGCAATTCAATTTTCTATTGCCTATGGTCATAGATTAGGTTCAGGCTCCATACCCTACAACGCAGCAGTACCTGGAAAATCACCTTCCGCTACAATCTACGGTCAATATAGAACATTAATTAATGGAGATGAAAACACAGACTTTCAGTTTGGAACTTCAACCCCTAATAGCGTTTTCTTTATTTCAGTAGAAAGAGCTAGGTTTAAAGAGAAGATACTCCCGGGTTCATTAACACTTGTATTAGAAAATAGTAGTAGTATTTCCCTTACAGATAATAGTGTAACTGCTTCTGTAGATACATATAAAGATAGCGGTAGAGAATATTTAATTTATTCTGGAGCAGCAGGANAGATATACAGTGATGCTAAAGTNTACGGAAAACTATACCCAGATGTTGGNATAGCAGTACTTAATGGAGATTTATTAGAAAGTGACGGTGCTCTACCGANTATTGATTTAACTAACNACCTAACAGGTTCGGCTTTTCAAGGTAATAAATCTGTACTTTTTAATTCAATTGAAGCAGGACAGAACTTTACGTTAAGAGCAGAGGAGACACTATCTTCTAATTACGTATTTGTTAGAGCACGTAACAGTGAGTTCAATTACTCAACTAACCCTTCTAACATTTCAGGTTCAGGAGANCTACAACACGATAGTATGATTGATACTCCACAGGCTTACATTACAGCAGTTGGANTATATAACGATAATAACGAACTATTAGCAGTTAGTAAATTATCTACACCATTATTAAAAGATTTTACAAAAGAAGCACTTATTAGAATTAAACTAGATTACTAGAAATGAGTGTTTGGAAAAAGTTAAATAAGCAGGATGCATTTGTTACAACATATGTAGCAAAAAAAAGATGGACNTTATCCGGAGATGATCTAGAATCAGCTGGGGTTAAACTTCTACCTGCCTATTCATCTTATACTCCAGAAACTAGTCTACTAAGATCCGCTATCGACTGTGACATTTCGGTAGCTGGTATACCATTAGGAGATACATGTCTAGTAGTTGCTAGAGGAGTATCTATAGATATATGTGCAATGGTACTTTCAGGTTCGGTAGTAACAACATAAAGAGAAAAAATGGCTCAAACAATTCAAATAAACAAAGTAGCATTCGGTACAGAGGTGATCGATACACATGTTTATAAAGTAACATATATAGACTCTACCGGTGTAGAGACAATGACTCAACCGGCTTTTGTTTCTGCTGGACAAATTAGAACCGGTAAAGCAGTCGTAGTAGTAAATGACCCGGATGTAAGGGAAGCTACACTTACTTGTCAAACAGGTAAATGTTTTGCAAAAACATACCCAGTAACTTGGGGGTCACTTTCTTGTGACTTCACCATACTGTTAGATGAACCTAGCCCTACTAGTACACCTCTACCAACAGCTACGGAAGTTCCACCAACACCGACTCCTAGCCCTACTCAAGTACCACCAACACCAACAGCTACGGAAGTTCCACCAACACCGACTCCTGGCCCTACTAGTACACCTCTACCAACAGCTACGCCTACCCCTACTAGTACACCAACACCGACTCCTGGCCCTACTAGTACACCTCTACCAACAGCTACGGAAGTTCCACCAACACCGACTCCTGGCCCTACTAGTACACCAACACCAACACCAACAGGAACTCCTCCGCCTAATTGTGACTTTACAGGAAAAATAACAGTATCTTAAGATAAAATATAATAAATAATGGCAACAAAGAACATAAAAATTAACTTTACAGGACTAAGTTACGATAACACAAGCACGTTTTCGATAACCAGTAACGCAGGAGACGGACCTGTAACTGTAGGATTTAACGATTTAACCAGTACAGGAACTGGATACCCTTTTTTAATTTCAGATTCAGCAACTAGTATTACTGTTGCCAGTACAAATGGAGTCTGTATTACTACTACTCCTGTTACTGTTACTTTTCCTGCAGCAGTAACACCAACACCAACACCAACGGCGACATTAACGCCTACTCCTGGCCCTACTAGTACACCTACACCAACACCAACAGACGAACCAGCTCAAGCACCAACACCAACACCTACGGATGTAACACCAACACCAACACCAACACAGCCTGTAGAAGAGTTTTATGACTTATTAAAATGTTCAGATAATACTGAAGCCAGAACAGCAAATCTATACCCAGGAGAATTCCAAAACGGAGATATTGTTGAGGATAGTAGCGGAGCATATTACACAGTTGTTGGACCAACAAATAGAATTACTGGAAATGTAGGCACAGTTACCTCTACATCACTGTCTGCATGCCCACCAGAACAACCATCGGAATATAAAGCAAGTGTAACCACATTAGGAGCAGATCCAGTTGGAACAGAAACTGCTACAATGAACGGAACCATAAACGATGTCGGTAATCCTAACTACACTGAAAAAGGATTTGTATATGTAGTTGGATCAGGAACTCCAACAATAACTGATAATAAACAGGTAGTAACCGGTACAGCAGGAGGAAACTTTAGTAAAGAACTAGCAGGACTTACACCATCTTCTCAATACACTTATAAAGCTTATGCAATAAACTCAGTAGGTACTACCTTAGGAGATAATAGAGTAATTGATACTAACGGAGTTAGTTGGTATTCTCTAAAGAGATGTAGTGATGATGCAATAGGATTTACCTCTGGGCAGACAATAGAAAATTTACAAGGTTTAGGAACAAGTGATAGAGTAACAGCAGGAGGTGAAACATACGTTATAACAGGAACTCAAGGTACAGAAGGAACATCTGTAGGAAACGTAGCACTTGAGTGTAGCGATTGCGGCTGTCCAACTACTGAAAGATACTACAACATGTCTTTATGTAGTGATCCAAATGTAACATTCGTTGGAGTAAATAACTCTAGTGAAAACTTAGCTAACGGTTCATCGTTAGAAAATAACGGAGTATGTTACGAAGTAGGAACTGAAACTACCACTAGCGGTTCAGATACCGATATTACAACTTGGACTAGACATTTTAACTGCATTAACTGTAATACAGCAAATGCACCTACAAGCACTCCAGCTCCAGCACCAACACCGACATTAACCCCTTCAGGTGGAGGACAAAGTAATGGTACAGATCCTGGAGGAACTGATAGCGGAAATCCCACTACAGATCCAGATGCAGAGACTAACCCAGATAATAATGGCGGAGGTAATCCAGACGATGATATTACCTTAAGTGAAGACACTGGAGGCGGTACAACTAACTAAACTAAATGTTAAATAACTACTACATTACAGATGATATTTTATATACCGGCTCCCTCTCATTAGATGAAGGGAGTTTAGGTGTATTAACATATAAGAGTATACAGCAGTTATACTATTCTAACTTTACTTCTGGTTCTATAGGTTCAACCCCTACTAATAATACAGCATCATTTGATAACTACGTAGAAACCTCCTTTACTTCTGGTTCTAGACAGTTATTGAGCACCGCAGCTGTCTTTTCTCTACCCACCAAAATGGTAGGTACTCATGTTGAACCAATGACTTTTATGATGGGTTCTGAGGTTGAATACATACTCATCCAAGATGACTATATAATCCCAGATTATTTCTACACCGGAGTAATAGTAGACGACGGAGAAGGAGTATTGAGAGAGAATAGTACAAGTGGTAAAAAAGTTGGAAATATAATTTATTCCCATGGACAGGTAATATTAACAGATGAAGTATTAGCAACTTACTACATAAATAATCCATTTCAGCCAATGAGGTGGAAATCGAATCAACCTATTTATACTTATAATTACAATATTAAGATTAGTGATTATGAATATAACTTTACTTTTAATCCAACAGCTAGATCAGGATCGGATGGCCAACTAGCTGATAACGTAACAGGAAGTTATTTTCAACCGTATATCACAACAGTTGGATTATATAATGATTCAAACGAACTGATAGCAGTAGCAAAGCTTGCACAACCACTACCTAAATCAGCTAACACAGAAATGACAATACAAGTTAAACTAGATATATAATGGCAATCACATTTAGAAACATAAAAGACTCTGCTCTCACTCATACAGAAATGGATACGAACTTAGCTTCGTATTACTTATCTAGTTCTGTTTCCGGAAGTACAATTACTTTTTATAGATCTGGTTCTGATGGATTAGTTATATCTTCTTCTCATACCCTTACTGATATAACAGGTTCAGATACTACATATATAGCAGGATTAGGTCTGGATCTCGACACAGGTTCCAACTCTTTCTCAATACAAAACGGGGAAAATCTTACAGACGGTACATTAACTAAGTGGAGTGAAAGTTCCGGACAACTTGAAGATAGTATCATAATAGACAATGGAACAGAAGCTACTGTTAATGGAAAATTAAATATACTAGGAGATATATACCAATCAGGTTCTAAAGTTAACCTAAACGTAGCTTGGCCTGACCCCGGTACAGAAGATCACCTCCTAACAGCAGCTGGGTACATTTTAAACATTACTGGAGGTGTATCTAGATCTTACGAATATTCTGCCTTAGCTCTAGAACATTTTGAAGAACCACCAGGATACTTTCATAACTCCTTTAGATTCTACACTCAGGATTCAGAAGACTTTAATTATGGATCTTATTTAAACATTGGGCCATTAAGAACAGGAATGTTTTTAAAACCATCTGGTTCAGCCGAGTTAGCCAATATCTCTATACAGGATAAAATAAATGGAGACTCTTTAGCATTAATATATGGTACTGAAATACAGATAGGTTGGTATAATGGAGAAAGGATATATATGGGTAATACTCAAGCAGTAGTGCACATAACTGGTTCTAGTATAGAATTAAACTCTCCTACTACTACAATAATTTCATCTTCTGTACATGGAACACATTTAACCGATACTCATATATTTACAGGATCGGCAACAATAACAGGATCAGTAACTGCTGACAGTCTAGTTACAAGAGGAGGAACTTCATCACAGTTTGTAAAAGGAGACGGTACATTAGATTCTAATACATATTTAACTTCATCTACCGACACAACTTATTCGGCTTCAGGTTCAGGATTAATTTTAAGCGGAACAGTATTTACAAACACACTACCTGATCAGACAGTTACCGTTACAGGAGAAGGAGCAACAGTTATTACAGGAACATATCCTAACTTTACTGTAAGTTCTTCTGATACAAATACAACCTATACTAACGTAAGTGAGTTTATAAATGATGCAGGGTATATAACCTCATCTATAGGAACAACCTATTCGGCTTCTGGTTCTGGTTTAATTTTAAGCGGTACAGTATTCACAAACACCCTACCAGACCAAACAGTTACTCTAACTGGACAAAACATAACAGTTAACGGAACATATCCTAATTTCCAAATAACAGGTTCAGATACAAGTGACTTCGCATTACTTTCAGGAGGAAATACTTTTACAGGTACTACTAACACATTTCAAAATATTGTCGTAAACGGAACAGGATCGTTCAGTTATATAGAGTCTATAACTGGTTCAGCTAAATTAATAGGAGATGCTTTCGTTGTAGTAAATAGTAACTCACCATCACAGAGATACTCAGGACTAGCAACTTATGATTCCGGCTCTTTAAATGTAACTGCATCATTCTTTTTTGATTCTACTCTAAATGATTGGAACTACGAATACGATAATGGAGGAACAGTAGACTACGGAGTAGCTTTATTTGGACCAGAATATAATACACAAGGTTCACCGGTATATAATACTTTAAATAGACTGGTAAAATCAGACGGTAAACACCATTTAACAGATTCTAACATATCAGATAACGGTTCTACTGTTTCTATTTTAACCAATGTAGAAGTAACTGGAACAATAAGCGGTAGTACTTATTATGGAGACGGATCTAACTTAACAGGAATAACATCTACAGATATAACATCTCTCAATAGTAAATCTGGATCTTGGGATACGGCACACGGTTGGGGAGATCATTCTTTAGCTGGGTACTTAACTTCGTATACTGAAACTGATCCAATCTTTACTGCTCATACTGCATCAAGTATAACTGGAACCCAAATAGTAAATTGGGATACGGCACACGGTTGGGGAGATCATTCTTTAGCTGGGTATGTGACAACTGATAACGATACAACCTACTCTGCTGGAACAGGCTTAGAATTAGTAGGAACCACCTTTAATAATACCGCTCCAGATCAAACAGTCAGTTTAAGCCAAGGAGGAGCAACAATTATTACAGGAACATATCCAAACTTTACTATTAGCTCTACAGATACAACGTATACAAATGTTAGTGAGCTTGCAAATGATGCTGGATACATAACCGGATACACCGAAACTGACACCTTAGCTACAGTAGTAGCAAGAGGAAGTACTACTCCTAACTCTATTACGGCAGCAAACTTTATAACTACTTCTGATAGAAGATTAAAATCAGATATAGAGCCTCTAAAAGACGGTTTGGATACAATCAAAAAATTCGTATCTTACGAGTATACAAAAGGAGGAGTTCAAGATGCCGGTTTTATGGCTCAAGAAGTTCAAGAAGCTATTCCATATGCTATTGCAGAAGGAGAAGATGGATTCTTAACAATGAGAGACAGACCAGTTTTAGCTTACATGCACAAAGCAATATTAGAATTAGAAGCAAGACTTGCAGCTATAGAAGAAAAATTACAGTAATAAAATGGCAGTACCTACGTCCGGTAATTTTGAAATGTTTGGCACCGGTAGTAATACTACTATCGCAGGTGCTATGCACAATACTGGAGATAATGTAACCGGTATAGAAAATTTTAATGACCTAAAAGCAGCAGCTAATTCAGGAAAGTTTAACTTTACCTATGCAGGAGAAATACAATTCCCAGACCTAGATATATCAGCTTCTTTACAATTTAGAGGCTACCCAGTCGACCCAGGTAACTGCAGGGCTATATGGGTAGATGACACAGTCAATCAGAGTAGGTACGGTGCAAGATTTAGACTACCTAGCGGACAGGAAAAAAACACCTTATACGGTAGCTTATTCGGCTCACCGTATACATACGGAGGAAATAGCGGTACAGTCTATAATGTGTGTTCTACTTTAGTCCCTTCTACATGGGATAGTGTAACTCAAACCATAGTAGATTTAGGAAACCTAGTTGTAGATTTTGTAGATGGAGGATCATGTTATGTAAATGGTGAATGTGAATGGATTGAACCTACTCCAACACCAACACCAACTAGTACACCAACACCAACACCTACCTCTACTCCAACACCAACACCAACTAGTACACCAACACCAACACCGGTAACATACTATTACCAACTAGCACATTGTAATGATGGACCAAGTAATTCTATATATGTATTTAGTGTAGGTACTCAAATAACAAACGGAGAGGCATTTAGCTACTTTGGCAACTGTTATGAGTATTATGATGTGGATCTTGGTCAAACAGGAACTATTAACTTAGCAGGATTAAGTACTTGTGCATGCCCAACTCCAACACCAACACCAACCTCTACACCGGTACCTGCACCAACTAGTACACCAACACCAACACCGGTAACATATTACTACCAACTATCACATTGTACCGACGGGCCAAGTAACTCAATATACGTATACAGTGTAGGAACACAAATAACCAATGGAGATTCATTTAGTTACTTTAGTAACTGTTATGAATACTACGATGTAGATCTTGGTCAAACAGGAACTATTAACTTAGCAGGATTAAGTACCTGTGTATGTGCAACACCAACTCCAACACCAACACCAACCTCTACACCGGTACCTGCACCAACTAGTACACCAACACCAACACCAACACCAACACCGGTAACATATTACTACCAATTGGCACACTGTACTGATGGACCAAGTAACTCTATATATGTATACAGTGTAGGTAATCAAATAACAAATGGAGATTCATTTAGTTACTTTAGTAGCTGTTATGAGTATTATGATGTAGATCTTGGTCAAACAGGAACTATTAACTTAGCAGGATTAAGTACTTGTGTATGTGCAACACCAACCTCTACACCGGTACCTGCACCAACTAGTACACCAACACCAACACCGATACCAGGTTGTTTTACATATAGTATTCAAAATAATGACTTAAGTCAAAACTTAACATTCCAATACAAGACTTGTGAAGGAACATGGGTTTACGACAATGTAGTACTAGCAGATTCAGGTACACCAGATTTCTGTGCTGAAGAAGGAAGTGTAAGTAGACAAAGCGGAACATTTAGTTGGGTACTAACAACAGAGGCAACAACCTGTACTGTAACTACACCAACACCAACACCAACCTCTACACCGGTACCTGCACCAACTAGTACACCAACACCAACCTCTGCTTGCCCAACTGAAACATTAGGAGATGGGCCTACAAGTAATGATGCATGTAGCGATTTTACAGCAGGAACAGGGACAGTGAGGTATTTAGACGGACCATTCCCATTCGCTTCGGTAATTTATAGAAACCCAGACTGTACAGGAAACGCAGCAGCAGGATACTACTCAGATGGAAATGCATGGAGATATTGGAATGGTTCTATCTTTACTGGGTTAAATGGTTTATGTCCTACTTACTAAAAATTAAAATAAAATGTGGTTATACAATACAAATTTAGTTACAGAGATTTCAGACATGCCCGTAAACACTTACGGGTTTATATACGAAGTCTTACATATACCTACCGGTAAAAAATACATCGGTAAGAAAGTTTTATATTTTGAAAGAAATAAAAGACTTGGTAAAAAAGAATTAGAAGAGTTACGATTAGAAAGAAAAGAAAACGGAATAGGAGGTAGAACTCCTTTGAAGAAAAAAGTAATAACAGAATCAGATTGGAAGACATATTACGGTTCTCATCTTGATATTAAGAAGATATTAAAAGAAGATGGACCAGAAAGTTTTAAAAGAACCATTCTAGAATATGTACCTAATAAGAAGCTTCTAACATATTATGAGTGTAAATACCTATTTATAAAAGAGGTACTAGAAAATCGAGATAACTATATAAACGATAACATTCTCGGTAAATTCTACAGAAAAGATTTTAACCTATGATTAAATTAAAAGACGTAATCGGATACCCATCACTTCAATACCACTTAGACAATGGTCTCTCTTTACATGAACATGTCTAC
>JGI26082J51739_10001598_pt1 | contig 14084 bp, 14 predicted proteins | sample SaaInl5LU_22_DNA_FD_51739 | JGI IMG/M metagenome (IMG submission 51739)
ATCATTATGTGCTCCTGTAAGTAATACAGCAGCATTATGTTCAGATATATGATTGGACGAGTGCCGAAATGCCTTGTGAATCGTAGTATAAAGTCATCGTTACTACGATCTGTCATCATCTAATCGTCTCTTCGCAACGACAGCGCTTGTAGCAACCGCTGGCATCGCAGCAGCAGACGTATCCGTTTCAGGTTCAGCCGAAATCGGCATCGCTGATACAAACGCAACTAACCAGGGCTTCCAGTTCCACCAAGTTATCGAAGTTACTTTCGGTATGTCTGGTGAAACAGACGGCGGCTTGGCTTTTGGTGCGTCTGTTCAGTTGGATGAATCAACAGCTTCAACACCAGGTGATGATCAGGGTGCGTCTATCTTCGTATCTGGCGGCTTCGGTACATTGACAATGGGCGATACAGACGGCGCGTTCGACTGGGCGATGACTGAAACTGGCATGGGCGGCTCACTCGCGGACGACCACACATCACACTCTGGCTACAACGGCAACTCAGGTCTCGACGGTCTGGCTGGTCAAAACTACGACGGTCAGGTCCTCCGCTATGACTACAGCGTCAACGGTTTCGGCGTTGCTGTTTCCCTTGAGCAAGATAACAACGCCCTTGGCACATCACTTGATGACATCACTGGCTTCGGTGTGACTTACGCAATGGACATGGGTGGCACAGCCATCACACTTGGCGCTGGTATGCAAGACGCAGGTGCTAACGAAGACATCACAGGTGCTTCTGTAAAAGCAGTCATGGCGAATGGTATCACACTCGTAGCTAACATGTCTGATCAGTCTACTGCTGCTACAACATCAGTTGAAAGCATAGGTTTGGGCATTGGTTATACAATGGACGCACTGACAGTCGCAGCTAACTGGGGTGAAAAGAAGTCTAAAACCACCGGTGCAGCTGACGTGACAGCGGATGGCTACGGCTTGGCAGTAAACTACGACCTCGGTGGCGGTGCTGCTGTACAGCTCGGTTACTCTTCTGGTAACACCGGTGTGGCTGGCGCAAAAGATGTTACTAAAACATCTGTTGGTCTATCACTCGCATTCTAATCTAACGATTAGTATCGACTATCGAGAGAGCGCATCTTCGGGTGCGCTCTTTTCTTTTGGGGCCTGCTGCGCGATACGAATAGGGTGCAACAAAGGGTACCCCCATGCAGCGACCGTCTGAGCAACAGCTACAAACTGCGTTCAAATCCGCCCTTGCCGCGGTGAACGCCAAAAAGTTCGCGCTTGCGGCCCAGCAATTTCAGAAAATTTTACGCGTCGTGCCAAATCATGGGCCGTCTCACCTTCATCTTGGAACGCTTTACACAAAAGGCAGTAAACCGGATGCGGCGGTGACCCATTTGGCAGCAGCGGCCAAGCAAATGCCAAAAGAGCCAGCGGTTCATATGCAATATGGCGTCGCCCTTGGTGCCGTTGGTCAGTACAAAAAGGCGGTGTCCGCCCTTGGCAAAGCAGAAAAGCTTGCGCCGGCTTCTGTTGCTGTGTTGGCTAATTCCGCGCATGTGTATCAACTGATGGGCGAATTGAAGAAGGCGGAGTTTTATCTGCGCAAGGCTTTGAAGCTAAAGCCAAATGACGGCAGTCTTTATCGCCTGTTGTCGATCGCGCGGAAGTTCACGCCCGATGATCCGTATCTTGCGAAAATGCTGGCGATCAAGCCTGATCAATTGGCAAATGACACGGATCGTTGGGAATTAGATTTTGCGATCACCAAGGCGCTTGAGGACACCAAAGCCTATGAGGCCGCGTTTCCTTATCTAAAGCGTGGCAACGATTTGGTTGCGGCGAATTACCCCTATGACCCCCAAGCGTGGCGCGATCAGGTGGCACAGCTGCAAAGCGCGCAGTCTGCCCTTGATCCTGCGGCCCCTCATCCGGACCATATTAAAGACGCGCCAATTTTTGTGACCGGTATGCCGCGGTCAGGTACCACGTTGATTGAACAGATTATCGCGGCGCATTCTGATGTGACCAGCATGGGAGAGACGGGTTTTGCCTCGGGCGCGGTTGAGCGGCTTTTGCGCGATGGCAGCACTTATAAACCCGTTAGTGATGTAGCGGATAGGTTGCGCAGTGACGTGGCGGATAAGTACCTTGCGGATGTGGCGGCCCGTTATCCCGCTGCGAAGCGGACCGTTGATAAATCCATCCAAACGTATCTCTACCTTGGGGCGATCAAAACGATCATGCCCAACGCCAAGTTNTTGATTGTTCAACGGGACCCNCGCGACAATTTGTTGTCGATNTATCGCAATCTGTTCCANGCGGGCACCCACAGATACGCCTATGATTTTGAAAGCCTTGCGGATCACTATTTGGCTTTTCGGGATATGGTNTCGTTTTGGAAACAGCAGATGCCGGATGATATTTACATCGCTGATTATGATGCGTTGGTTCGTGATCCCGAAGACAAGGCCCGTGCGCTGATTGCGGCGTGTGGTTTGGAGTGGCAGGATCAGTGTCTAGAGTTTCATAAATCGACAGGCGCCGTCAAAACGCTATCTCTGGCGCAGGTCCGTCAGCCAATTTACAAGTCGTCGCAAAAGGCATGGCAGCGTTACGGCGATGGGGTTATGCCCTTGCTAGAGGCTTTGGAAAAACGAGGTATCGATGTCACTGAATGGGATTAACGAGCGGATCGCGAAGACGTGTGAGCAGTTTGGGCGCGATGTGGCCGATGTTCAGCTTATTGCGGTGTCAAAAGTTCAACCTAATGCCCGTGTCGCGGACGTGTTGGCCCAAGGACACCGTCTTTATGGTGAGAATAAAGTGCAGGAAGCAGCTGGCAAATGGCCCGACTTCCGTGATGAATTTGCGGATGTAAACGTGCATCTGATTGGGCCGCTACAGACCAACAAGGCGCGCCAAGCGATGGAGCTTTTTGATGCCATCCATTCAGTCGACCGTCCGAAGCTGGCCAGCACCCTTGCGCGACTTGCGCAAGAGATTGGGGCGTGTCCGGACTTATTTGTACAGGTAAATACGGGCGAAGAGCCGCAAAAAGCGGGCGTGTTGCCTTCGGATGCGGACGCATTTGTCGCCGAGGCACGTGCACTTGATTTGCCAGTGAAAGGTTTAATGTGCATCCCGCCAGTAGATGAGGAACCCGCTTTGCACTTTGCGTTGCTACGCAAGATCGCGGAACGCAACGGTTTGACAGGGCTATCAATGGGGATGAGCAGTGATTTTGAGACCGCCATCCAACTTGGTGCCACTCATATTCGTGTAGGATCCGCCATTTTTGGCGAACGTGATTATGGCTAGGGTAGCAGTGTTAATGAATTAGGGAGTTTGGCACGACAAGGCGCGTGCCAAATGTTATCCGCGCCGCGATCCGTTTCAGGTGATCTGGACGAAACCCGATGCAGCCTTCGGTACCAAATACGGGTCGTCGCCAGCGATGTAGAAAAATCGCAGAGCCACGTTTGAATTCGGCGCGCGGCCAGTTCCAATCAGTTAATATCACAATGTCGTAAAGTGGATCAGCCCGCCGCAGGACCTCGTGACTGTGCGGGTAGGGCGCGCGAACCATCAGGTTGTAGTCTTCGTGGTGTGGATCATCAGACCACAAGTCACCAAGTCTAATGGGCACGGCCCAATCTGCGGGTTTTGCAATGCGGTCGGGCCGGTAAAGCATCCCCACAATGCCGTGAACGCCGACGGGTGTTGCACCATCGCCTTCACGTTTGTCAGATGAGATGCCGCCTTTTCCAATTGTGCAGGGAAAGTACTGCCCCTGAAAACGCAAGCCGCGTTTTGTCAAAACCAGATCGTTTGGGGTGGTGTAGGGGGTCACAGTAAATGGCCGGATTTAGCTGCTTTGGTTTTCAAATAGGCGCTGTTCACAGGGTTTTCGCCAACAATAAGCGGCACGCGTTCGCTGACGGTGATCCCCATATCCTCCATGCGCGCGACCTTATTGGGGTTGTTCGTCAGCAGCTTAATGTTGCCAACGCCCAGCTTGTTCAAAATTGAGGCGCCAATTCTAAAGTCGCGCTCATCATCCTCAAAGCCAATGCGATGATTTGCTTCAACCGTATCAAAGCCTTGGTCTTGCAGAAAATAGGCCCGCATTTTGTTGGCCAGTCCGATGCCGCGGCCCTCTTGGTTTAGGTAAAGCAAAATGCCTGCCCCTTGCGCGCCCATTTGCGCCATCGCACCGCGCAGTTGGGGGCCGCAATCACACTTGAGCGAGCCAAGCAAATCACCGGTGAAACACGCGGAATGAAGGCGCGTTAGGATGGGTTTATTGGGGTCTATTTTACCAACTTCAATCGCGTAGTGTTCGGCTGATCCATCGTCGGGCCGAAAGACATGGACGCGTCCTTCGTTTGACACAGCCATTGGTAGGGCGGCGTGAACGATGTCATTGTAATGGGCCGTGTCAGCCTGTGCCAACACTTCGGANGCGGTGAGAATGCTTAGCCCTTCGGCGGATTGCACGCGTACCATCACGGCAGCCGGCAGCAAATGGGCAGCCTTACAAAGCAAAATGGCGGCCCGGTGTGCCCGTGGGTCTCCGTCGCGCAAGGAACGGAATGGCCCCTTCATAGGTGTGCTTAGGTCTGTGGCTGGATCGGCGACGCCCCTAATCCAGCGAAGATCAGCATCGCTTTGTATGGTAAGCCGCGCGACATCGCCAAAATAAGCCGCTGTCTTAAGCGTTTCTGCGCGCCGGTGCGTGATAATCATCTCTGCACCACCAAGGTCCAATGCTTGGCTGAGTTGGTCGGGGTTGAGCGTTTCAGCGGCAAAGGCAACCCAAAGACCATCATCATCGCGAATGCCCACGCCAAGCCCGATGCGAAGGGCTGCGTGTGCTTGGGCTTTTGCTTGGGCTGGTGTGGGCTGAAAGGGCATGGGCTCAAATGTTACAAGGTTACCAATGCTTGCCCTTTAAATTGAAACATTTGCAACCCTTTTGACACGAGCCTGTGAAACGGCGGGGTAAAACTTGCTCAATTCTGCGTTTGTGCCCATTTGTAGATCAATAACTCACGGAGGCCATGATGGCGCAATTGAAGAAAATTCTGCTTGTTGATGATGACGATGATCTGCGTGACGCTCTGTCGGAGCAACTCATTATGACGGAAGATTTTGATGTTTTCGAAGCTGAAAACGGCCATAACGCGATGGAGCGTGCCAAAGAGCAGCTTTATGATTTGGTGATTTTGGACGTAGGCCTGCCTGATACTGACGGTCGCGAGCTGTGCCGTTTGATGCGAAAGCAAGGTGTGAAATGTCCGGTTCTGATGCTGACAGGTCACGATAGTGATGCAGACACCATTTTAGGGCTTGATGCCGGTGCAAATGATTATGTCACAAAGCCGTTCAAATTTCCGGTTCTATTGGCACGTATTCGCGCGCAGCTGCGCACCCACGAGCAATCAGAAGACGCCGTTTTCAATCTTGGGCCATACACGTTCAAGCCTGCGCAAAAGATGCTCATTACTGAGGACGAAAAGAAAATTCGCCTGACGGAGAAAGAAACAAATATTCTGAAGTTTCTTCACCGCGCCCCCGAGGGTGTCGTTGCCCGCGATGTCCTGCTTCACGAAGTATGGGGTTACAATGCCGGTGTAACGACCCACACGCTTGAAACGCATATTTATCGTTTGCGCCAAAAAATTGAGCCCGATCCCGGCAACGCGCGTTTGCTTGTGACGGAAAGTGGCGGCTACCGGCTTAACGGTTGATCTGGATCAAGGACGTATGCCGCACGGTGTGGCATACGTTATCTACCCTTTGATGTTGGGGATACAACATTCTCTCCCTGTTGGACTTTGCCCTGATCAAATTGGTCAGGGCTTCTTTTTTGCCTCGGGGACGTGGGCGCCTAGTAAAGCTCTGACTGATACATCTTCTCAATTGCTGCCTGATCTGTTGTATCGACGGGTAATTGGGCGTGATCACGGACCATTTCGTAAAGCGTGCCGACAGGTCGTTTGTCAGGCCATGTGTCAGGGTTCCATAGTCCCGCGCGCATCGGCGCTTTTCCGCAATGGGTAAAGATTTGTGTGGCAGTAACTTTGGTAACTGTTTTTGGGCTACGGCCATTGATCGCAAATCGGTCGCAGATTTCAGGATCAGCGGTAATTTCCGCAAGACCATTCACCCGCAACGTTTCGGTCACTGTTGGAATCATGAACAACAGTGCCACCCGCGGATCGCTCGCAATGTTGAGAAGCCCGTCGATACGGTTATTCCCTGGCCGATCGGGGATCAGCAGCGTTTTGTCGTCTTCCACATGCACAAAGCCTATCGGGTCACCTTTGGGGGATAAGTCCAGCCCATTTGCCCCGCTGGTCGCCATGATCACAAACGGCGAGGCGGCTATGATTGCACGACAATGATGATCGAAAATTGTGATCTCTTTTTGGGCGGCCCGTTCACTAGGGTAACCATATAGATCTCGTAACTCTTGGGGTGTCATCGCGTGCTCCTATTGGGTGGGCGCAGCTTTGCATAGCGTAGGTCGGCGCTGCAACACTGGCCTTTCAAAGCGGGCTAAGTTACGACTTGGGCAAGTTATATCAGGAGCACCACCATGTCGTTTACTCTCGCCACTTGGAACATTAATTCAGTGCGCCTGCGCGAGGATTTGGTGCTTAAATTGCTCTCTGAGCAAGCGCCNGATGTGCTGTGTTTGCAGGAGTGTAAATCTCCCGTTGAGAAAATTCCCACGGCTGGTTTTGAAGCNCTTGGCTACACGCACATGGTTGCGCGCGGACAGAAGGGTTACAACGGTGTTGCGATCCTTTCCAAGATCCCGATGGTCGAGGCGGGTGCCGAGGATTTTGCAAGTCTTGGCCATGCGCGCCACATTGCGGGCCGCCTTGAAAATGGTGTGACAATCCACAACCACTACGTGCCTGCGGGTGGTGACGTCGCGGACCGCGATGTGAATGAAAAGTTTGGCCAAAAGTTGGATTATCTCAGAGATATGCGTGACGCGTTCAGGGCGGCATCACCGAAGCGGGCTATTCTGGTCGGTGATCTTAATATTGCCCCGCGTGAGGACGATGTCTGGGACCATAAAAAGCTTCTCAAAGTCGTCAGCCACACGCCTATCGAAGTAGAGCATTTTAATGATGTGATGACGGCAGGTGACTGGCATGATGTGACGCGCGCGGATATTCCTGCAGGNCGGCTTTACAGCTGGTGGTCGTATCGCGCCAAAGATTGGGACGCGGCAGATAAGGGACGCCGCNTGGACCANATTTGGGCCACTGGTGACATCAAAAGCGCAGCACATAGCAGTCGCGTTTTGCGTGACGCACGTGGCTGGGAAAAGCCATCAGATCATGCNCCGGTTTTTGCNACCTTTGATCTTTGACATTTCGCCCCGCGCTACACATATGACGTGCAACTGATATTTAAGGGATAAAGCAATGTTGGAACTTGGTGCCTCGCAGAACGAGCAAGCAGATGATCTGATNAAAGATGGCTCAGAAGCGACCTTTATGCAGGACGTCGTTGAGATGTCTCAAAAGGTGCCGGTCATCGTTGACTTTTGGGCGCCTTGGTGTGGTCCCTGCAAAACACTTGGCCCTGCGCTTGAGGCGGCGGTAACAGCCGCAAAAGGTGCCGTTCGCATGGTGAAGCTGGACGTAGATCAAAACCAAGCGATTGCGGGACAGTTGCAAATCCAATCCATCCCGACAGTCTATGCGTTTTGGCAAGGCCAGCCAGTGGACGGTTTTCAAGGCGCGGTTGCAGGTTCCGAGATTGAGGCGTTTGTCACACGTGTTGCAGCAATGGGCCCCGGTGGTGAGGATGACGGCCTTGCAGCTGCAGTTGAGGCGGCTGAGGAAATGCTGACTGCCGGTGATGCGTCAGATGCGGCTCAGACTTTTGCAGCCATTCTGGAAGAGGAGCCCACCAATGCAGCGGCTTACGGCGGTCTGGTGCGTGCACATCTTGCGCTTGATGAGGTTGAGCAAGCTGAAGCAGTTCTGAACGGCGCACCTGCTGAGATATCTGCGTCAGCCGAACTTGAGGCAGCACACGCGCAACTTGAGTTGGCAAAGCAAGCCGCCAGTGCAGGTCCGCTTGATGAGTTGCGCGCAGCGGTGAACGCTGATGAAAACAACCACCAAGCCCGCTTTGATCTGGCCACCGCCATGCACGCAGCGGGTGATCTAGAGGGTGCCGTGGATCAGTTGCTTGATCTATTCGGGCGTGATCGTGAATGGAATGACGGCGCTGCAAAAGCACAGCTATTTACCATCTTTGATGCGCTTGAGGCAAAAGACCCTATCGCGTTGAACGGTCGCCGCCGCCTGTCGTCGATGATCTTTGTCTAACTAATTCACGCGGGGCACATTTGTCGCGTTGCCCTGCGTCTTTGCAAAGCTATCTGCTTGAATATGATGAAAACAGCTGACCTGCCAAATCGCGTTCCCGTATTCCCGTTGCCCGGTGCTTTGCTTTTGCCGCGTGCACGTTTGCCCCTTCATATTTTTGAGCCACGCTATCTTCAGATGATCGAAGATGCCCTCAAAACTTCGCACCGCTTGATCGGCATGGTGCAGCCCTATGAGGCGCGCGGCGAAAACGGTCTGCACGCTATTGGATGCGCGGGCCGGATCACTGCATTTTCCGAGACAGAAGATGGTCGCTATATGGTGACCCTTGCTGGTGTTTCGCGGTTTCGCGTATCGGCAGAAGTCGCAGGGTTTTCGCCCTACCGTCAATGCGACGTCTCTTGGAACGGTTTTGAGCGTGATTTGGGCGCCACTGAGCGGGACCCTGAATTTGACCGTCCCAAGTTTATGGCGTCGCTTGAAAAGTTTTTTGACGCTTATGATTTGAAGACCGATTGGGATGGCTTGGAGGAAGCGGACGAGGAGTTGCTGATCAACTCGCTTTCTATGCTTTGCCCCTTTGAGCCAGAAGACAAACAAGCGCTGCTTGAGGCGCCATCTTTGACGACACGCCGCGAAACTATTGTGACGCTGATCGAGTTCGCGTTAAGAGGGGGCCAGTCAGAGGAGATGATGCAATGAGCCAAGAGGTATCTTGTAAGACCGCTACCAAGTTTGATCCACGTATGCTTGAAGCCTTGGTCTGCCCGCGCACGCAAGGCACATTGGATTACGATGCTGACGCCCAAGAGCTTATCAGTAAGTCAGCTAAACTGGCCTTTCCGATCCGTGAAGGTATCCCAATCTTGTTGGTAGACGAAGCGCGTAGCCTTTAGACGCTTTGTCCTTTCATGAGTTTGGGCAAATCGCCGGTCAACCCTGCGGCTTCGCGAATAAAGCCTCTGCGCAGGGCAGGAACTGCGTTTACGATCCCCATCCCTACGTCACGCAAGCCTCGCAAAAAGCCGTTATCATTTGAAAATAGCGCGTTGAAGCTGTCGGTTGAGGCCGCAAGAGCCGCAACATCAAAGCGACGCCACTGCGCATAGCGCGCTAATACCAAATCGGACCCGATGTCTTCGCCCCTGCGTTTTGCCAGCGCGAGAACTTCAACGAGACTTGCTACATCTTTTAGGCCCGCGTTCAGCCCCTGTCCCGCAATGGGGTGCACACCGTGTGCTGCGTCACCCACCAACGCGATGCGCTGTGATGTGAGGGCGTTGGCCAAGGTCAGTGACAGCGGATAGTGATAGCGTGCGCCCGCAAGTTCAATGTTTCCCAGAAAGTCCCCAAAGCGGGGCTTGAGGTGTTCAATAAAGTCATCGTCGCTCATCTCGCTGACGCGGGCCGCTGTTTCATGCGTTTCTGACCAAACAATAGAGCTTCGGTTCCCACTAAGGGGCAAAATCGCCAAAGGACCTGCGGGCATGAAAAACTGGTGGGCAATTCCGCCGTGTGGTTTCTCATGGGCAATTGCGCAGACCATCGCAGTCTGTCCGTAGTCGCGACCGTTGCGCATAATACCGGCGCGCATGGCGGTGCCTGATGTTCTCCCGTCGCACCCAACTAATACGCGCCCCGTATGCACGGTTCCGTCCGCAAGGGTAACAGAAGCACCAACCGCGTCGGTGTGCTGCGCGACTACTCGGGCATTCGGCAGATGGGTAATTTCAGCATTCTGAACAGCGTTCAAAAACGCACGTCGCAAATGCCGATCTTCGACCATAAACCCCATTGGGCCTTCTTCAATTTCAGCATGATCAAAATGCATGAAAAACGGTGATGGGCCTTCGCCAACGCGCCCATCGGTTACTTTGATTTCAAGCATCGGCTGTGCGTCGTCTTCAAGATCGTCCCAAAGACCAATCCCGTTCAACAATCGCTGCGAGGCCAGCGCGATCGCATATGAGCGGCCGTTGAAATTGGACAGCGTCTGCGTCGCGACATCTTCGGCATCAATTAACGTGACGCTCAGCCCTGCGCCTGCGGCTGCCAAAGCAAGTGCGCATCCGTTCAGGCTGCCGCCGACAATGATCAAATCTGTACTCTTATCCATGTTGCTGAATATGGGCGTTGGGGCGGGATTGTCCATGCTGGATGCAGCGGATAGGTTTCACCTGAGACAATTTATCTTGGGGTATTCCGGCATGCATAAATGGCAAACAATGACGGCTCTTGATCTTGGGCGTGGCATTGGGGCAGGGGATATCGATCCTGTTGAGTTGTGCGATGTGTTTCTGGATGCGATTGCGGCCCACCCCTTTACAGACAAAATCTACGCTCGCGTTACCGCTGATCGCGCCCGGGCCGAGGCGCTTGCAGCACGGACTCGGCAACAAAACGGGGGCCTGCTGTGTCCGCTTGATGGCGTTCCGATTTCTTGGAAGGACCTGTTTGATACGGCGGGTACTGTCACGGAGGCAGGGTCAAAGCTGCTTGCAGGGCGAACCCCCGATGCAGACGCTCTTGTTTTGCAACGTGCAACACAAATGGGTCTGGTCTGTCTTGGTAAAACACACATGTCCGAGTTGGCGTTTTCTGGGCTTGGGTATAATCCCGTCACAGAGACTAGCCCATGTGTGAACGACCATGATGCAGTTGCCGGCGGTTCATCATCTGGCGCTGCTGCATCTGTTGCGTTTGGTTTGGCCGCTGCCGCGATAGGTTCTGACACGGGTGGGTCCGTCAGAATTCCCGCCGTTTGGAATGACCTTGTAGGGCTGAAGACAACCCATGGGGCGATCGCAACGAAAGGTGTGGTGCCACTTTGCCAGCGTTTTGACACCGTTGGGCCGCTGTGTCGAAGCGTTGAAGATGCTGCGGCGGTGTTTGATGTACTGGGTGGTGGCAGTGTTGATCTGGCTCATGCGTCTCTTGAAGGGGTGCGGTTTGGTGCGCTGCAAACAGTGGTGCTTGAAGGTTTGGAAGATGCGCCGCGCACCGCTTACGAGCGCGCAGTCGAAGCCATTAAACAGGCAGGTGCTTTTGTTGAACCGTTCGAATTTGAGGCCCTGAATGATGCCTTCGCGGTTGCGGGGCCGCTTTTTACTGCCGAAGCTTATGGCACATGGGGCGAGGTTATTGAGGCGTCGCCAGACACGATGTTCGATCAGGTTCGCGAGCGATTTAGAGCCGGCAAAAACGTAGCCGCATCTGATTTCGTGGCGGGTTGGCAAAAGTTGGATCAGATCCGGCACGAATATGCTCTTCAAGCCGCGCGATTTGACGGGGTGTTGTTGCCGACGGCTCCTATTATGCCGCCGAACTTGGCGAGATTGATCGCAGAGCCTGACTATTTTGTTGAGGCAAATTTGATGGCGCTTCGCAACACACGCGTGGCCAATCTTCTTGGATTGTGCTCGGTCACGGTGCCTGCAGGCCACAAATCGACGGGCCTCATGATTAATTGTTTGCCGATGCAAGACGCCAAAGCACTGCGATTAGCTGCTGCAATAAGCGAAATAGGGGCCTAAAAGTCACATAACCGCCCAATACTGTTGGCTTTTTCTGGACGCAGCGCCCCTGATTTGGTTTAATGGTGGGATAACGGGGCGATAATGATCCCGAACATGAGGCAGTATTGATGTATCCCCAGCGGTTTAGCGCCCTTCCGGCCTATGCATTTCCGCGTTTGCGCGCGTTATTGGACCACCTGCCGTCCGGCGGTGAACCGATTGCTATGACCATTGGTGAGCCGCAGCATGCGTTTCCCGAATTTGTCCCCGAGGTCCTTGCGGCCCATGTGTCGGGCTTTAACAAATACCCCCCCAACGATGGCGCGCCAGAGTTGCTTGAAGCCATCGCCTCTTGGGTCGGTCGCCGGTTCGGCGCAAAAGTTGATGCAGCGACTGAGGTCCTAACGCTTAACGGAACTCGCGAGGGCCTGTATAATGTGAACATGGCGCTGTGCCCGGAAAGTAAGAACGGGCAGCCGCCAGTCGTCCTTATTCCGAACCCGTTTTATCAAGTTTACGCAGTCAGCACACTGAGCGCGTCCGCCGAGCCCGTTTATGTGAATGCCACCGCAGAGACTGGCTTTTTGCCTGATTACGCAAGCCTTCCCGAAGATGTGCTTAAGCGTACTGCTATGTGTTATATCTGCTCACCGGCGAACCCGCAGGGTGCCGTAGCAACGGAAAGCTATTGGCGCGAGTTGATTGGCTTGGCCGAGCGGTTTGATTTCAAGATTATCGCGGATGAGTGCTATTCTGAGGTCTACCGCGACGCCCCGCCGGTTGGTGCGCTGGAAGTTGCGCACAAGATGGGTGCTGACCCTGAGCGTGTTTTGATTTTCCACTCGCTGTCAAAGCGGTCAAATTTGGCAGGCTTACGCTCAGGGTTTGTTGTTTCAGGGCCGCAGAACATTGCGCGCATGAAACAGCTGAGAAACTATGCTGGTACACCACTGCCATTGCCGTTGCAGCATGTTGCTGTGGCGTGTTGGAACGATGAAACCCACGTTGCGGCGTCTCGGGCGCTTTACGCAGAGAAGTTTGATCTGGCCGATGAGATTTTTGCTGGTGTCGAGGGCTATCAATCGCCCGAGGCTGGCTTCTTTTTGTGGTTGCCTGTCGAGGACGCAGAACAAGCAGCAGTAAAGCTTTGGACGCAAACGGGCGTTCGTGTTCTGCCTGGTGGTTATCTGAGCCGCGATACGGATGCAGGTAATCCGGGACAAAATTATATTCGGGTCGCATTGGTGGCCCCAAAACAAGACGTGCAGCGCGGGCTTATTGCCTTACGCGACTGCATCTACGGATGAGGAAACGGGATATGGCACTACGCACACAAGGTGACCCTTTGTTCGATACGGACATGCAGGCGGCGATTGAAAAACGCTCGAAAGAGTTGATTGGTCTTGGCCTTTTGATCTTGGGCGCGCTGAGCTGGGCGATGCTGTGGAGTTATTCCCCGTCCGATCCAAACTTTATGGTCGCCACAACAGCACCGATCGAGAATTGGCTTGGCCGCTTTGGTGCGTCACTGTCTGGTCCGCTTTTCATGATCGTGGGTAAAGGCGCGTGGGTCATCCCAGCAGTGTTTATCGCGTGGGGCGTGCGCTTTATTTTGCACCGTGGTCAAGAACGTGCGGTGAGCTGTCTGATTTTCTTTCCAATTTTGGTCGCGATCGCCTCCATCTATGGTGCAAGCCTGACGCCACCTGCGGATTGGAACCACTCGTTTGGCTTGGGCGGATTGTTTGGCGAAACTACTCTTGCGGTCATCCTTAGCATTTTGCCGTTTTCCCCCGCGTTCGGGGTCAAGCTGATGTCCCTGCTGACTGGTTTGGGCAGTGTGGCGCTTGGTCTGTTTGTGCTTGGGTTCATCAAAGATGAGCTGCGTGTGATCGGACGTTTCTTGCTGGTGGGCTTGGTTGTCACGTATGCGCAGACATTGAAGGTGTTGGGTAAAGGCGCTTCAGGGGCGGGTGTTGCAGCGCGCCACATGGCCGAGCGTCACGCGCAGATGCGTGAGGCCCGCGCGGATGCAAAAGCACTTGAGGCAGCACACCGTCATGAAACACTTTTACCTATGATGCATAGCGCGGAAGAAAAAGCACGCGTGGCGTCTGTTGTACGTGCGGACCCTGCATTTGGGGTCGAGCCTGCGGTAGCTACAAATGCGGCTCCCTTGGTTGCTGATCCACGGCCCGCGCCGATGCCGGTGGCCGAGCCAAAGACAGGCTTGCTTGC
>JGI26082J51739_10001599_pt1 | contig 14084 bp, 17 predicted proteins | sample SaaInl5LU_22_DNA_FD_51739 | JGI IMG/M metagenome (IMG submission 51739)
GCACCTGTCCAAAGGCCAAACGCCAAAACACCAAAATAGATCAATCGCTTCATCGCACTCTCATTTTCTCTGGGTTAAATGTTAATTCCACACGCCGCCAAGTTGCAAATTGGTCTTTCGGCAGTTCAAATCCCTGTGCGCCGCATCCTTGTATCGCACGCAGTGCGGTTTCAAAAGCCCGCTCTGCACTGATCTCATCTCCCCCCTCAAAACCAAGCATCTTGATGCTATTGGCCACGGGTTTTCCATCACGTGTCAGCTCCATCTCCACCACCACAATCGTCGACAAGGCCGCCGATGACAAGGCACCAAGGTTCCAACACTCTGCAATTGCCAGTTGCATACCACGAATGAATTGTTCTGCCAAAGGTGCCGCTGCGGCCTCTGGCCCCGCAGGGGCTGCGTCGCCTGCCATCAATGCGGCATTCAACGCAGCTGTCACCGGATCGATCTGTGGCTCTTCCGGCTCGGGGTCGGGTGTCTCTGGCGCAGGCGCTGGCACGGCGCGCGGGGCCGGCCGGCTGCGTGGACGCACCGACCGTTCTGGCGCATTGGTCGTGACCTCGGGGGACGCAGAGGGTTTTTCCGCTTCTGTGACAATTTCCGGGGCCGCAGCCTCGGGGGCTTGCGCCTCCTGCTCCTGCGCGACCTCCGCCGGAGCCTCTTGCGGAGCGGCGGCCTCACGGCTCTGGGCGCCGAGATCCATCTCCATATCAGGCGCATTGATGGCGGCTGGCGCTATCCTTTGCGCCGGGCGCGGCTTTGGCGGCAGGCTGGTCTGCACTGGCGTTTGCGCGCTGTCATCCAAAAGAGGCGTCTGTAGCTCCACAGGCGGCAAAATCACCACGTCTTGCACAGGCACAACAGGTTCTGGCCGCCGCGAAGGCAGAGCATCGCCTGATGAAATTTGGCTCAAGCTTTGCGCCAATTGCGCGGGGGCGGCATCCACTTCTGGCGCGCTTGGCCCTTCGGCGGCCTCCTCGACCGGGATAGCCTCAGCGCTTGGAACCTCTGCGGAAATCTCCGGGCTGATGTTATTAATCATAACGTCAAACACCTCTGATGAGACAACAGACACATCTGCAACCGACATCTCAGAGGGCTTACGGGAAAAATCCCCGTTAAGCACCAGCCAGCCCACAAACCCGAGATGGAGGGCGAAGGAAATATAGCTGCCCGGCGACATAGGACCCTATCCGCCAGAGCCGTCAAATGTTGGACCACCCAAATCTGTGACCAAGCCGATATTGCCGAAGCCCGCAGCGTTCATCGCCCCCATGACCTGCATCACCCGCGCATAGGGAATGGCGCCATCGGCCCGCAAGAAGACCTTATCATCTGCGCGTTCCTGGGCGATGCCGCGCAGACGGGTCAAGAATTCCGTCTCTGGCGTTTCGGTCGTCTGAATCACAATGGCGCCCTCGGCGGTGAGCGTGACGGTCAAAGGCTCCTCCGTTTCACTTGGCAAAGCGCCGGCGGCAGTTTTGGGCAAATCAACATCCACCCCGACCGTCAGCAAAGGCGCGGCCACCATGAATACGATCAGCAAAACCAACATCACATCCACAAAGGGTGTGACGTTAATTTCAGCCACAGGCCGGCTGCGCCGGCGCCGGCGCCGGCCTCCAGAGCGCTCCTCCGCCATGTCCAGCTTCATAGCCAAGCCTCAGCCCCCCAATTGGCGCGATAGGATGGTTGAAAACTCATCGGCAAAGGCCTCATAACCGGCAATGACGCGGTCACAGCCAACGCTAAGATGGTTGTAAAACACCACCGCCGGGATCGCGGCCAAAAGCCCAAGTCCCGTGGCCAAAAGCGCCTCCGCAATCCCCGGCGCCACCACCGCCAAATTGGTATTTTGCTGTGCTGCAATCTCAATAAAGGCATTCATGATGCCCCAGACCGTCCCAAACAATCCAATGAAGGGCGCAACCGACCCGATAGAGGCCAAAATTGCCAAACCACTTTGCAGATCATTCGATTGCTTAGCCAAGGCCACATCCATGGAGCGTTCAATCCGCGATTGTGCCCCGGCAATCAACACCCCATCGCTGCGATGCGAGCGCCGCCATTCGGTCATACCGGCCGTAAAGATCAGCTCGCTGCCCCCTTTTGGCGCGGCACCAATTTTGTCAAAAAGCCCATCCAGCGGTTCACCAGACCAAAAGGCCTTGTCAAACTTCGCCGAGCGCCGACGCGCCAGGTTCAAAGCAATGCGCTTGTTAATCGCGATGGTCCAAGACCAAATTGACAGGCCAATCAGCAACACAATCACCGCCTGTACTGGCAGTGTCGCGCGTGAAAATAGGGCCCAAATCGAAAAATCGATTGCTGCTTCCATGTGAATGCCTCTGTTTGTGGCTCTTTGACCGAGTTTTGCGCGAGTGTAGCGAAAAACCTTACAAAAAGCCAAGCATTCGAAGCAATAGTTTTTAAGCGTTGGAATTTCGGCGAAGTTCTGCCGGAAGACGGGTTGGCTTGCCCGTCTCAGTCAGGGCCACAATCGTCACTTCGGCGCTAAAAAGCACCTGCCCTCTGCGCTGCACCTCCTGGTGCAAGATCCACCGTGCCGGAGTGGATGACCTTCGCTGGCTCACCACCTCGAGCTGATCTCCCAGCCTTGCAGGGGCCAAATACTCTGCTTGAATGGAGCGCACGGCGAAGACCATTCCGGAGGCCTGAAGCGCCAATTGATCCACGCCCAATTGCGCCACCCAGGTCGAGCGCGCCCGTTCGATGAACTTTAAATAGTTGGCATAATAGACAATGCCGCCCATATCCGTGTCTTCGTAATAGACAGTTAATTCGAATCTATGACTCATAAAGCCCCCTCAATCCGCGCAGCCAATCGCAGCGCATGGCTGGCGTCATCGGCCCGCACAGGCATCACCGGATCATAGCCCGCGCGCAGCAAAGCGGCCACCTCAGGCCGCATCACCGTGGTGCCATTGTCCAGAACGGCCAGTGGCGAGCGGCTTTGAAACGCCTCTTGCGACCAAAGAAACATCGCCTGCACCGCCTGCGACAGAGCCAGGCTATCGGCCCCCAATTGTTGCAGGGCCTCATCGACACGCAGAAAGACAAAACAGGCCTGAATGGCGCCCTGCTCATCAAAGCGAAAGGCGCGATATTGATTGGCCTGCGCGGCAACGAGCCGATTCACAACACTGTCCAGTTGCGGGATCATCTGATCGAGATCAGGCACAGCGCGCAATTCTTCCCAATCGGAAAAGAAGAACATCATCAGATTGCTGCCCAACTCCGGATCCAATTCATCGGTAGAATGTCCAGAAGCGATACAAACGGCCTCAATTGCCGATTTCATGATGACCAAAGTCTCGTCCTGCACACCAAAAACCACAGGGCAAATCGGGCGGCCCCATCGGGCGAAGACATAGCTGCCATCGGTTCGGGTGAACATGCGTTCAATCTCGCTTGCCGTTAACACTGGCCAATCCTTCTATTACCGCAAAATGCGCGCCCCTCGTAGCGCTCTATCAAGCGTTTGGCTAGGGGCCGCCAAGCGCGGCGCGGCTATTCAAACAGCTGCGCCTGCGCGGCCGGCTGCGGCGGCGCCATACCCAGATGCGTCCAAGCTTTTTGAGCCAGCATACGGCCGCGGGGCGTCCGCTGTATCAAGCCTTTTTGCAACAGATATGGCTCAATCACCTCTTCCAAAGCATCACGGCTCTCTGACAGGGCGGCAGATAGGGTCTCAATGCCCACCGGGCCACCAATGTAATTCTCCGCAATCAAGCGCAAATAGCGCCGATCTGCGCCATCCAANCCNAGATGATCCACNCCCAGGCGCGTCAGCGCATGATCGGCGATGGCTTGCGTGATACGCCCATCGCCTTCCACAACTGCGAAATCCANAACCCGGCGCAGCAAGCGCCCAGCGATGCGCGGCGTGCCCCGCGCGCGTTTCGCAATTTCCCGCGCGCCNGCATCATCCGCCGGTACGCCCAGCAGTTTGGCATTGCGCGTGACAATCTGGTGCAGCTCTCCATCGGTGTAAAATTCCAATCGCGTCGGAATGCCAAAGCGGTCACGCAGGGGGGTCGTGAGCAGACCCAAACGAGTTGTGGCCCCGACCAGCGTGAAAGGCTGCAACTCAATGCGCACCGTGCGCGCCGCAGGCCCCTCGCCAATGACAAGGTCCAGTTCAAAATCCTCCAATGCCGGATAAAGAATCTCTTCCACCACAGGATTGAGGCGATGAATTTCATCAATAAACAAGACATCGCGCGCTTCGAGGTTCGTCAAGATCGCGGCCAAATCCCCAGCTTTGGCCAGAACAGGCCCGCTGGTCATGCGGAAATTCACACCCAATTCACGCGCCATGATTTGCGCCAAAGTGGTTTTGCCAAGGCCGGGCGGGCCATGAAAAAGCGCATGGTCCATGGCCTCCCCACGCTGCCTTGCCGATTGAATAAAGACACTCAAATTGGCGCGCGCCGCCTCTTGTCCGATAAACTCATTAAGACCCTTGGGCCGTAACGCCTTGTCGCCATCCTCCGCCAGCCGTTCCGGCCGCAGGGTTGGATCCGGCTCGGCTGAGCTATTGTCCCACTCCGCGCTCATGTCTTAGGCGCCATTTTTTTGAGCGCAGCACGGATCAAGCTTGCGGAATCCGCCCCAGACATTTCACCGCTCAACTGCGCCACCACCGCCGCCGCCTCTCCTGGTGCATACCCCAGATTGCTCAAAGCCGACAGGGCATCGGCCTGCGCTGAGGGGGGCGCGGCTGGCGCGGGCTTTGTGGGAACGGCGGGACTTGCGCTCTCGATCACAGCGGCCTCCTGCACATCATCCGGGTGGATCTGCACCGCCCCATCCATCATAGCCATGACAGTCGGCGCTTTGTCTTTGAGCTCGATCACCACCCGTTGCGCGGTTTTCGGTCCGACACCCTTTGCCGCCTTCAAAGCTGTCCAGTCTCCCATCGCGATGGATCGGCTCACCCCATCAGGCCCCAAGGCCCCGAGAATCGCCAATGAGGCCTTCGCCCCAATCCCTTGCACCGACATCAGCAATCGGTGCCATTCCTTCTCAACCAGGGAGGTAAAGCCAAACAATTGCATGAGATCTTCGCGCACCAACAAATCCGTGTAGAGCGCAACAGCCTCGCCTGCCGGCGGCAAAACCGCCAGCGTACGGTCGGAGCAATAGACCATATACCCCACCCCGCGCACGTCTAACATCACATGATCGCTGGCTTTATAGTCCACCCGACCTGACAGTTTCCCAATCATCCACTCGCCCTTTGCAATGCGGCCTGAAAATGACTGCCCGCTTGGATATGATGCGCGTGACAAATGGCAATCGCAAGCGCATCTGTTGCATCAGGCCCGGCCAGTTTCACACCCGGTAGCTGCAAAGACACCATATGCTCGACCTGCCGCTTGTCCGCGTGCCCCACGCCCACCACCGCTTTTTTCACCGCATTAGGGGCATATTCTCCAACCTCGAGGCGAAACTTCGCTGGCACCAGCATGGCAATCCCACGCGCCTGGCCCAATTTCAACGTCCCCGCCCCATCACGGTTCACAAAAGTTTGCTCCACGGCCGCATGACTGGGGGCGTAGTTCTCAATCACCTCAGACAACCCCTCAAACAGCGCCAGCAAGCGACCGGCCAAGGGTCCAGGCTGCGTTTGGCACTGACCATTGGCCACATGCCGCAGTTTGCTGCCGTGCACATCCACAAGCCCCCAGCCTGTGGAGCGCAAACCCGGATCAATGCCCAGTACCCGCATGGAAATCCCCTCGTATGGTCGTCTTACAGGTTAAGTAGCACGAAACGCGAACATCTGAAAAGCAGTCATTTCGGTTGCGGCGCAATTTTCATGTCAAATGAACGCGCCTCATCGTAAAGCTTCCAGAAAAAACAAACCTCTATGCCCCAGGTCAGTCATGCAAGAATTGCATATCGGTTATGTTGTTTTTCCCAGTAGCCAAGACCCTACAGCGCGCCTAAATGCCCAGCATAAAGACAAATACTCCTGACATCATTTTCGGAAAGGACATCCCAAATGGCATATCTCGAAACATCCCGCAGCGCGGCAATTTCCACATCTCGCACAGTCATCGCCAATTTTGCCGCGACAGTCTTCACAGCCTTTGTACGCTGGAACGATGCGCGCGTCACCCGCAACGCCTTGTCACAACTGTCATTGCGTGAACTCAACGATATTGGTTTGGTCCCCGGTGATATCGAGCGCATCGCACGCCGCTAAGGCACGCCCCGCCATCGGGAAATATAGCCAGCCTTAAAGACGTCGCGCTGATCTCAGTGCGGCGTTTTCGTTTGGGCCTCCTGCTAGGACAACCGGCGCAGGGTCAAAGCGCTCCACTCACCAAGATCTTCGCGCGTCTCCAAGGCCAAGCCCTGCCCCTGATAGACCTCAACAATCTCATCGGCTTGCTCAACCAAAAGCCCCGAGAGAATGGCCCGCCCACCAGGCGCCAAATGCGCCGCAATATCAGGCGCCAGCTCAATCAGCGGACCTTTCAGGATATTGGCAAAAATGAGATCAAATGGCGCGCCCGCCCGCAAGACTGGCGAGTCGAACCCAATGGATTCGACGCAAGCCACCCGGCCCACCAACCCATTGGCCTTCACATTGGCAAGAGCCACCTCGACGGCCACAGGATCAATATCACTGGCCAGAACATGCGCCGCCCCCATGCGGGCGGCAGACATCGCCAAAACGGCTGTGCCGCAACCAAGATCCAAAACATTGTCGAACCGCTGCCCATCGTCCAACAGCCGGTCATAGGCGCGCAAACACCCAAGCGTTGTTCCGTGATGCCCGGTGCCAAAAGCCATGGCCGCTTCGATCAACAGGCCAATGCGTCCCTCAGGCAAAAGCGCAGCATCATGGCTGCCATAACGAAAAACCGTCCCGCCTCGACGGGCGGCAATTCGCGGCGCACCTTGGCGACCCAATCTTGATCCGGCACTTCGGATACGACAAAGGGCCCAGCCCCAAAAGCGGCCGATAGCAAAGCCAGATCAATATCATCCGGCGCGTCCAGGAAATATCCCCCCACTTCCCAAATGCCCTTGCCGTCTTCAACTTCAAACACCCCAACCCCAGTTGGCGCCGGCTCCAGCGCTTCCAGCGCCTCCCCCAGCGCTTCCGCTTGAGATTTACCGGGTAAAGTGGTCAGGGCGGTATAGGTTAGCATGGGTCAGCTCCAATGATTTGGTGAGCCCATATCCTGTCTGGCCGGTCATCGCAATTGCTGGCCACCCGCGCCGTTTGCGAAGGGCACGCCCGCCGCAAACTCAAAGGCAAGGCCGCGGCACGCGGCTCCACTAGGTCACAGCCAATCCGATAGGACAGCTCACCCCAGTTCCCCCTATGCCGCAATACCCATTAGGATTTTTCGCCAGATATTGCTGATGATAATCTTCGGCATAGTAAAACTGGGGAGCTGGCAAAATTTCACTTGTAATTGCGCCAAATCCAGCCGCCGCAAGCTGCTCTGCAAAGACCGTGAGGCTCGCCGCAGCAGCCTGTGCCTGCCCCGCACCATAGGTATAGATGCCAGAGCGATATTGCGTGCCGCGATCATTGCCCTGGCGCATGCCTTGAGTCGGATCATGACCCTCCCAAAAGACCTTCAGCAAGGCCTCATAAGTCACAACCGCCGGGTCAAATATCACCCGCACCACCTCATTATGCCCAGTTTTGCCGGTGCAGACCTCTTCATAAGTCGGATTGGGCGTATAGCCAGCCGCATAGCCCACCATGGTCACCCAGACCCCCTCAATCCCCCAAAACATCCGCTCCACACCCCAAAAGCATCCCATGCCGAACATCGCCTCCTGCAGCCCCGCATCCAGCGGTCCTTGCAAGGGACGGCCGGTCAGAAAATGCGTGGGGGCGGTGGCAATTGGGGTGTCACGCCCCGGCAAGGCTTGGTCCCTTTGAACCATCTGTGACTTTTCTTGCGACATAAAAAACATCTCTGGCTCCCCTTAAGCTTTCTCTAAGATATAATGGTGATCGGGCAGATATCCAGCACAGAGGCCGCACTGCGCCAAAACACGCCCGTTAACGGCTCAAAATCGTCTCATAGCCCGGTTCAGGACGCCTTGGAATTAACAAAGCCAGCCCCAGCGACGTCAGCGCCATGCCCGCGGCCAGTATAAACACCAAACTGGGTGAAAACAGCCACAGAAGTCCCAGAAACACCGGCAATCCGACTGCCGCGATATGGTTGATGGTAAAGGCCACTGCGGCCGTGGGGGCGATATCGGCCGGATCTGCAATCTTTTGGAAATAGGTTTTCAGGGCAAAGGCCAGTGAGAAAAACAGGTGATCTATGACAAATAACGCCCCCGCCAGCATCACACCCCAACCAAACATGTAAATGCCACCATAGGCCAAAAACACCAGGGCCAGACCTGCGTATTCAAAAATCAATGTATTGCGTTCCCCATAGCGCGCCACAACGCGGCCAAACACCGGGCCAATAAACATATTCATCACGAGGTTGATTAAATACAGAGAGGTCAATTCATGCACGTCAAAGCCGAAACGCTCCACCATCATAAAGCCCGCAAACACCATGAAGATCTGCCGCCGGGCACCGGCCATGAATTGCAGCGCATAATACAGCCAATAGCGTTTGCGCAGAACCATGGTTTTATGCTGCGGCGTGGGCGATTGGAATTGCGGGTAAAGCACCATACAGGCCAAGGCGATGGCCGCGGTTATGCCTCCCGAAATCATATAGGCCGTATTAAAGCTCAACGCGAGCCATTCCCAGGTGACGACAATGACGCCAAAAGCCACCAGCGAGGCCGCAGACCCCATCGCCAATAGCCAGCCCAGAACCTGCGGCGCCTGCGCTTTGGAAATCCATTGTAATTGCAGCGATTGGTTGACCGTTTCATAATAATGAAAGCCAATAGAGGAGAGCAGTGTCAGCGTTAAAATCCCGCCCATTTGCGGAAACCAAGCGGTCACCGCCGTGGCCACCCCCAAGAGCACCAAGGACAAAAGACCCAAGACCTGCTCGCGCAAAAAAATGATGATGGCAATCACCCCGACCGCNAGAAATCCAGGAATTTCNCGCACCGAATGCAACAGCCCNATGTCCGCCCCATCAAAATTGGCCACTTCGATCACAAAATTGTTGAGCAAAGCACTCCAAGTNGCAAAGGCGATGGGCATAGCTGCGGCCATGACAAANAGCAAAAATATCGGTCGGCGCCAAACTGGCGCGGATTGCGCTTCTTGCAAGGTTACGATCTGCATTGACNTACTCCCAAACACCGCCCCGCGATCTGCNGATTGCGATCCTCTTGCATCACCCCCAGCGGCAAACGGAANCCANCGGGCTGATCTTTACCTCCACCTCACATATTGGTAATGTAAACTGACCAATTTGCAGCAAAGGCTAGGCTATGCCCGTAATCACAACCATTCAAGACCTGAAAGAGATTTATCAGCGCCGCGTGCCGCGAATGTTTTATGACTACTGCGAAAGCGGTAGCTGGACCGAGCAGACCTTTGGCGACAATATTTCTGATTTTGCCAAACTGCGCCTACGCCAACGCGTCGCGGTTGATATGACCAACCGCAGCACCGCATCCAAAATGATTGGTCAAGACGTCTCCATGCCCGTGGCCTTGGCCCCGGTGGGGATGACCGGCATGCAATGCGCCGATGGCGAAATCAAAGCCGCCCGGGCTGCAGCCGCTTTCGGTGTTCCCTATACGCTGTCAACCATGTCGATCTGTTCCATCGAAGATGTCGCCGCGGCCACAGACGCCCCCTTTTGGTTTCAGCTCTACACTTTGACCGATGAGGACTACTCAGATCGCTTGATCCAACGGGTGAAAGACGCCAATTGCTCTGCACTCGTGATCACTTTGGACCTACAGATCCTAGGACAGCGCCATAAGGATCTGAAAAACGGGCTCTCCGCCCCGCCAAAACTGACCGCCAAGACCATCGCCAATTTGGCCACAAAATGGAGCTGGGGCCTTGAGATGCTGGGCACAAAGCGCCGGGGCTTCGGAAATATCGTGGGGCATGTCAGCGGCATCTCTGACACCACCTCCCTCAGCGCCTGGACCGCCGAGCAATTTGACCAAGCGCTCGATTGGAAAAAAGTCGAGGTCTTAATGAAGAAATGGGGCGGTAAGGTGATTTTGAAGGGCATCTTGGATCCCGAAGACGCAAAAATGGCGGCGAAACTCGGGGTTGATGCGATCATCGTGTCCAATCACGGCGGGCGGCAGCTTGATGGTGCGCTCTCCTCAATCCGCATGTTGCCGAAAATCGTCGAGGCGGTGGATGGTAAATGTGAGGTTTGGATGGATGGCGGCATCCGCAGCGGGCAAGATATCCTCAAAGCCAAAGCTCTTGGCGCGACCGGAACAATGATTGGCCGGTCCTATATCTACGGTCTTGGCGCGATGGGTCAGGCCGGTGTGACAAAAGCGCTGGAAGTGATGCACAAAGAATTGGACACCACAATGGCGCTCTGCGGACATCGCGACATCAACGATGTGACCCGAGATATTCTCTACATTCCAGAGGATTTTGAGGGGCGTTGGGCCTAGGTCAGCGCCATAGCCGGCCCTGATGGCTTGCGAAAATGCATCAAAAGAGATGGAGCGCAGAGAAGCACGCCCCATCTCAGGTTTTAGGATTACTCGGCAGCCGTGCTCGAGCCCTCTGCGCCCTTGCTGCGTGCGCTGTCACGATAGAGCGCTTTTGACAGCGAAAGCATCATCAGCCCCATCACCATCGTGAATGGCAGCGCCCCGATAATCATGGCGCTTTTCAAAGCTTCCATCGGATCGGCGCCCGGATTGCTCTTGCCCGCCACCAACAAGGTGCCGATAACGGCAGTTAAGATCAGACCCCAGACAATTTTGTGCTTGTTGCCGATGTCTTGATCACCACCCGACATGATGGTGTTCATCACCAAGATGCCTGAGTCTGCCGAAGTCACCAAGAAGGTCATGATCAAAACGACACACATCACGGTCAAAGCAGACAACATGCCACCGTCAATCATTTGCCCAAGCGTGACGAAAAGTTTGTTGGTGTTTGATGCCCCAATAATCGCACCATTGGCGCCGCCGGTCAGCTCCATGTCAATGGCCGTGGCTCCGAGGATGGTCATCCAGGCAAAACACACCATCGCAGGCGCAAATACGCAGCCCAAGATAAACTCTCGCACCGTGCGTCCGCGCGAAATCCGCGCCAAGAACAAACCCACAAAAGGCGAGAAGGCAATCCACCACGCCCAATAGAAGGTGGTCCAGCCTGCCTGCCAGCCAAATTGACGCCCCTGCTCACCGGCCGCATAGACCGCACTCAAGGTCGCCTCATCTAAAGCGGCGGCGGCGCCCTCTAGTCCTGATTTAAAGCCATCATAGCTGCCCCAGGCATTGGTGGCACCGCCGATCAACTCTTCGGCCAAAGGTTTGGCCGTCTCCGGAAGTGCCATGGCAAAGGCATCTGAAGATTGCGGGCCATAGGCTCCAAAGCTGAGCGATACAAAGTGCAAGATATAATCGACAAAGGCCGTTGCGTAGGTCGTCATTGCAAAAACGAATGAACCGAATAGCACAAAGGTGAACAACAAAATCAGCGATAATACCAAATTGAGGTTGGACAGGTATTTCACCCCGCGGCCCACCCCGGACACGGCTGAGATAATCGACAGACCCATGATGCAGAGCAGCCCCGCAATCAAGCCCACAGTGCCTGGCTTTGGCACATCGCCGGTCATATCCATCAACCAATTGGCGCCGGTAATCGCATAGACCCCATCGATAAACTGGCTCACACCAAAGCCGATGGTGACCGATACGCCCAAAATCGTAGCCACAACGCCCAACACATCCACCAGATGCCCAATAAACCCGTTCACATAGCGGCCCAATAGTGGGGTCAGCGCGGAACGGATGGTCAGGGGCATATCGCGGGTATAGGCGTAATAGGCCAGGCTCAGGCCGGTGACGACATAGATCGCCCAAGCGTGAAACCCATAGTGCAAAAACGTATAGCGATAGGCCGAGGTCAAAGCCTCTTGGCTGTTTGGTGCCACCGCCCCGCTGACTGTCTCAGGGTTTGAGCCCCAAAGACCCAAAGGCTCAGCCGTGGCAAAGACCATCAGCCCCACACCTAAGCCTGCGCCAAACATCATGGAAAACCATGGAAAATTTGAAAACTCCGGCGCCTCATCCGCCCGGCCCATCTTACGCTTGCCAGTTTGCGGCAAAATAGCGACCACAGCCAGAAAAAAGGCAAAAAGCCCCACAATGATGATATAAAATGCGTTGAAGCCTTCCAACAGCGACCAATTCAGGCTGCTTAAATTGCTATTGGCATTGGCCGGCCAAACCAAGGCCCAGATCACAAGCGCAACCATAATGCCCTTGCTCAACAGCGCGATTTCAACGCTGTGGCCTTCATAAAAACCGGAAGCGGCCCGTCGGACCTCAACCGCTGTAAATGGGGGTTTTATTGACATATCTGTCCTCCTTTTCATTCAATGTGGCGATGCTGCGCAATCAAAACGCTTCAAAATGCGAGCATATAGCTCCGCTGATCGCCTTATTATTATTCAAATATTGTAGACTTTTGTGTCCGTGCCTCTCCTGTGCAGACATTGCAAAATCCAGATCGCACCAGATGTCTCGCAGGCGTATGGCCAAATATTTGGAGTGATGTCATGGCTTTGGTCCGTTGAAATGTCTGAGTGGAAAATAAACATGTACAAAGAACACCGCTTAATACGGCAAAGCCTGCCAGAGCGTTATTTTTTTCGCAAGCTTTTGTTTGTCATAGTTTACGTGCGCCGCAGCAGCAAAGTCAGCGGAATGGCTGTAAGACTGAGGCCAGCAGCGACGAGGAACGCGATGCGCAACCCATAAAATTCAGACACGAGCCCCATTAGAGATGGCGCCAGAAAGAATCCAGCAAATCCCAGAACAGCCACCCGCGAAATCGCCTCCGTGCGCAGATGATCCGGCACCTTTTGCCCAACCAATGCCAAGCCCAAAGGACCAATCACCGAGATGCCGAGGCCTAAAATACCAAATCCGACATAGGCCCAAAGCGGCGCTGAGGCCAAAGCCGCCAAAACCCCACCAGCAGCGGCCACGAATGTGGCCAATATGATGACTTTTGTCTCAGAAAAAATTTGCGACACGGCTTGGCCCGAAAACCGCCCCAGCGCCATGGTCAACCCCAACATCGCCGGCCCCATCGCCCCTTCGGCCGCACGGCCCTGCAGGCTGCGCTCAATGTGCAAAGCCGACCAGGTCTCAACGGTGGCTTCGGTCATAAAGGCAACCAAAACAATCAGCCCACATAGAATAATGGGCTTCAACGGATAGCGACCACCCGCGCTGGCGTCCTTTGCAACCTCCCGCGGGGGCATGTAGAGAAAGACGGAGAGGATCAAAATAATCGCCGCCACAGCCGCGAAGGCCGGTCCTGGCGCGATCTGCGCCTCGCGGGCCACGCCGCTCACAATCGCAGCACATGCGTAACCCACGGAAAACATGCCGTGGTTTGCATTCATCAACGGCTGACGATGCAGCTGTTCCAACTCGCTCACCCGCGCATTCATCAACACATCGGTCAGGCCCGAGGCCGCGCCAACAATCACCATTGCCACGCCAAAGCTCACCGCATCAGTGGCCAAGCCCGGCAAAAGAAAGCTCAAAGCAAATACAACGCTGGCAATCTGCAAGCCGCGTGCACCCAACAAACGGTCCAGCCGCGGCGCCAACATCATCGAGCTGACCAGCCCAAGCGCATTGCACAGCAGCAACAGCCCAAAAGTGGCGTCGCTAACATCCAAACCTGCTTTGATCTGTGGCACATAGGCCGCAAAACAGCCCCAAAACAGGCCTACGATCACAAATGCAATCGCTGGACGGCGGGACAAATACAGGGCGTGAAAAACTTGCATGGCTTGCTTTTTCATAGCCGCAGGCCTCTTGCAAGAAACAAAGCAAACAAGGGCTTTTCATTTACCTCATATGGCCCTATACGGCGCACTTCAACGGGGCATACACCCTTGGAGGATGCCCCC
>JGI26082J51739_10001609_pt1 | contig 14035 bp, 16 predicted proteins | sample SaaInl5LU_22_DNA_FD_51739 | JGI IMG/M metagenome (IMG submission 51739)
CTCAGATTGCTCTGCTGTTTCTACAGCAGCGACCTCGGCCTCTTCTACTTGCGCTTCTGCCGGCTGCTCTTCTTGAACCTCTTCGACGGGCGTCGCAGTTACAGCAGGTTCAACTGTTTCAACTGGATCGGACTCAACTGGCTGTTTAGCTGCTGCTTCTCGGCGCTCCTGTGCAGCGATCGACTTCTCGGCTTTAGCCTGCAGCTCTTTGGCCGCCTCAGAGTTGTCGTTCTTAATCAGACGCCAGATAAACAGCATCACCAAAAAGACGATACCACCAATAATCCACAGGACGATGCTCGGGTCGTAACCCTGCTCAGTCATCCAAACGTACAGCGATTCCATGATCTACTATTCCAGAGAAGGCCCAGCGCTAGCCGGATACAGTTTGTTTAAAGCTTTCAGAAAGTTGCGCGATATCTTAGCATAGAGACCAACTATAAGAACCTGCCCAACATAGAGGTTTGCGCGTGATATTCAGTGGCGATAAACCGCTCTTCAATCGAAAGTATCTGCTGACACTCGTTTGGCTGCTACCGGTTGCGATTCTGATACTCAGTCGCCTTGGGCCATCCGCTGATGAGGTGGGCAAAACGATTGCGCCTGACCAACTCTGGATTGAGAGCGAGAAGCCACAGCTCACTATCTATTTTTCTCAGGGTTCGGGCCTTACAACTAAAGATNCCGCGCGTCAGGCACTGCTGCTTGAAGGGCTCAAGTTGCGCCTCGATGATCCTCAGATCAACGAACTCCTGTACCAACAGAGTTGGCGCGTCAAACCACAGAGCTCTAGCCTCTACACTGCACTGGCAATCTCAGCGGCCGATTCTATCGACTCCGAGGCGCTAACTATCCTCCTCGAACTGCTAAAACAGCCGCCGGCAATAGATTGGACGCCTATTATCGAGCGCATTTCAGCCGAGGCCTACCTTGCAGGGCAGAACGGCCGTCAGCGCGCATTAGACGGGCTGCTTAGCAGCAGTGACTTACAGCTCACGGCTCGCTCCTACGTCGAGCTGGTTGATCAACCTATTCACTTACTCTTCCAGACTGCGTCCGAACCTCTGCCGCAATCACTGGAAAGCCACACAGAACTGAGTGGGCTGCAGCCGGGCAAGGCATCAATCTCTGTGCGCAGCAAAGAGGCGAGCACCATTTCGCTCTGGCAGCTAGCGGCCCCGACAGATAGCGCGAGCTATTTAGCCCAACAGACACTGGGTGTGCTGATCAGCCAATCTCTGGCGGAACTGCCCAGCACTAGAATTCAGCAACAGCTAGCCCCTCAGGGTTCACTGGTGTTGATCGAGACAACCGCTGAGGCAGAGTCTCTAACAGCTGCACTCAATCAAGTGAGTTCCGACAGCGACTTGTTTAATTCAGCGATTGATCAACTGGAGCGACGCTGGGCTCAAGCGATTGAGCAAAACAGGAGCTCTTGGAGTGAAGCGATCCTGCTCTACAACTTAGAGCCCCTATCGCTGACGTCTGCCTTCAAGCGTTTGAGGTCCGACTCAGAGACGCTGCTGCAACCCCTACTCCAGCAACTGCAACAGGGTGCCGATCGCCGCGCTCGTCTATTTAATGCTCAGCAAGGTTAACGATGAGTCGACACAATCCGCGCAGAGCCGCGCCTAAAAACACCAGCCCCGTTTCCGAACTGCGCATTATCGGCGGCAAGTGGCGCAGCCGTAAGCTGAGTTTCCCGGAAGCAGAGGGCCTGCGCCCTACACCCGATCGTGTACGCGAGACTCTATTCAACTGGCTACAGGCGGTTACCCCTGCCGCACGCTGCCTCGACCTTTTCAGCGGCAGCGGTGCACTCAGCTTTGAAGCGCTATCGCGTGGTGCCGCACAAGCGACTCTGATCGATGCCTCGCCGCAGGTGGTTCGCTCTCTAAAGTCCAACTTGCAGACGCTTAAGGCACAGAACGCCGAAGTTCATGAAGCCGATGCACTGGGCTGGTTAGAGAGGCAACCCGCCGATCTGTCTCAACGCTTTGATCTGGTCTTTCTCGATCCTCCATTCCGCCAGGGTCTACTCAAGCCGATCGCTGAACTGCTTGAGAGCCGTAACCTTCTAGCCGATGACGCCTACATCTATGTCGAAACCGAGAGAGAGTTGGGCACACCCGAGGTGCCGTCAAACTGGCGGTTACATCGTGAGAAAGCGGCCGGGCAGGTCAGCTATAGACTTTACAATCGAGAGCAGTAGCCTCAGCCGAATATTCTTTATTAATATAAGCAAATCATTTTTTATAACTTCTTATCTTTATCACTATGCTCTAATATTTGTCGCGTTGGCGGAACTTCGTTAAGATGCGCGGCAATAAGGTCTAGCTTGAGAGAAGCAGGATGAACACCGTTGCATACCCGGGTACTTTTGATCCAATCACCAATGGTCACAGTGACCTGGTAGAGCGCGCGTCTAAACTATTCGATCGCGTCATTGTTGCCGTTGCCGAGAGCCCTAAAAAGCGTCCTTTGCTGCCGTTGGAGCAGCGTGTGGAACTCACTAAACAGGCCCTGGCACACCTCGACAATGTTGAGGTAGTTGGCTTCTCTGGCCTATTAGCGGAGTTCCTGCGTAAGCACGACGCAAACGTAATTCTGCGTGGTCTGCGAGCGGTTTCGGATTTCGAGTATGAGTTTCAGCTTGCAAATATGAACCGCAAATTGGCGCCTGAAGCTGAGAGCCTCTTCCTCACACCGGATGAGCACCTCTCATTTATTTCGTCTACGCTAATTCGTGAGATCGCGTCTTTGGGCGGCGACGTAGCAGAGTTTGTTCACCCTGCTGTTAACGCTGCACTGAAGCAACATTTTTCTGAAGTTTAACGGACCGCGGTCCGATTTAAGAGGTAAGTCAAAATGGCTTTGATGATCACTGATGAATGCATCAACTGCGATGTGTGTGAGCCAGAGTGTCCAAACGAAGCGATCTCTCCGGGAGATGAGATCTACGAGATCGACCCAAAGAAATGTACTGAGTGTGTCGGCCACTACGACACACCACAGTGTGTCGAAGTCTGCCCGGTAGACTGTATCCCTAAGGATCCGGACCACGTCGAGACCGAAGATATGCTGATGGCTAAGTACGAAGGGCTGATCGCTGCTGGTTGATAGCATGCACGGCGCAAAAAAAGGGAAGCTTTTAAGCTTCCCTTTTTTTGCCCTTGTACGAGGCATGTAGCGCGCAGCGCTATTTGCCGATGAGCGATGCCAATTGGATCGCGAACGTGCGCTTTACGCAGATCGCTCTTACTAGATCTGAGGCTTCAGTTCGTTCAGTTTGAACTCGGCATCGAGGCGTTGGCCGACTAAATTGTCGCCAGCCAGATGGTGAGCGTACTGCATATGCAGGCAGCGCACCTTATCCCAGCTGCTGATACCGCCTATACCGACTTTGTTGAACATATCGTTGTAGCCCAGCGCCTCTAAACGCGCGCGATCCGCGGGATCCATTAGCTCCCAACGCCGATCTACGTAGCCCTGCTGCTGTTGATGAAAAGCGGCGCGCAGCTCTGCATCATCCGCCAGCTCCTCTTCGAAACGCTTGATCCAACCGGTCATCTCTATGCGGCCGATCTCGCGGCTCAGGTCACGGCTGCAGAGCCAGTAAAGGGTCGGGAAGGGTTTATCGTTAACCAGCGAGCGCATCTGCAGCACCAGCGGCACACCCTCGGGGTTAGCAACCGCAATGGCTGCGATTCCGCGCGGCTCGCGGCCGATCTGTTCTTTAACTATAGCTAGCTGTTGTATCCTGGGTTGCATCTATTAAACCTGTGCGTATTGCTCTGCATCGTTTATCCAGCGGCGGCCAAGAGCGAGCGCCTGAGTCGACTCGCTACTGATATGCACGGCACACTGGTGCACCGCCTCCATCAAATCCGCATCGCGCTGTAGATCAGCGATTCTAAACTGCATCATACCGGTCTGGCGGGTGCCTAGTACCTCGCCCGGACCGCGGAGCTCGAGGTCACGCTCGGCAATGCGGAAACCGTCAGTAGTTTCACGCATCACCGCGATTCGCTCGCGCCCTTGCTGCGATAGCGGTGCATGATACATCAGAACGCAGAAAGACTCTTGTGAACCGCGTCCTACCCGCCCACGCAGCTGGTGTAGCTGGGACAAACCAAGCCGTTCAGGATTCTCAATAATCATTAGACTGGAGTTGGGTACATCAACACCCACCTCAATAACCGTAGTTGCCACCAGCAGATCGAGCTCATGCGCTTTAAAACGCGCCATGATTTCAGCCTTCTCAGCCGGCTTAAGACGCCCATGTACCAAACCGATACGCAGTTCCGGCAGGAGTTCAGCGAGCTCCGTGGCAGTGGTTTCAGCCGCCTGACACTGCAGCGCTTCAGACTCCTCGATCAGCGTGCAGACCCAATAGGCCTGCTTGCCTTGCGAGCAGCCCTGACGCACTCGCTCAATCACCTCTGCGCGGCGCGAATCATCTATTGCCAGGGTCTTAACCGGTGTACGCCCCGGTGGTAGTTCATCGATGATCGAGCAATCCAGGTCGGCATAGGCGCTCATCGCCAAGGTTCGCGGTATCGGCGTTGCCGTCATAATCAGTTGGTGCGGCAAGGTGCCGTCTTTGCGCCCCTTCTCACGCAAGCTCAAGCGCTGATCAACGCCAAAGCGGTGCTGCTCATCAATCACCACCATCGCTAGGTCGTTGAAATGCACATCATCCTGAAACAGTGCATGAGTACCGACAATAATCTGGCCCTCACCACTCTCTATCTCTGCAAGTACAGCAGCACGGGCCTTGCCTTTCACCTTACCCGCCAGCCAACACACCTTGAGCCCCATCGGCTCGAGCCAGCCTTTGAAATTGATGTAGTGCTGCTCTGCCAGTATCTCGGTGGGTGCCATCACAGCAGCCTGCCGACCGTTTTCGATAGACTGAAGGGCCGCCAAAACGGCGATCATTGTTTTACCCGAGCCGACATCACCTTGAACTAGACGCAGCATAGGCTGCTCGCTATTCATGTCACGGGCGACTTCGCGCGCAACTCGCAGCTGTGCACCGGTTAGTTGAAACGGCAGCTGATCTAGGAAGGGACGGCTGAGACGGCCGGTCGCTTTAAGTGGTGGAGCGCCGTAGCGCTGAATCTTGGTGCGCGCCTGACGCAAGGTCAGGTTATGCGCCAGCAGCTCTTCAAACGCCAAACGCCGCTGCGCTGGATGACTGCCGGCTAACAACGCCTGCTGATCGGCATCAACAGGAGGCTTGTGCAGGTAGTGAATTGCATCGGTTAGAGCAGGATAGTTGCGCCGTTTCAGCTCCGTTTCGGGTACCAGCTCATCAAGCGGCTGGCTACCTAACATCTCCAACGCTTGTAGGATTAGACTGCGTAAACGACTCTGCGTTACCCCTTCAGTCAGGGGATAAATTGGCGTAAGGGCCTGCTCTAGCGGCTCCTCTTTACCCGCTTTGAGCACGCGATACTCGGGGTGCACCATCTCTAATCCCGCTGGACCCGGGCGTACTTCACCAAAGCAGCGCACGCGAGCGCCTTTGCAGAGCTGATTCTTCTGAGCAGCATTAAAGTGGAAAAACCTGAGCGTGAGAGAACCCGTGCCATCGTGTAATCGACAGAGCAGCGCACGACGTCGCCCCATCTGAATATCACAGAGCTGTACCTCACCCTCGACTACGGCCTCGATCGACGGCATCAGCCCACCCATCGCAGAGAGGCGCGTGCGGTCCTGATAGCGAGCAGGAAGATGAAAGAACAGGTCCTGCAGCTGGTGAATACCGAGGCGCTGCAGTTTGAGTGCGAGCGCTGTACCGACCCCTTTCAGATCGGTAACTGGGCGCTCCGCAATAGCTGTAACGGGCATGAGTCTGGTGTCAGTTGGATCCGTGGCACTTGATAATGGCGTTTACCAGCGCGTCTATTGCCTGTGGACGCGGGAAGCTAGCTCGCCAACCTAGAGCTACTGTACGCTGTGGCTGCGGCGCTTTAAAGGGCAAAACTTCAACCATCCCCTGGGTTGGATGCCCCTCAATGGCCGATTTTGGCAACACAGAGGTGCCTAAACCCGAAGCCACCATCATGCGGATGGTCTCCAGCGAGCTACCCTCGGTCACCCGGTGCTGATCGTGGAATGACTGATTGATTGAAGGACAGGCCTCCAGAACCTGATCACGAAAACAGTGCCCTTCGCCCAGCAGTAGCAGGCTCAACTCGTTCAACTCGGTACTATCCACCTCACCCTTAGCAACCAGAGGGTGGTCTTTCGGCGTAATCAGACTAAAGGTCTCATCATATAGGGGCCGAGTCAGCACATCTGGCTCGTGGAAAGGGAGTGCGATGATGATCGCGTCCAACTCGCCTTTGCGTAGTTTATGGCGCAGTGTTTCGGTAAAGTTCTCTTCAATGTAGAGCGGCATCTGCGGTGCGATGCGCTGCATCTCAGGTACCAGTTTTGGAAAAAGATAAGGGCCGATGGTGTAGATCGCACCAACACGAATCGCACTGGCTAGCTGGTCCTTACCCTCTTTGGAGATCTCCTTGATGGCATCCGCCTGCTCCAGCACTTTCTGAGCCTGCTTTACCACACGCTCACCCACCGGAGTCGCTCGTACCGCATTTTTGCTGCGCTCAAACAGAGCCACACCCAACTCATCTTCAAGCTTTTTCACCGCAATTGAGAGGGTTGGCTGGCTAACAAAACAGCGTTCGGCCGCATGGCCAAAGTGCTGCTCACGGGCGAGTGTGACGATATAGCGAAGTTCAGTAAGCGTCATAGGCTATCCTCTGCTACCCTAGCCAAAACCCCAGCCAAAACCTCAGTGTGAGCGACTAAAAGGAGTGGTTTAAGTGGCGCAGTTATCTGTTCTTATTGCCGGTTGCGGAGACTTGGGAAACGCAATTGCCGAGCGCTTGAGCGCCGCAGGTTTACGCGTTTACGGCATGCGCCGCAATATAGACCAGCTATCAACTTCAGTGGTTCCAATAGAATATGACCTATTAAACGGCGATGCGCCACCAAAATTACCGCAAGTTGATTATCTGCTTTACACCGCCGCCGCGAAGTCGCGTGATCTCGATACCTATCAGAAAATCTATGTCGATGGCCCACTGAAAATTTTGGCCGCGCTGCCTCAACCTCCCAAGCGGGTAATACTGACGAGTTCTACGGGAGTCTATGCACAGAACCAGCATCAGTGGATCGACGAAGAGAGCGAGGTTATTCCTAGCAATCCTTTCGGTAAACGGTTGTTGCAGGGTGAACTCGCGCTCGCAGCTGCCCATCCCGCTGTAACCCGCGTCAGGCTCTCGGGCATATACGGCCCCGGTCGTATGCATCTACTTAATCGAGTGCGGGTCGGCGAGGTCGCGCCTATGGAGCCGCTGCATTACAGCAACCGAATTCATCGCGACGACGCCGCTGGATTTATTACCCACCTAGTACAGATGGATGCGCGAGGCGAGATGCTAGAACCGGTCTATCTCGCAAGTGACGATGCGCCCAGCCCGATCGGTGAGATTACCCATTGGCTGGCACAGCGGATGGGCGTGGAGATTCAATCAGAGGTACCGATACAGCGTGGTGGGAGTAAGCGCTGTCGCAACACCCGATTGCGTGCGACAGGCTATGAGCTCATATACCCCGACTATCGCCGGGGCTTTGCAGAACTTCTCTAAGCCCACTTAAGCTTTGTTCAATAGACGCGCCGCCTTGACGGCAAAATAGGTCAGGATGCCATCGGCGCCAGCGCGTTTGAACGCCAGCAGAGATTCCAGCATCACCGACTCCTCATCCAACCAGCCTTTCTCGAAAGCAGCCATATGCATGGCGTACTCGCCGCTCACCTGGTAAGCAAAAGTGGGCACCTGAAGTTCTGCTTTCACACGGCGCACGATGTCGAGGTAGGGCATGCCAGGCTTCACCATCACCATATCGGCGCCCTCGGCTAGGTCTAGTGCGACTTCATGCAACGCCTCATTCGAGTTGGCAGGATCCATCTGGTAGGAGTACTTGTTGCCCTTACCCAAGTTACCCGCCGAGCCTACTGCATCTCGGAAAGGCCCATAGTATGCACTGGCATATTTCGCTGAGTAAGCGAGGATACGCGTGTTGATGAAGCCGTTCGCTTCGAGTGCCTCTCGAATAGCACCGATGCGGCCATCCATCATGTCACTTGGCGCGACAACATCAGCACCTGCCGCAGCGTGAGACAGTGCCTGCTTTACCAGTGCATCCACTGTCTCAGTGTTAAGAACATAACCCTCTTCATCAATGATGCCGTCCTGGCCATGAGTCGTGAATGGGTCCAGCGCCACGTCAGTAATAACACCAATTTCCGGACAGGCTGCCTTAATCGCGCGTACTGCACGCTGGGCAAGCCCCTCCGGGTTCCACGCCTCTTCCGCTTCCAGGGACTTAACGTCCAGAGGGGTGACGGGGAAGAGTGCGACTGCTGGTATACCCAGATCCCATGCCTCGCACGCCGCTTTGACCAGGCGGTCGATACTGAGGCGCTCAACACCCGGCATTGATGGGACAATTTCAGAACAATCCTCGCCCTCAATTACGAACATAGGGTAGATAAAGTCCGCCGGTGTGAGCTGCGACTCGCGCATCATCGCACGTGAAAATTCATTGGCACGCATCCGGCGCATACGGGTGGACGGAAAGGCACGCTGACTAGGATCGAAGGCCACTTTACACCTCAAAAGGCTAGTTAATTAGAGTGCGCAGAGTATAACCCGCAGAGCTTATAGGTGCGACGTTGGGTGCCTGTCTGCAACGATTGAAATAGACGACCTGTTCGATATAAGACTAAATATGAAACATTTATTCCAAAAAAATCGAAATTTAGGAACTATTCCAATATCTGCAGATCGGTGAATTGTTTAATCTACACGTGTGGATCGTTGGTCAAGGATTAGCCAGCAATCAAGGATTGATACTTTTTGAGATTTTACGCGGCGATCAGGGTCACGCAGGATGCGGATAAGGCTGCAAGGATAAAGGAAGATCTCATCCGAGGGCGCTCGAAGGATTCGAGTGCCCTTTTTTATACACGGATGTATTTATGCCGCGAAGCACATGGATGTGCGAGAGCGGCGTCGTGGGCCACCGTTCATTTTCGGCCCGAAGAGAGNGCGGCGTCGTNGGCCACCGTTAATTTTCGGCCCGCAGAGAGAAAGNCGTCGTAGGCCAGAATCCTATCGCGTCATTCGGCTACGCCGAATAAACCTCCCACATAAGTCCTTTGTTAAAAACACTCCCAAACCCGCTTAGCCAAACCCTCTGGATCATCCCAAGGCAACATATGCCCAGCCCCGGCAACAACCTCTAATTGGATAGGATGTTCAGACTCCTCCTTCACTTTCTGCGCATAGTCAATTGAGAGCACCTCGTCACAATCACCTTGCAAAAGGTAGAGTCTAAACGGGTACGTGCGATCCAAAATACCGCACTTATGGCTAAAAAGGTTTGCCAAGGTTGCCAACGGATAATCAAAAACGATGCGCCGGTCCTGATTGATCCAGCGCCCTGCTGGGTGACTGCCCAGCAGCGTCTCGAAATCAATAAAACTTCGCAGCGGCACACAGACACTCGGGAACCAGACCGCACTCATTGATGTCCACGACCAGCCCAGCGCATGTACCAGATCCGGTGGAAACTCACTGAGTAATAAGGTACCGCATACCAGCGTCTCTATGCGCTCATCGCGTTCGGCCAGAGCCAGTGCACTGACTGCTCCGATCGAGTAGCCATAAGCACCCCAACTGCCGGTAAATCGCTGCTGCAATTCATCGACTAGCCGACTAATCTGTTGCGCAAATGGAATGACTTCGAAGCGGCCACGTTGCCCCGCCGAAAAACCATGGCCCGGTGGATCGATCGCGACGACATTGAAACCGCGATTGTGCAGCGCACTTAGTAGCTCAGCATAGAGCTCAACATAAGTACCAATNCCGGGCAGGAAAATCAGTGTAGGGGCTGTGTGTGAACGGGGATAGATCTCAACATGAAGCTGCTCTTCAAATAGCCAGCACTCTCGCAGCTCAAGTATCCCGGCAATCCCGAGCCCCTGGCGCATACTGATCTGCAGCGCATCGACGCTAGGTGGTACCTGTAGCAGTGCTTGGGTCACAGGCTTACCGTTGGCAGTGGGTACAAAATACCGTTGAGCGCTGACCAAGACGTATCTCTTTCAGCGTTTTAGAGCAGCTCTTACAGGGCTGACCCGCTCGGCCGTAGACCAGCAACTCTTGGGCAAAGTAACCGGGCTTACCGTCCGACGCGAGAAAGTCGCGCAGTGTGGTGCCGCCACGCTTAATAGCATAGTCCAGAACCGCTTTAATCTCTCCCACGAGGCGCGCCAGCCTGGCCTTTGAAACCTTTCCGGCAGCGCGTCTAGGGTCGATACCTGCACGAAACAGCGCCTCATTGGCGTAGATATTGCCGACGCCAACAACGACATGGGCATTCATAATCAGCAATTTAATCGCTTGCGAACGCCCCTTGCAGGCTTTGGCTAGATGCTCAACATCAAATGCATCGGTCAAGGGTTCTGGCCCGAGCGAAGCTAGCAACTTATGCACCTCACCGCTGGGCTGCCAGAGTACAGCGCCGAAACGCCTAGGGTCCGTAAGCCGAATCATCATGCCGGTATCAAAGACTATATCAACGTGATCATGCTTAGCCGGCACTGTCTCTTGCGCTAACACACGCAGGCTACCCGACATCCCCAGATGAATCAGCAGATCGCCCTTATCAAAGTTAACCAGTACATATTTTCCGCGACGCTTAACCGAACGCACCTGCTCGCCAACCAACAGTTCAGATAGATTAGCCGGCACAGCCCAACGCAGCATAGGTTGGCGCACGCGCACGTCGGTGACCCGCCGCTGATCAATATGCGGCTCTATCCCTCGGCGGGTAGTCTCAACCTCAGGTAATTCCGGCACGCCGCTAGTGCACCTTCACTTTAGAGGCGATTTCAGCGGCACGTGCGCGCAGCTGATCCATACTCTCTTCACCGGTGCGGTCGTAGGCTAGCGCTACAGCCATACGACGATAAGGGCGCGTGGTCGGCTTGCCAAAAATCTTCAGGTCAGCCTGCGGGTATGCACACGCCTCCTCGACTCCTGAGAAGTTCGGAGTTCCCTCCTGCGACGCCAGAATCACGGCGCTTACACCGGGGTAACGCTGCTCAATTGCTGGGATCGGTAGCCCCAAGAGCGCACGGGCGTGAAGTTCAAATTCATTGAAATTTTGTGTGCCGGCGAGTGTCACCATACCCGTGTCATGTGGGCGTGGGCTCAGCTCGGAGAAGTAGACCGCATCTTTTGAAATGAAGAACTCGATACCCCAGATACCGGCACCGCCCAGTGCTTCGGTTACCTTCTTGGCCATCTGGTTACACTCCTCCAGCTGGCTCGGCTCGACATAACAGGGCTGCCAGCTCTCTTGGTAATCACCGCGCTCTTGGCGGTGCCCGATGGGTGAACAGAAGAGCGTCTCGCCGCTTTTTTGCGTAACAGTCAAAAGCGTGATCTCAAAATCAAAGTCGATAAAGCCCTCGACGATCATCTCTTTCAAATCGCCGCGCGAACCCTCTAGCGCATACTCAAACGCATGACGCATATCGGCTTCACTCTTAACCACAGACTGCCCCTTACCCGAGCTCGACATCAGCGGTTTAACCACACAAGGAATACCCACTTTCGAAACTGCAGCCTCAAACTCCTCATAGGTTGTGGCGTAGTCGTAGGGCGCNGTACGAAGCCCTAAGTCTTTAGCTGCCAGATCACGGATCAATTTACGGTTCATCGTAAAGTTGGCGGCTTTGGCACTCGGCGTTACCTGAATGCCCTGAGCCTCGTAGTCATAGAATCGGTCGGTGCGGATACTCTCGATTTCAGGGACGATAATATCAGGCTGGTGCTTCGCTACAGCGGCGTCTAGCGCATCACCATCAAGCATAGAGAACACTTCGTAGGTATCGGCTACCTGCATGGCAGGAGCTCCGTCGTAGGCGTCACAGGCGATCACATGGTGCCCCAAACGCTGCAACGCAATTACAACCTCTTTACCGAGCTCACCCGAACCCAACATCATCACTTTTTTCATCTGACTACACCCAAGAGTGGAAGTTTAATGATTAAATTCTACCTCTTTTCGACAGGAGTCCCATCCCACCTAGGAACCATATTACGAAAAGGTCTAAACTAGATAAGCGATCAATACTCCAGAACAACGATAAAGAGGAACAACCTCATGGCAACATACGAATGTAAGGTTTGTGGCATGTCTGTTAACGCAACGTGCGGCCACTGCGATGCACCACTAGAAAACGGCAGTCTACAACTCGAAGATGGTAGCGAAGTACAGATCTCTAGCTGTCCGAACGGCCACGGTAAGATCAAATCACCGATGTGCTGCGGCCAAGATATGAGCTGTTCTGTCGANTAGCTCAGACTTTAGCGGTTATCGCTCGCTGGGTTTGATAAACACCCATCACGGTAACCGCNATACCCGCCAGCGCCANCATCGATAANTGCTCATCAAAGAGCAACCAAGCCTCTACGGTCGTTGCCATAGGTACCAGATAGAANTAGCTGGCCACCTTGGCTGACTCACCTTCACGAATCATAAATAGCAGCAGCAAGATTGCGCTAACTGACAGTCCAAATACCAGCCAGGCTAGAGCCCCCATCAAGTGTGGGTCCCAAATGATCTCACGGGTTTCAAAACTGAAGGCTAACAGCCCCATCCAGATCGCCGTCGCTACATACTGCACAAATGAGGCGGTTAGCAGGTTTACACCGCCGCCAAAGCGCTTCTGGTAAAGGGTGCCAATCGTGATACTGAAGAGCGCGATAAGCGCGGCCACTAGCGCTCCTGGATGCACCTCAAACTGATGTTCAAACACGCCCGAACCAAGCACAACCACCACGCCGACTAGCCCCAGCCATAGCCCGATCCAGCCGCGCGGACTCAGTGACTGACCCAAAAAGTATTTTGATAGAAATGCCGTAAGCAGGGGCTGCAAACCGACGATAATCGCCGCAACGCCCGCTGGTAGCTCTAACTTAATCGCCGCAAAGACTCCGCCCAAATAACCGGCATGGATAAGACTACCGGTCACAATCTGATGGCCACTCTGCTTTAACGTCGGCCATCGCGCTTTAAACCACAAGATCAGGCCGAGAAAGGCGACCAGTGTCAGCAACATCCTGATGAACAGGAAGTTGAACGGTTCTATGTAAGGCAAACCCCAGCGGGCACCGATAAAGCCGGTACTCCATAGACCAACAAAGAGAAAGGGGACTGCGCGGGTGAAATTGTTAGAGAGGTGCATAGATTACTCAAAGGCCCAGTTATGAATCGAGGGCGCTGCTCTCGGGCATCCTGTCCTTCGCAGCAGTAGTACATCCATATACAAAAGAGCCCGCAGTCAGACTAGCTGAGTGCGGGCTCTTTTAGAAGCAAAATCAATTACTTGATTTTAGCTTCCTTGTAGATAACGTGCTTGCGTACAACAGGATCGTATTTCTTGAATTCGAACTTGTCTGGAGTGTTACGCTTGTTCTTATCTGTGGTGTAGAAGTGACCTGTACCAGCAGAAGAAACCAGTCGGATCTTTTCGCGTGCGCCTTTAGCCATGATCTAGCTCCTTTTGCTTAAACTTTGTTGCCGTTTGCACGGACTTCAGCAAGAACGGCATCGATGCCTTTCTTGTCGATGATACGCATGCCTTTAGAAGAGACGCGCAGACGAACGAATTTGTTTTCGCTCTCTACCCAGAAACGGTGCCAGTGCAGGTTAGGCAGGAAACGACGACGTGTTTTGCGCTGTGAGTGAGAAACGTTGTTTCCCGTTACTGGGCGCTTACCAGTAACCATACATACTCGAGACATTTTAAAACCTCAGTTAATAATGTTTTCTTAACCCTGTCAGATCTTTATTGGCTACTGCACTTAAACTCGCTGTAGCCTCAGGCGGAGCGTCCGAAAACGAGACAAAAATCCCGTACCAGTGAGACAGAGGCGCG